>Ga0224508_10000006_pt1 | contig 303413 bp, 263 predicted proteins | sample SF_Jan12_sed_USG_4_FD_170157 | JGI IMG/M metagenome (GOLD analysis project Ga0224508, IMG submission 170157) | Sediment microbial communities from San Francisco Bay, California, United States - SF_Jan12_sed_USGS_21 | ecosystem: Environmental > Aquatic > Marine > Sediment | place: USA... | reverse complement strand
ACGTTCATCAGAACCGACTGAACGCTGTGGCAAGAGAACTCAACGAACGGCCGAGAGAAACGTTACAATTTTACTCGCCGGCCGAGAAGTTCAATGAATGTGTTGCGTCGACCGGTTGAAACCGCAGGCATTACCAGCCAGTCAGCATTTTAGCACCCGAGCGGCTGGTAACGGCCAAAAGCGGTCGTTAGCGACACAAGCGCTTTCGATATTCAGGGCGCGCTTGGCTTTTCCCGCAACATTACAATCCCCAGCCATGCAAACCACACTATCTGACCTAACCCAAAAACATCCATTAGCACACCCAATCCCGGGACAACTGTCAGTATTCCGGCCAGACCGACCAGCAGGCCAATGTAGTTCAGCACTTTCGGAAGCTTGCCTGATTGTAACGCTGCCCAACTTAGGAGTAGAACCCATAAGCCGCCGACAATCTCATTCCCGCCGCCCAAGGCTTCTTGCACAGTGCTAATCGCCAACCAGAGCAACACAGCCTGATCCTGGCTTTCGCTGAAGAGGCCAACGACAGTGGAATTACCAATGTTAGCGATCATGCCACTCGCGATGACCAGACCAGCCCAGATTAGACCGAAGGCGGTCGCCGTCAACATGACTGCTGGGGAACTATCCTTCAACCGCGCGTGCAGCGCTACCGCCAGCACAACGAGTACCACCCCGAATATCACATAGATGAGTAGGTTCGCAACGTACAACGCGACTTGATTATCCGCGAGGAATTCGACCTTCTGGACGTGTCCTTCGTAGCCGGAGGGGTCGAGCACGGTCAGGAACAATCCAAAGCCTGTCACATATAATGCCGCCTCGATAAGTGCGGAAAATCCGCCCAGCTTTTGTAGATCACTACTCAACTTTCAGTGGCTCCTTAGGGTCATTTCCAGACGCTCAAGATACACCAAAACTAGCGGTTTGAGCGGCCGCTTGTGGCGCATAGCAGCCAGTCGCCACTGCCCGAAAGCGGCCGTTCGCGAGCGACAAGTTTCAGGAAAACAGCTCAAGGTCGAGTGGCAAGTAGTGGCCGAAAGCTGCCTGTCAGATTGACGGTAATTAGGTTGATTGAACGACCGCTATTGCTGAAAGCGGACGTTAGGCGAGCAACGGAAAACTCTGTGCACATTAGTGCACGTTATTGAACAAACGCGCCCCCGCCCGGGGCTGCGGGAAAATAGCCACACAGTCGGTCGAATTCCGGTCTTCGATGTGCCTATACTCTGCCGGTTCTTGTTGCCCGTGAGTCGTTAGCGACGTGTGCGAATTATTTGCAATGTCGAGCCGGTATCCGACAACCGTCGGTTTCTCGCTGGAAACGCTCGCCCGGCGCGGCGGCCTCGACGGGCCCCACAAGGATGGCTGGGGCGTCGCGTACTTCGAGGGTCATGACGTGTTTCTGCTGCGCGAGTCGAGTCCTGCTGCAGAAAGCGGTCTGGTGAGATTCATGGAGAAGAACGGGCCGCCGAGCGATCTCGTGCTCTCGCACATCCGCCAGGCAACTCAGGGGGAACTGGCGTTGCGTAATACGCAGCCCTTCCAGCGCGAACTCGGTGGGCGAGCGCATGTGTTTGCTCACAACGGCAATATGCCCGGCATCAAAGACAAATGTCGTCTCGAGTCACATCGCTTTACGCCTGTCGGCGATACCGATTCCGAATTCGCATTTTGTTGTTTGCTCGAGCGGCTTGCAAAACTATGGGACCGGGCAACAGGGCAGCCGCCACCGGTTGAATCGCGCCTGGAGACCGTGGCTAAATTTGCCGCGTGGCTGCGACCGCTCGGCCCATTCAACTTCGTCTATTCCGACGGTGACACACTTTTCGTTCATGCGCACTGCAGGACCCAGAATGATGGCGAGGTCCGGCCACCAGGGCTGCACCTGCTCGTGCATTCTTGCGATGAGCAGGCCGTCGACCTGACCGAGTCCGGCGTCATGTTGGCCCCGGTTGCTCAGCAACTGGCTCTCGTCGCCAGTGTGCCGTTGACGGACGAGCCGTGGGAGCCGATTGGCGAGGGTGAGGTCATCGCATTGAGGCAGGGGCTGGTCTGGGCGCGAACGCCGGCTTCGCCCGCGACCGTAATATGACAATCCGGCGTAAGCCCGACTATCCTGCGTTAGTGATTTGCTACAGCAGTGCTCTTGCGTTCCCGCGTGCGCACGCTGTTGTAAAAGTGTGCTGTGGCGAGAACGAGGGCGCCTACTATCGTAAACAGTCGATCGGCGCTGAGTCCTAACCGCGAATGCGCTACGGTTGCACCGATGACAAGCGTGACCATGCCCACGGTGCCCGCGAGCACGATTCTGCTGCTCCGGTGATGCCGAAACCCGAGTCCGAGAGCGATGATGCTCAGCGGTAGCACGACGACCAGCATTTGTGCGTGCAGGTGCCCCTCTGCGAATTGCGCGAGAAATGGCAGTCCCGCCACGACCAGCGGTAGCGCCAGGCAATGGACGAGGCACAGGGCTGACAGGCCAACAGCTGCGCCATCGAGCCAATTGTTCGACTTCGACATACTTTGATCCAAAGGGAGTTGCCGTTATCCTATCAGACGACGGGAAGGTATATGGACAAACGACTACTAGCAATACTTCGCTGCCCTGTGACCCACAAGGAGCTCTCGCTCGCCAAGAGTGCGACCCTCAAAGAGGTCAATGCAGCGATTGATGCCGGCAAGCTCACTACCCGGGACGGCCGCATGCTGGACGAACGCCTGGCGGAGGCTTTGGTCACCGATGACGGCAAGGTGCTGTATCCGGTTGCCAACGGCATCCCGGTGTTACTTGAGGGAGAATCGGTCAATATGGAGCAGCTTGGTTGAAACTCAAGGTTAACCAGCTTTCTTCACATCTACAGAAAAATCTGGCGCCCTGTTACCTGGTTACAGGTGACGAGCATCTGCTCGTTGCCGAGGCGCTTGATGCGATTCGAGAATCGGCACGCCAACACGGATTTACATCGCGCGAACTTCATATTGCGTCGCAGGGCTTTGATTGGGCGCAACTGCGCGATTCGAGCGCAAATCTTTCGCTGTTCGCGGAGAAGAAGATCGTCGAATTGCGTCTGCCGACGGGCAAGCCCGGCCGTTCCGGCAGCCAGGCAATCGTTGATCTTGTCGAGACAACAGATTCTGACCTCCTGCTCATCGTCAGCGGCCCGAAACTGGATCGTGGCGGCCAGGCATCGAAGTGGGCGAAGTCGCTCGAGGCCAAAGGCGTCAACATTCAGGTATGGCCGGTCGGCGTGCGTGAATTGCCGGGGTGGATCGCCGAACGTATGCGGCAAGCCGGATTGCAACCCGACCGCGAGGCTGTTGCGCTGATTGCAGATCGCGTAGAGGGAAACCTGCTGGCGGCCGGCCAGGAAATTGAGAAGCTGCGCCTGATACTGGGTGAAGGCAAGGTGACTGCTGCGGATGTCAACACAGCTGTCGCCAACAGCAGCCGCTATGATGTGTTCAATCTGGTTGATGCGGCGTTAACGGGCAATGCGAAGCGGGCGCTGAAGATTCTCTCGGGGTTGCGCGCCGAGGGCGTGGAGCCCGTTATCGTAGTCTGGGCACTAACCCGGGAACTGCGCACTCTCGCCAGCCTGACGGATACTGTTTCCCAGGGTATGGATCTCGCCAGCGGCATGCAGAAAACCGGTGTATGGCGAAATCGTCAGGCCCTGGTGCGTAGTTGCATCGGCCGTCATCAGCATGGCGATTTTCATCGCCTCCTCAAAGCAGCGAGCCATGCGGATCAGGCGGCGAAAGGCCAATCGCCTGCCGATCCATGGCAGTTGTCGACCGATATCGTTCTCGGAATGTCCATTCGATGAGTCCGATCGGGATATTTGGTGGTACTTTCGACCCAATTCACTATGGACACCTGCGAACAGCATTCGAAATGCTGCAGGCGCTGCGCTTCGGCGAAATACGCTTCGTGCCGAGCGGTGATCCACCGCATCGTGGAGAGACGTTCGCGAAAGCCGAGCTGCGGCTGGAAATGGTCAGGGCTGCGACGCAAGGGCAGTCCGGTTTTGTCGTCGATGACTGTGAACTCAGGCGTAACGGGCCCTCGTACACGATCGATACATTGTCGGCAATGCGCGAGGAACACCGGAGTGCGTCGTTGGGTCTCATAGTTGGGATGGATGCTTTTCTCGGGCTAACAGCCTGGCGTCAATGGGATGAAATTCTCGATCTCGCGCATATCGTCGTAGCACACCGGCCAGGCTGGAAAGCACCCGACATTGGTGCGCTGGGTGAGATGATTACCGCTCATGGCACGCATCGTGTCGACGATCTGCACGAAAATCGCCATGGATACATCCATATCCACGCAGTGACACAACTCGAGATCGCATCGACGGAGATTCGCGACCTGATCGCAGCTGGCCGCGATCCGAGATTCCTGATGCCCGATGCCGTTCGCGACTTAATAGTAGAAAGTGGCTGTTATGCCTGACAAAAATCGCAGGAGACAAATTTGAAAAATACTGAGAACGACGCATGAACAGTGAGCAACTGAGTACACTCATCGTCGATGCGCTCGACGATATCAAGGCGCATGACATTGTCAAACTCGATGTACGCGACATGACAACCGTAACCGACTACATGATCGTCGCGAGTGGCACGTCGAGCCGACATGTTCAGGCGCTTGTTGAAAATGTTGCTGAAAAAGTCAAAGCAGCGGGTTACAAGCCGATTGGTATCGAGGGCGAGGAAGGCGGTGAGTGGGTATTGCTTGATCTGCAGGATGCGCTTGTCCACGTCATGCTGCCCAAAGTGCGTGAGTTCTATAATCTGGAGAAACTCTGGTCGCTCGGATCGCCGGGTGACGTCGCTGTCACAGACGGGTAGGTCGTGCACATTCGCCTGATTGCGGTCGGTGACCGTCAGCCGTCCTGGGTTGATGAAGCGTTCGACACTTACTCCCGAAGATTCCCGCGGCAATGGGGGTTCCGCCTGGACCGCATCGCCACTGTGCGGCGCACGAAAAACGACAAATCGAAGAGCGCAATGGAGGCGGAGGGTGAACAGATTCTCGCGAAGACAAACGCGGATGAGCAGCTCGTGTTGCTCGATGAGAGGGGCAAGCAGTTGACGAGTCAGGCTCTGGCCAGCCGGCTTTCGGACTGGCAGTCGGGCGGTCGTCATCTCTGTTTCGTTATTGGCGGGCCCGATGGTGTCTCGCCGGCATGTCGCGATCGCGCGGACTTCATATGGTCGTTATCTGACCTGACTCTGCCACACGGGCTCGCGCGGGTTCTGTTCGCGGAGCAAATGTACCGCGCATGGTCTCTGCAGACCGGCCATCCGTATCATCGCGAATAAGCTGCGCCAACCCACAAATGTCCGCGCCATCCTTGCATCTTGCGTCTACGTCGCCACGCCGAAAGGAGATTCTCGAGGCGTTGGGTCTGTCATTCTCGGCGGCAGGTGTTGATGTTGACGAACAGTGCATCGAGGGTGAGCCAGCGGAGGTCATGGTTCTGCGTCTGGCTGAGGCCAAGGCCAGGGCTGCAAGAGTGGATGGCCCGCGGATTGTCCTGGCTGCCGATACCGCGGTTGTGCTGGACGATGACATCTTCGGTAAGCCGCAGGACAAGGCAGCGGCGCTCGACATGCTTGCGCGCTTGTCAGGGCGGACGCACAGCGTACTGACGGGGGTCGCCGTGCACTCGGCGCAGGGTATTCGCACCGCCCTGTCAAAAACCGAAGTCCGGTTTCGGGAAATCGGTCCTGACGAGGCGCTTGCTTACTGGCAAAGTGGGGAGCCCTGCGACAAGGCAGGGGCGTATGCTATTCAGGGTCGCGGCGGCGTCTTCGTCGAGGCGATCTCAGGCAGTTATTCCGGTGTCGTCGGATTGCCCGTGTTCGAGACAGCGCAGTTGTTGCGCGAGGCAGGTTTGCGGGTGTTGTGAGTCGCCAGCTCGCCACGTGCCCTCGGCGTAGCCCCGGGCAGAAGCTCATATTTAGCAATCAGGACCTGAAGCAGTAGAAATAAGAATGACGGACGAGTCGCGAAAAGAAGAAATCCTGATCAATGTGACGCCGAGCGAAGTGCGGGCGGCTCTGCTGGAAAATGGCGTGCTGCAGGAGGTTTACATCGAGCGCGCGGCACGTCGCGGCGTCATCAGCAACATATACAAAGGCCGCGTGTCGCGAGTTCTTCCCGGAATGCAGGCGGCATTCATTGATATCGGGCTGCAGCGCACGGCGTTCCTGCACGCGTCCGACATCATGCGACGCAAGAACGGCGATGAATCCGGTGACGACCTGCCGAGTATTCGCGAGCTCGTTAAAGAGGGTGAAGAAGTCCTTGTCCAGGTTGTCAAAGACCCGCTCGGCAAAAAAGGCGCGCGTCTAACCACGTTCATTACTTTGCCTTCGCGACATTTGGTGCTGCTGCCAAAGGGCGACAGTGTCGGGGTTTCGGCTCGTATCGAGGACGAAGACGAGCGCGAGCGACTCCGTAGTCTTGTCGTCGATTTGCTCGACGAAGCAGGACTCGAGTGTGGCGCGATAGTCAGGACAGTTGCCGAAGGCGCCGATATTGCGGCATTACGTGCAGACCTCGAGTTCCTGATCAAACTCTGGGGCGTTGTTCAGGAACGGTGCAGCAAAGGTCAGGTAAAAACACTGATACATGAGGACCTGTCATTGCCGCTGAGGGTGCTGCGGGACCTGGTTACGAGTGACGTGGAGCACATCCTCGTCGATTCGGAACAGGACTTTGAGGCCATGCACGAATTTGCCGAGACATTTCTGCCACCCGTGGCACCGATGCTGGAGCTGTACCGGCGCCGGCGCCCAATCTTCGATCTGCATGCGATCGAGGACGAGATTCGCAAGGCATTGGATCGAAGTATTTCTTTAAAATCAGGTGGTTACGTAATTTTCGACCAGACCGAAGCGATGACGACAATTGACGTCAATACGGGCGGTTACGTCGGCCATCGCAATCTTGAGGAGACCATCTACCGCACCAATCTCGAGGCGGCGGTAACCATCGCGCGGCAGCTGCGACTTAGAAACCTCGGCGGCATTTTCATCATCGATTTCATCGACATGGATGAGCCCGAGCACCGCGAAAACGTGCTGCAGCTCCTGGAACAGTCGCTGGCCAACGATCACGCACGCCACCAGATAAGTCCTGTATCGCCGCTTGGCCTGGTTGAGATGACGCGCAAGCGTACACGAGAGAGTTTGCAGCATATTCTCTGTGAGGATTGTCCAAACTGTGAGGGTCGTGGTTTCGTAATGACGGCCGAGACCGTGTGTTTCGAGGTATTTCGGGAAATTATTCGCCAGTCGCGACAATTCGAGTTTGATGAGGCGATGGTTCTGGCGCATCAGGACGTTATTGAGTTGCTGCTGGATGAGCATGCGCCAAGCCTTGCGACCCTTGAAGAGCAGACGGGCAAGTCGATACGACTGCAACCCGAAGCCCTGTATCTGCAGGACCAGTTTGATGTGGTTTTGATGTGACGATGCAAAAGCTGCTACAGCGCCTGATCAAGTTCCTCGCCTACGTGACGGGCGGTATCCTGATACTGCTCGCCATCGCCGTCGGCTTGTTCCGCCTGTTCCTGCCGCGGCTACCCGAATACCAGGAAGATATAAAAGACTGGGCGAGCGCCGCGATTGGCATGCAGGTCGAATTCTCGGGCATGGATGCGCGCTGGGGGCTCAGTGGTCCGGAGCTCGAGTTCTACGATGCTGAGCTCATCGCGCAGGACAGTATGGCGCGAATTGTCGCGGCAGATGAAGTCAGTATCGGCCTTGCGCTCACAAGATTGCTCTTCGATCGTAAGGCTGTCGTCGACCGCGTCGTCGTTCGTGACACGAGTATCGAGGTTCGCCAGCTGGCCAATGGTCAGTGGTTTGTGCAAGGCAGCCCGCTGGAGCAACTCGTGCCCGCCCGAAGCGCCAGTGCCGGTGAAAACGCGGGTAATGGCCGGGGCTCGATAGAGATTGTCGGCGAAGATATCCAATTGCAGTTCTTACAACCGGGTGATGAACGACCCAGGTTATTTCAGATCGCCACGGTTCGTGTGCAGCGTGACGATGTCCGGATGGCCATCGATGCCGATGTGGAGCTACCGGACGATCTTGGCAGAAGTCTGACCGTCGCAGCGACACAATTGCAGTCGCTCCCTGCAGAAGAACGCAGTTGGGACATCAGTGCCGAGCTCGACGACGTGAGATTAGCGGGAGTCACAGCGTTGCAGCCTTTTGAGGCCGTACGCTTCGCATCGGGCAGGGGTGACGTTGACGTGTCGCTCTCCTACTCGAGTAAGAAAATTCAAAGTGTGACGGCGGATGTCGACATCAAGAATATTTCGATTGCGGGCCTGTCCGATCTTGCCCTGAGCGGCAGACTCGAGTTCCTGAATGACACAGACGGCTGGCTTGTCGCTGCCAATGAATTTCGGGCAACAACGCCCGCGGGTGACTGGCCGGTCTCGACACTGCGGCTTGAAACGGGCACGGATACGGACGGCAAAATCGTCATGCTCGATGCGCGGGCGTCGTACCTGAATTTCGCCCACGTGGCCGTGGCGAGGCCATGGCTCAATGAGCAACAACGCAGTGTGCTGGATGAGTTCGATCCCAGTGGCGTCGTGCGAGACCTTGCGGTGACGCTGAGTGATCTGGACACCGCGGCGCCGCGCTTCAGTATCGCTGCGGAAATGGTCGATGTCGGTGTCGCTGCTTACGGCAAACGCCCGGGCGTCAGAGGGTTTTCGGGGAGCATTCGTGCCGATCATTCCAGCGGTCTGCTGGAGATCGGTGCAGATAAGCTCGTCGTCACATACCCCGATATTCTCGGACAACCGCTCGCTTTCGATACGACCTCCGGAACCGTGATATGGCGCCGCAGCAACAACCGCACGACGGTTCTCTCCGACAGCATCATTCTGCGAAATGAATTCTTCGAAAACGAGACCAGCATTGAATTGTCACTGGCCGACAGTGGCGGTGCACCAATCATCGACCTGGAGAGCAAGTTCAGCGTCAGCGATATTGCTGCAGCAAGGCGCTTCGTCCCGTACATGGCGAAACGACCCAGGATGAGCCAGTGGTTTCAGGAGGGTCTGATATCCGGTCGCGTCGAACGTGGCACAGTTCGCCTGTATGGGCCAATGGATAAGTGGCCGTTCGACGAGGGCGAGGGGCAGTTGCTCATCGAAGGTAATGTCCGTGATGCGGTTGTCCTCTATCAGCCAAAGTGGCCTGCGGCTCGAGTCATAGATGCTGACATTGCAATTGAAAACATGCGGCTGTACTCGACACGCAGCCATGTCATCAATGCGGGCAATGAGATCATCAATGCGAAGCTCGAGATCGCCGATTTTCGCAACCCACACTTGACGCTCAGCGCGCTCGCGACCGGAACGCTCGAATCGCTGCGGCAATTGTCGATACAGAGTCCGATCGGAGAGATGTTCGGTGGCCAGCTCGATCGTATCAGCGTATCGGGCGATGCTTCGGTTGATCTGGATATTGACGTGCCAGTGCGCGATTGGCAAAGTTTTTCGTTTACGGCGCTGCTGCAAACCAGCAACGGTAGCTTGCAGTTCGAAGGATTCAATCCACCGTTGCAGGAAATGAGCGGCATCGTCACGATTGAGCGCGAGAACATCAGCAGTGAATCACTGGGCGGGCTGTTTCTCGGCAAACCGGTTTCCATTGAACTCTCGCAGGCCCCGGAAACGATGCCCAAGTACCGCGTCATCGCAGATGCGACGGGCGCTGCTACAGCTGAGGCGTTGATTGAGGAGCTTGGCTTGCCGCTATCGAGCCGGGTGGCTGGCCAGGCTGACTATTCTGCGAAACTACTGTTCCCGCGCGGCAATATCGAAGAACCGGCTCAATTCACGATTGAAGTTGCGAGCGATCTGGCCGGATACGCGATTGACCTGCCGCAGCCATTCAACAAACCGCTGTACGACACGATTGACTTTGCAGCTTCAATTTTCCTGCCCAAAGGTGGTGAACTGATCGAGAGCACTGGCGTGGCCGGTGATTTGCTTTCGTGGCAGCTGGCATTCGTAAAACAGGAAGATCGCTGGGATCTTGATCGAGGCGTCCTGGCGCTCGGCGTTGAGCCTGAGATCGAGGCCGTACCTGAGACGCGTGGTCTGCACCTGCGCGGCAATACGGATTACGTACATGTCCAGGAGTGGTTTGACCTGGCACGATCCGCCGAGACAAAGACCGGTATGGCCGAACGCATACGCTCGATCGACATGACCGTCAGCAACCTGCATATGCTTGGTCAGCATCTTGTCGATCATCGCCTTCGCGTTGACCGCAGCGCGCGCGATTGGTTGGTGCAAGTGGATGGCGCCGATATCATCGGCTCTGCATCCGTGCCGTATGATTTTAACTCGGAGCGTGAAATTGTCGTCGAGGCAGAGCGGCTCGTATTACCTGGAGACGACAAAGATCTCAGGGAATCCACCGCAGTAGTCGATCCACGATCGCTGCCGCCGATTTCGATCAAGTCACAAGAGACGGCGTTTGGCAGCCGATTCTTTGGTGCCGTGGACGCGAAGTTTGTGCGCACGGCGGACGGCCTGGAGTCGCAACAGCTGACTGCGAAAGACGAGACCTTCGACGTCGTCGGCAATGCCCGGTGGGTTGTTGACGAAACCGATCCGGAGGGACACCGCAGCTTTGTTACAGCATCCCTGACGAGTACAGACGTTGAGCGGACTATGCGGCGGCTCGACTATGATCCCGGCATTGTCGGCGATGACCTGGCAATGTTGCTCGATCTGAGTTGGTCCGGCGGTCCGCGCGACGACATGCTCGAATCGCTTGACGGCGAAGTGCAGGTTCGAATCGGATCCGGAAAACTCTCCGACGTTAAGCCAGGCGCTGGACGCGTGTTCGGGCTCATGAGTATTGCGGCATTGCCGCGCAGGCTTGCACTCGACTTTCGTGATGTGTTCGGCAAGGGTTTCGCCTTCGACAAGATCAAGGGTACGTTCATGATCGTCGATGGCGATACCTATACTTGCGACCTGTTGCTCGAGAGCCCGGCTGCCGATATTGGGATCGTTGGACGTGCCGGCCTGGTTAGCCGCGACTACGAGCAGACGGCGGTTGTTAGCGCAAGTTTCGGTAACGCGCTGCCTGTCGCTGGCGCGCTTGTTGCGGGCCCGCAGGTGGCGGCTGCGTTGTTGATTTTCTCGCAGATCTTCAAAAAGCCACTGCAGGAAGTAACGCAGGTTTACTATGACGTTGGTGGGACCTGGGATGAGCCGCAGATCGAGACAACGACAGCCGAGTTCTTCGCGTTGAGCGGCGTGAAGATGGGCTGCATTAACCAAAGCGAATAACAGGTTAACGAGCAAAGAGTCGTGCGAGTCGCCGCAATTCAAATGAACAGCCAGGCTGATCTGGATGGCAATCTGCAACTGGCCGATCGCTTGCTCGGCGAAGCTGCGGCGGACAAATGTTTGTTGGCGGTATTGCCTGAAAATTTCGCGCTCATGCCCCACAAGAGCCGCGACAAGGCGAAGTTTGCCGAAGCGCCGGGCGCCGGACCCATTCAGACTTTCCTTGCGGATGCGGCGCAGCGCCACGGTCTCTGGATAATTGCTGGCAGCATGCCGTTCAAATCGCCGCAAACCGAGCGGGTTTATGGTGCTTGCCCGGTCTATGACCCTGCTGGCAACCAGCAGGCGGTATATCGCAAGATTCACCTCTTTGACGTGAAACTGCCGGATCGAGACGAGGCGTATCAGGAATCGTGGTCGATGTATCCGGGCGATGACCCCGTGACGGTCGATACACCAATCGGCACGGTCGGCCTCACTATTTGCTACGACATCAGATTTCCAGAGCTTTATCGCCGTCTCGTCGACCAGGGCGCAACGGTTTTTACCGTCCCGGCCGCTTTCACGAGGGTGACCGGTGAGGCGCATTGGAAAACCTTGCTGCGCGCACGCGCGATCGAAAATCTGGCGTATGTGATCGCGCCCGGGCAATATGGCGAACATCCGGACAATCGATCGACCTACGGGCATTCCCTAATTATCGATCCGTGGGGCCGCGTACTGGCAGAGCAGGCAGAGGGCAACTGTTGCCTCGCGGCTGACGTTGATCCGGACATGGCAGCAAGACTGCGCGGTGAGTTTCCGGCGCTTGCGAATCGACGTTTGCAGACAGAATCACATGGAAATCTGAATGAGCAAGATTGAGGAACATTCGATCAATGCGGTGATGTCACGCATGCTCGATCCTGTGGGGCTCGACGAGGGTCACCTGAACAAGACCCTTGGCTCAATGATGCACGGTGGCGTCGATTACGCGGATTTGTACTTTCAGGTCAGCCGACATGAAAGTTGGACTGTCGAGGATCGAATCATCCGCGAGGGCAGCTTCAGTCTTGATCAGGGGGTTGGAGTACGCGCTGTCAGCGGTGAGAAAACCGGCTTTGCATACTCCGACGAGCTGGTTCTGCCCGCGCTGGAACATGCGGCATGCGCGGCGCGGGCCATTGCGCGCCAGGGGGATACGCAAGCACTGCAGGTGTGGAACAGGGCCGAATCGCCGTTGCTCTATCCCGTGACGGATCCAACGACGAGTATCACCGACGAGCAGAAGACGGCCTTGCTCGGAGAAATCGAGGCAACAACACGCGCCCTGGACAAGCGTGTCGAGCAAGTCATCATCAGCCTCTCCAGCAGTCAGGACCTGGTGCTGGTTGCGGGTTCGGACGGCACACTGGCAGCTGACGTAAGGCCGCTCGTGCGCCTGAATATCAGCGTGATCCTCGTTGAAGATGGCCGCCGCGAGCAGGGTTACGCGGGCGGCGGCGCGCGTGCGGACCTCAACTACTTTCTGTCGGGCGACAGGCCAGCGCAGTTCGCGCGCGAGGCCGTGCGCCAGGCCGTCGTGCAACTTGAGGCAAGCGCGGCGCCAGCTGGCATGATGCCTGTTGTACTGGGCCCCGGTTGGCCCGGCATCCTGTTGCATGAGGCAGTCGGGCATGGCCTCGAGGGCGATTTCAATCGCAAAGGCACGTCGGCGTTCTCTGGCAAGGTTGGTGAGCAGGTCGCATCGGAGCTTTGCACGATCGTTGACGATGGCACCATCCCGAATCGGCGCGGGTCTCTCGCGGTCGATGATGAGGGAACCGCCGGACAGTACAACGTATTGGTCGAAAACGGTGTGCTCAAGGGCTATATGCAGGACAAGCTCAATGCGCGCCTGATGGGTGTAGCGCCGACCGGCAATGGCCGCCGCGAATCGTTCGCGCACATGCCGATGCCGCGTATGACTAATACCTACATGCTGGCCGGCCCGCACGACCCCGGTGAGATTCTTGCTTCCGTGGAAAAAGGCCTTTATGCGCCCAACTTCGGCGGTGGCCAGGTTGATATTACGTCCGGGAAGTTCGTGTTCTCGGCGAGCGAGGCTTATCTGATTGAAAACGGCAAGGTCACCACACCGGTAAAAGGCGCAATGCTGATCGGCGACGGCCCGGAAGTTCTGACCAAGATCAATATGATCGGCAACGACCTCGAACTCGACACGGGCGTCGGCACGTGCGGCAAGGAAGGCCAATCCGTACCCGTAGGTGTCGGACAACCCACATTGAAAATAGATGAATTGACCGTGGGCGGTACTGCGTGAGCGCTAGAAACCTGCGGCCGACATATTCATCATCTTCATGGCTCGGTTGATCGGCAACTTCCTGTTGCCGACCCTTCGGGCGCACTGCGTGCGTCCAAAATCGCTCCCGGCGATTTTGTCCCTGCGCTTTACTTCCGATGATGAACATCTCGTCCACAGGCTTCTAGCCTTTACATAATTCGGCAATTCTCTATTTCACGTATTGCACTGTGAGTTCGTTCACCGAATTCAACATAGGGTTCGGTTAGTGTTCGCTGGTCTCTCAAAGGAACACGGTAATGGCATTCGAAAACACAATCACAGAGAATGATCTGGACGCCAATTCGCAGCACTTCGTGCAGGGGTTTCGCGCTGACAGCCATGATTCTGAGCCGGATCTTGCCGTGGACGGCCTGTCTGACTCGATCCTGTCGCGCTTGCTGAGCCTCTTTGGTATCGGCCGCTCAAAACACTAGACGCGCCGGGGCAGCCGCCTTCCGACCCAATTTCTGAGCTTTAAACCCGGCATATCGCCGGGCATACCGCTATGGTGACTGGACTCTGTGGCGCTGGCTATGGACAATGAGTCCGGTACCTGGCGAAGAATCAAACGCTATGTGGGTCTCGAGACCAATCTACGAAAGCTTGCCGTACATGTATTTGCTCGTTGGCGCGTTGTCACTTGCCTCGTCGCTGTACATCAATTACTGGTACTGGCCAACAATCTGTTTCGTAACGGGTTTGGTGTGTCTCGTGGCGGGACTCGTCGTGCTCCTGAAGCGCCGCGACTATCGTGTCACAGACCGCCGCAACGGTCAGCGACAGGACAACTGATCCGCTTACTTGCCGGCGACCGAGGCTTCGTCGTCGCTTTCTGCAAGTTCCTCTTCGCTGGCCGTGTCGGCCTGGCGCAAATCTGTGTACACGAGTTCGTGGACACCGAGTGAAATCACGTCGCCATTTCTGAGACGGTGTTTCTTGACCTGTTTTTCAGCAATGAAGACGCCATTCGTGCTGTTCAGATCCTCCAGCACGCAACCGCTGTCATCGCTGATGAGCTGCGCATGGTGTCGACTGACAAACTTGCTCTGGATGTAAATCTCGTTGTCGGGCGAGCGACCCACAATGATGCGGCCGGGCGGGAATGACTGCACCGATAATCTTTCTCTGTCGGAACGCACCTCGATCTGTGTGACGGTGGGCAGTGCTTGCATACGATCAGAAACCTGCTGCAGCTTCTCGTATAGACCGGTATTGCTCTCGTGCTCCTTCCAGTTGAGCTCCGCAACGGCCGCCATGATGTCTTCGGCGCTGACGGCGTGTTTTTCGTCTGCGAACGCACACAGCAGCGCGGTATCGCACAGAGTATTGATGAGTCGCGGCACTCCGCCGGAGTAACGGTGAATGCTGTCGTACGTGTTGTCGGCAAAAAGGTCATCGGTTTCGCAGCCCGCGACTTTGAGGCGGTGTTTGATGTACTCGCGCATTTCGCGGCTGTCGAGCGGACCGATGTGAAAGCGCAGCCTGACGCGTTGCACCAGTTGCTTGAGATTCGGCGATTCGAGCGTTTCCTTCAGTTCGGGCTGTCCGGCGAGGATAATGCGCAACACCTTTTCTTTATGGGTCTCGATGCCCGACATCAAGCGGATTTCTTCGAGGACCTTCCTGGTCAGGTTCTGCGCCTCATCGACGACCAGGACGACTTTCTTGCCATTCGAGTACTGCTCGATCAGGAACATATTGAGCATGTCGAGGAGCTCGACCTTGCGTTTGTTGAACGGCTTGAAGCCAAATTCGGTCAGCACGGCCTGCAGAAACTCGGTCGGAGTAAGCTGGGTCTGCGACACGACTGCGTAGACGACGTCATCTTCGAGTTCCGTGAGGAACGATTGTAATAGTGTCGTCTTGCCGGAGCCGATCTCGCCTGTGATGACGACAAAGCCGTCGGCGAGCCAGATTGTCGACTCCATGTACGCCTTGGCGCGGGCATGTTGTTTGCTCCAATACAGGAAGTCCGGATCTGGCGTCAGCCGAAACGGCTGCTCTTTGAGTTTGAAATGGTCCAGATAAGACATATCGTTATTCAGATGCGCCCGGCGCTGCTATTGTTTGCCAGCAGCTCTTGCTACGACGGTTTCGAACCAGTTTACCCGTTTTTTCGTGCTCCAGGCTATGTCCCAGTTCCATGCTGGCCGGTCGATTTCGTCACAGATTTCGTGATTTCACCGATCAGGCGGTCGCGATCGGTGGCCGAGTCCGCAACGACCGTAATATGACCGAGTTTTCGACCTGGACGAGGCGTCTTTCCATAATCGTGCAGCGAACCCTCGGCGAATTGCCGGGCGGCATCTGGTATCTCACCAATCAGATTGATCATGCCCGCATGGCCGCGGTTGCCGGTTGGGCCCGGATGCTCGCCCACAATCGCCAGCACGTGATTCGAAAACTGGCTGGTTTCTGCTCCCTCGATAGTCCAGTGGCCCGAATTGTGAACGCGTGGCGCGAATTCGTTGGCGAGAAGCCGATCGCCCACGACGAACAGCTCCAGGGCCAGGACGCCAACGTAGTCGAGATGCTCAAGCAACTCGCGAACATGCCTGTCGGCTTGCTCAGTCAGTACAGCATCGTCAACCGGTGCCCGCGATACGCTCAGAATGCCGCCTGCATGTTCATTCTGAGTCAGGCAATAGGTCGCAATGTCGCCGATGCCGCTGCGGACACCGATCGCCGACACCTCGTAGTCGAAATTGACCCATTGTTCGGCGAGCAGTGCATTGGCGCCGAGTTCCTGCCAGGCGGCGCCGATGTCCTCTCTCTTGCGCAGCACGAACTGACCTTTGCCGTCGTAGCCCAGACGACGTGTCTTGATGACGAGTGGCAGGCCGATTGCAGCAGCGGCGTCTTCCAGATTCGCGGCCGAGTCGATCGTGCGGTACTCCGGTAGCGGTATATCCAGCGTCTCGAACAATTGCTTCTCTGTGAGCCGGTCCTGCGCCTGTCGTAGCGCGGCCAACGGTGGGTAGATTGGCACCAGGTCGGCGATATCAGCAAGCGCATCGACCGGCACGTTTTCGAATTCGTAGGTAATGACATCGCACTTCTCGGCCAGCACTGCCAGCGCGACACGGTCATCGAACGATGCCTGCACAACCGGGCCGACCTTGGCTGCGGGGGGCTTATCGGATGGGCCGAGGAAATAGCAGGTGTGGCCGTGAGCTCGTGCGGCAAATCCGAGCATCTGGCCGAGCTGTCCGGCACCGATAATGCCAATTCGCATCTGCTGTCGTTACTGGCTTGGGTCGCCGTCAGCGAGGACCTTGTCGGTTTGATTCCGCCGATATTGGTCCAGCGCGGCCGCGATTGAGTCGTCGCTATTTGCCAGGATCGCGGCGGCGAGCAGTGCTGCGTTGATAGCGCCCGCTTTGCCGATCGCCATGCTGCCGACAGGAATGCCAGCGGGCATTTGCGCAATTGACAGCAGCGAGTCCATTCCCCGCAGGGCTTTGGAGCGTACCGGAACGCCAAGCACCGGGAGGCGCGTTTTCGATGCCGTCATGCCGGGAAGATGCGCAGCGCCACCTGCGCCCGCAATAATGACCTTGAGTCCGCGATCCAGCGCAGATTCGGCATACTCGAACAGAAGATCAGGGGTGCGATGTGCCGAAACGATACGTACTTCGTGATGCACCCCGAGGGTGTGCAGTGTCTCGCTGGCGTGCTGCATCGTCGCCCAGTCGGACCGGGAGCCCATGATGAGGCCAACTTGAATACTCATCAGATAATTCTAACCAGAATTTCGTGGACGCGGCGGAAAATCTGCCGCCGTATGGTCTTTTCCGCCCTCTCGCTGAATGCGACATCGAGCTCTCCCAGCAAGGTGCGAAGTTCAGCATCGGTTTCGCCGGTCTCGATCTCAAACTCGTTGAGTGCGGTCATACCATCGTTGACAATACGATCGCGCCATCGCTCCGCGCGCGAGAACAGGCGCTTCGTACGCACGTCATCGGCGCGCAGTTTCGCGAGTTCGCCACGAATGGGTTCCGGATCGACGTCGCGCATCAACTTGCCGATCAGTTGTTTCTGTCGACGCAACGCACCGCGAGACTTGATTTGTCCTGCATCGCGTATAGCTTTTTCGAGCCTGTCGTCGAGCGAGAGTGATGCCAGCTCGGTAGCATTTAGTTCGATCAGCTGCTCGCCAAGTTCCTGCAGGGCGAGTTGCTTACGCTTTCTTGCGCTTTTGCTGGGCTTTGAATCGGTCACCGGCTAAGCTTACCTCATGGGACCCAGGGAACTTGAAGCGCTTGTGCACATGGCGCTCAACGAAGCTCGACAGCAAGGCGTCGACCAGGCAGAAGTTGCTGTAAGTCATGATACGGGGCTTTGCGTTACAGCACGCCTCGGCGATGTGGAAAATCTCGAGTACACGAACGATCGTGGCATTGGTATCACGGTCTTCAAAGATTCGCGCAAGGGTAGTGCGAGCACTTCGGACGTTCGGCCTGAGGCCGTCCGCGAAGCGGTTAGCAAAGCGTTCGCATTCGCGACGTATACGGAGAAAGATCCGTATGCGGGGCTCGCAGATGCCGAACTCATGTGCACCGACATCAAAGATCTGGATCTGGACCATCCCTGGTCCGTCGATGCGACCGCTGCAATCGCGATGGCGATTGAGTGCGAAGATACAGCCCTGAAGTTCGACCCCCGACTCAATAATTCCGAAGGTGCCACGGTATCGACCAATCGAGGTTGCCGCGCTTATGGCAATACTCACGGCTTTGTTGGCAGCTTCACGAAGACCAGCCACAGTTTGAGTTGTGTCGTGCTTGGCAGTGAAGACGGCGACATGCAACGTGACTATTACTACAGCGCCGCACGCGATCCTGCGGACCTCGAGAGTGGGCAAGTGATCGGCGAGACAGCCGCAAAGCGCGCGATCGCCCGTCTCGGCGCAAGAAAGATAAAGACAACGCGAGCGCCCGTGCTGTTCAAACCTGAGTTGGCACGCGGCTTCATCGGCCATTCGATCGGTGCGATAGCCGGAGGCGCGCAGTATCGTCGGGCCTCGTTCCTGCTTGATGCTGTCGGAGAAAAAATCTTTTCCGACATTGTATGCATTCAGGAACGCCCGCACCTGCCCAAGGCGATGTCGAGCGCCGCTTACGATGGTGAAGGCGTAGCGACCTATGATCGCGACATCGTGTCCGACGGCATACTGCAGGGATATGTTCTCGGCAGCTACTCGGCGCGCAGGCTGGGGCTGCAGACGACGGCCAATGCGGGCGGCGCACAAAACCTGGTCGTGCCGGGCAATGCCGGGGATCTCGAATCACTGATTGCCGAGATGGGCACCGGCCTCGTCGTAGAGGAGCTGATTGGCCAGGGGGTCAATCCCGTGACTGGCGACTATTCGCGTGGTGTCGTGGGCCAGTGGGTGGAGAACGGCGAGATACAATATCCGGTGCATGAAGTGACGATCGCGGGCAATCTGCGCGAGCTTTACGGGCGTATTGCAGCGATAGGCACAGATCAAGATGTGCGAGGTGGCATTCGTTGCGGTTCACTACTCGTCGAAGAAATGACGATAGCCGGAGCGTAGGAGCCCGCCCGCCCCCAGAGCATGCAGCCAGCGGACGAACGATTGCCGCGGTTGTCAGACCGCCGGCGCAATCGCTGGTACTGGACCTTCGTCAACCAAATCGTCCTGGGCGACGAGCTTGGCGACGCGTTTCGCGAAATAGAAAATACGCAGGTAGTTTTCTACTAGCTGACTTTCGATGCGATAGGTTGCGGTGCGGTGCGGGTCTTCCGCTATCAGGCGATCGACAAGCCGGTTACTAATTCGATCCGCGATTTGACTCACGTCGTCCTTGGCGTCGACGACTTTCCGGGCCAGTGACATGTCGCCCCGATCCACAGCTTCGGCTGCACTCTCCACTGCCCAGGTCACTCTATCGGCCAACTCGTTGATAATACTCTGTGTGTCTGCGCTTACACTAACATTGCGTTCCAGGCGCTTGCTGCCGACGTGGACAAGGTCGGTCTCAACCACATCACCAATGCTCTCAAACAATGTTGCGATACTCAGATACGCGCTCAGTTTTTTTGTCTCCCTCGAAATCAGTTCTTCGCGCGATACCCGGCCAAGGTATTTGACGATTGCAGCATGCAGTACGTCGACCTCGTGGTCGAGCGTGTGAATGCGATCGAGGTCGTCTTGCGACCCTTCGAGAACGGCGGGGCCTGCTTGGCGGACCATCGGCAACACATGTCCTGCCATTCTGACGATCTCCATGCGTGCCGCATCCAATGCCAGCGCCGGGGTTTCGATTAACGCCCGGTTAAGGAATCGCGGCTCAATCTCGCCTGCCGCGGTCGGGCGTTTGTCCGGCAGCAGCCTGGTTACGAGCCAGGCCAATGCGCCCGTGAACCAGATGAAGATCAGCGTGTTGCCGACATTGAACAGCGTATGTGCGTTGGCGATCTGCCGTGGGATCTCTGCGGCAAGTCGCTCCATGCCTCGAAGCTCCGGAGCCGTGGGTGACAGCCACCGGGCGAATTGCGCGAGCTCATCGATGAAACCGAACCAGATCAGGACACCGGAGACGTTGAAAATGACGTGAATGAGTGCTGACCGCATGCCTTGCCGTTGCTTGCCAATCGCCGCCAGCAGCGCAGTAACACAGGTGCCAATGTTGGCGCCAAGTACGAGCGCAACGCCTTGTTCGAGCGAGATCAGACCCTGGCTCCCAAGGACGATAATGACGCCGGTGGTGGCAGAGGAACTTTGAATCAGCGCCGTGAAGCCTGCGCTCAGCAGTATCGCCAGAACAGGATTGTCCAGTTGCGCCAGCAATTCGATGAACGGTTGGTAGCTGCGCAAGGGCCGCGTCGCATCGCCCATCATGTTCATGCCATAGAACACGAGCCCGAGACCCAGCACCATCATGCCGTAGCGCTTCACGCGGTGGTTTTGAAAGAAGAACTGCATCACGAAGCCGATGATCACGGCCACGAGCGCATACTGCGTGACTTTGAATGCGACGATTTGCGCCGTCACAGTCGTGCCAATGCTGGCGCCCATGATCACGCCGATGGACTGTTGCAACGTCATCAATCCGGCGGAAACGAAACCGACCACAAGAACCGTGGTCACCGACGACGACTGTATGACGGCTGTCGTAAAGGCGCCCGCCACCACGCCTTTGAAGCGATTGGTTGTGATGCGTGCGAGCCCATCGCGCATGCGCGCGCCGGCGGTCGCTTTGAGCATGTCCGTTAGCTGGTCCAGGCCGAACAAGAAAATCGCCAGACCGCCGAGCAGGCCGATTAGCATCGGCCAGAGATCGATCGTGCTGTTATCCACTGTTATTCCCCTGCGGCGGGCTCTAACAAATCTATCAGCGTTCGAGTGCCTACGGTCGTAAGTATCGAATCATCCAGGTCTTTGCCGAGCGTGTCGATTTCGCTCGACCATTTGGGATCACGATAGGAACCGGTCTCGCCATGCACACGGACGACAGAGAGTATGTCGTCCAGACGAATCGTCGATATATCCCGGCCCGGCAACAGATCTTCTTTTTCAGTCGCGGCTAACAAGCCGGCCTGATCAAGCGCAGTGACCACCGGTGCCAGCGCAATGGACGGCATGCGCAGCTCCTTGCTTATTTCACCCATTGTGATCGACTGATCGGGATCACGAAACGCGCGGCCAACCAACAGCATGACATTAAGCGCGAGTCGCTCGCGCATCGAGTTCGACAGACGCGGCTCGCGGCGCCCAATGCGCAGGAATGCGGGATTCTGAAAGTAGTAGGCGAGCTGTGCGCCGATCAAAAGGACCAGCCAATTGAGGTACAGCCAGATCAGCGCAATGATCGCGACGGCAAACCCCGAGTAGATCAGTTGCGTGCGCGTCGAGAACACAACGAAGGTCGTGAAGATCGTGCTCAAAGTCGCCCAGATGAAACCGCCCGCGATCCCGCCGACGAGCGCGGACTTGAAGCGTACGCGCGTATTCGGCATGTACATGTAGAGAAACGTAAAGACTGCGACGACGAGCAAATACGGTGTTAGCTTGCTGGTCGCCACGAACACGGGGCCGAGCGCCTCAGCTGTCAGGAAAAATTGTACGGCCGTGGTGCTGCGCAGGGACGCAATCATGCCGAGTGCGATGACAATAACGACCGGGCCTATCAGCAGGACGATCATGTAATGGGTCAGCCGCTTCGCAAGGCTGCGCGGTTTTGCGACATACCAGACGTAATTAAAGCTCTCTTCGACTTTTTGCACCATTGATACAGCGGTGTAGATAAAGAACGCGAGGCTGATGCCGCCGAGTACGCCGCCCCTGACGCCATCAACGAGATTGATGATCTCTTTCGTTATCTCGGCACCCCGATTGCCTAATGGTGCGAGTAACTCATAGAGCAGCGGTTCGAGCCGGTTATGAACGCCGAAGCCTTGCAGCACCGAAAAGCTGAACGCAATCAGTGGCACGATGGACAACAGGGTCGTGTAAACGAGGCTCATAGCCCGCAGCGTCAGCTGCCCCGAAAACATGTCGCGAATCAGCCCGTACAGGTAGCGGAGTATCACGGCGAGCACATGACCCGTCTTGCCGCGCTGTTCGAGAGCTTCTCCCCAGACGAGGTCGTCGAATTTCATGCGGAGCGTCGGGATCATCGTTGCTTTTCTATGCGACGCCCGTGAGCCGGGCGTAGGCCTCCTGATATTTTTCGCTGGTCCGAGTGAGCACATCGGCCGGCAGCGCAGGGCCGGGTGCCGTCTTGTCCCAATCGAGCGTGTCCAGATAGTCTCGCACGAATTGCTTATCGAAGCTCGGCGGGCTGATGCCGGTCCGATAGCCGTCGACGGGCCAGAAGCGCGATGAGTCCGGGGTAAGAACTTCGTCAATCAGGTACAGACGGCCCTCGTCGTCAAGACCGAACTCGAATTTCGTGTCCGCAATAATGATGCCGCGCTCGAGCGCGTATTCTGCGGCACGCTCGTAGATCGCGATTGACACATCCCGGACTCTGGTTGCGAGCTTTTCACCAATCAGGTCGACGACAGCGTCGAAACTGATGTTTTCATCGTGGTCGCCGGCCTCGGCCTTGCTGGCCGGCGTAAACAGTGTCTGCGGCAATTTGGCTGCCTGTGCCAAACCGGGCGGCAACTCGATCCCACTGGTGGCACCTGTCGCGAGATAGTCGCGCCAGCCAGAGCCGATCAGATAGCCTCGCACGACAGCCTCGATCGGCAGCGGCTTGAGTCGTTTGACGACAAGCGAACGGTCGCGGAGCGGTCTTGCCGCTTCGGGATCAGTCACGACGTCGTCAATCTCCAACCCGGTTAGTTGATTGTCGATGATATCCGCCATCATCCGAAACCAGAACAGCGAAATCTGTGTCAGCACATGGCCTTTCATGGGCATCGGATCGGGCAACACGACGTCGTAGGCCGACAGTCGATCTGTCGTAACGATCAACAAGTGATCGTCATCCACACTGTAAATATCCCGGACTTTGCCGCGCCCGATTAACGGCAGGCCGGGCAGCTGAGACTCATACAGTGCATCGGCTGAACTCATAAATGCGGTGCTCTCTGGTTGCAGGACCCCGGGAATGATCGCCGTTCGGCATGGTCGAGGCAAGGGTTGCCATAGGAAACCGCGCGCGCAGACGTTAGGATTGGCCGACGGCCCATCGTGAGATTCTGGATTGTACTGGGGCAAAATAATCGGCACATTGGCGGGCCTCGCAACCCTTAAGCCCTGGTTCGCGCTTCTCGGCCTCATTCTCGGTCACCAGGTCGATCGGTTTCTCGTCGCGCAATTCCGCAGCTTTGAACAACATAGTTCTTCGGTCGGACGTTTGCCTGACGAATACGTGAAGCCGCTATTTCAGACGATGGGACACATCGCGAAGATAGATGGCCGCGTCAGCGAGGAGGAAATTCGCGCTGCGCGTGCTGTCATGCACCGCCTTGGGCTTGGTCCGGCCAAAGTGCGCAACGCCATCAACTGGTTCGATGACGGTAAACACGCGGCGTTTCCGCTCACGCAAACGATTCGCCAGCTAAGACGCGTAGCCGCACGCCGCGCGGAACTTCGGATTCTGTTCGTGCGCCTGCTGCTCGAGGTCGTGCTGGCAAAGGACCGGCTGCACCAGAAAGAACGTGCCGCTATCTGGACAGTCTGTACCGAGCTCGACATCGGCCGCGTTGATCTCGCGCAGCTCGAGGCGATGATACGTGCGCAAAAAGGATTTCGGCATTCACCGGCCGGCGATGCCGACTCGCGGCGCATCAAGCAGGCCTACCGAACGCTCGGTATCGATGACTCCGCCAGCAATGACCAGATCAAGAAGGCGTACCGGCGGGCCATGAACAAGAGTCATCCTGACAAGATCGCATCGAGCAACCCGGACGACGCGGTCGTTGCCGAAGCGCATAAGCGCACACGCGAGATACGCGGCGCCTATGAGATGCTGAAGGCGCGACGGTCGATCCGATGACCCCTGTCCGAACGCTGCAGGCTCAGGTACATTTGGCAGCACATCGTCGCTCTCGCACAGCCATGTGCGTCGCGATATGAGGTCATCCTGACCAGGAAGGAAGGCAATGTGACACCACTTATAGCACCATCAATTCTCTCGGCCGATTTTGCGCGGCTGGGCGATGACGTGAACGCTGTGCTCGACGCTGGCGCGGACATCGTGCATTTCGACGTCATGGATAATCACTTCGTGCCGAATCTGACGATAGGTCCGCTGATCTGTGAGGCATTGCGCAAACATGGCATTGAGGCGCCGATCGATGTGCACCTGATGATCGAGCCCGTGGATCGCATCATTCCCGATTTTGCCAAGGCCGGGGCGAACTACATTACGTTTCACCCCGAGGTGAGCCGGCACATCGATCGCTCACTGGCTTTGATTCGCGACCAGGGCTGCAAGGCAGGGCTCGTTTTTAACCCCGCAACACCGCTGACCTGCCTCGATCACGTCATCGACAAGGTCGATATGGTGTTGATCATGTCGGTCAATCCGGGGTTTGGCGGGCAGAGTTTCATCCCGACGGCGCTCGACAAGCTGCGCGAGGCGCGGGAGATTATCGACAATAGCGGCCGGGACATACGCCTCGAAATCGACGGTGGGGTCAAGGTCGATAATATCGGCGAGATTGCAGCAGCCGGTGCCGATACTTTTGTCGCGGGTTCCGCGATTTTCGGCAGCAACGACTACGCAGCGACAATCACTGCAATGAAGTCGGCGATAGAAAAAGCGGCTTAGAGCTTGCGGTTCGGTCTCGCGCCGTAGACAACAATCGTCTTGCCGCTGGCCGTGACGAGTCCCTGTTCTTCGAGAACCTTCAATACCCTGCCAGCCATTTCGCGCGAACAGCCGACCAGGCGGCTTAACTCCTGACGGCTCACTTTGATCTGCATGCCGTCCGGATGCGTCATTGCGTCAGGCTCATTGCAGAGATCCATGATCGCGTGTGCGACGCGGCCGGTCACGTCAACAAAGGCGAGGTCGCCGAGCTTGCGGTTGGTGCGGTCAAGGCGAGTCGCGAGCTGCGTCGCCAGTTCGAAGACGAGTCCGGGGCTTTCACTGGCAATTTGTCGGAAACGCGGATAGGTCATCTCGGCGATTTCGCACTCCGTACGCGTCCGGACCCAGGCGCTTCGAGTCGGTTGCTCGTAAAACAGACCCATCTCGCCAAAGAACTGGCCCTTATTCAGGTAGGCCAGCACCATCTCGTTACCATCTTCGTCCTCGATCATGACTTCAACGGAACCGTCGACGATGTAATACAACACGTCGGGCAAATCGCCGGCGTGGATCATTACAGTTTTGGAAGGGACGGTCCGTACGCGGCAGTAGCTCAGGAATCGGTTAATCGCCGGTACATCGCTCAAAGTCTTCGCTGTGGTCTGCATAGGTTGTTCCTCAACGCCGGTGCGCCCCTCTTTTAATACAGTTAGCTGAGAAGGGCAAGCTAAGTCCGTGTTTCCATTGATTTCATAGCCGATAAGCCGTTTTGGTCATCAATTTAGCCGTGAGTTGCATGAGTCGCTGAATCGGGTCAGGCAGCTGCGCTGCGCCCGCCTCGATCGCGTTCTCCCCGTGTTGTTCCTCTTCGTCGCGCATTTTTCTTACGATTGCACGACTCTTCGCATCGTCGTCGGGAAGTCGATCGAGATGGCTGTCGAGATGCGCACAGACCTGCCTCTCGGTTTCGGCAATAAAGCCGAGGCTCCAGCGATCGCCGAGCACGCCGCTGGCGGCGCCGATCGCGAATGCGCCGGCATACCAGACCGGACTGAGGCGACTCGGACCGGCGTTAAGCTCCGCAAGCCGTTGTTCGCACCAGGCGAGGTGGTCGAATTCCTCATCGGCAGCATGCTGCATCTGTTTCTCTATCATGGCATCGCGGGCGACGACTGCATGGCCCTGATAAAGGCCCTGCGCCGCGACTTCGCCAGCATGATTAACGCGCATGAGCCCGGCGGCATGGGCTTTTTGATCATCGCTGAGCTCGCTCTCGGCGATCTCGGCGGCAGGATTTTCGCGGGACGGGCGGCCAGCCGGGGCAGCGATCGTGCGTAACGCATTGTCGACACTCGCGAGGAGGCGATCGAGCGGCGTAAGATCCCGGTCTTCCATGGGCGGAATTATAGCAATGCTGTGCCTGGCGCAGGTATACTCCGCGGCCCCCTGAATATGGAGACCGGGAATGAACTTGCGCAGTGTTTGGATCGTCGGCCTGCTGGTGCTTGCAACACCGTTATTTGCAGCCGAGGAGGAAGAAGAAAAAAGCCCGTGGGCGGGTAAGGCGACGCTGGGCTATCTGGCGACATCGGGCAATACCGACAATTCGAGTCTCAATTCGGGCTTCGAGATCAGCTACACGACTGGTGATTGGAAACACATGTTCAATGCGCTGGCAATCACCTCGACCGAGGCCGATACGACCACGGCCGAGGCTTACGAGGCGGCCTGGAAGAGTGAGCGCAACTTTTCCGAGAACAACTACCTGTTCGGGCAGTTGAACTGGCGCAAGGATCGTTTCAGTGGCTATGAGACGCAGTTCTCGCAGACCGCCGGCTACGGACGCCGTCTGATCGATACGGAAAAGCACAAGCTAAACGCTGAAATCGGCGGCGGTGCGCGTCAGTCCGACCTTGCCGATGGCACTGAAGAAAACGAGACGATCGCCCGCGGTGGCCTGAACTACACCTGGCAAATTAGCGACACGGCGGCCTTTCAGCAGGACATTACAGTGGAGGCTGGTCAGGAGAATACCTATCTCGAGTCGGTCACGAAGCTGTCTGCCAGCCTGGTTGGCAACCTGGCGCTCGTTGCCTCGTACACGGTTAAAAACAACTCGGATGTCCCGCCTTTGACTGAGAAGACCGATACTTACACGGCCTTGTCGCTTGAATACGTGTTCTGAGCACAGGTGCTAAATTGCTAAGTAATTGAATTGGTTTGCGAAAATTCGCCCCGAAAGGGGCGCGTTTTCTTACCCGGCCCGGCACGGATTGTTTGCATTAGGCGGGGCCCTCAAGTAAAATTTCGCGCCTTTCCGGCCTCCGCCAGCTCGCAGGGCCGAAGCAACCAGATTCCCGATGGAAATAAGATAATGAAGACGTTTTCTGCCAAGCCAGCAGAGGTACGCCGCGATTGGTTCGTGGTCGACGCTACAGGAAAGACCCTGGGTCGCCTGTCGACCGAGATCGCCCGTCGCCTGCGCGGCAAGCACAAACCCGAATATACGCCGCACGTGGACACGGGCGATTACATCGTTGTCATAAACGCCGAGAAAATCCGCGTGACCGGCAACAAGCTCAAGGACAAGATGTACCATCACCACACGGGTTACATCGGCAATCTCAAGTCAATACCACTTGAGAAGCTGCTTGAGGAAACACCGGAGCGCGCATTGCAGCATGCCGTAAAGGGCATGCTGCCGCGCGGGCCATTGGGTCGCAAGATGTACTCCAAGCTGAAAGTATTCAAAGGACCGGAACACGATCACGTTGCACAGCAGCCGATCGCACTGGAAGTGAACGCATAATGAGTGACACGAATTTTTACGGCACTGGCCGTCGCAAGACCTCAACGGCCCGAGTTTTCCTGAAGCCGGGTAGCGGTACGATCACGGTCAATGACCGGCCGCTCGATACGTTCTTCGGCCGCAAGACGGCGCAGATGATCGTCCGGCAACCGCTGGAACTGATGCAAATGACGGCTACGTTTGACGTCAATGTAACCGTCAAGGGTGGCGGCACGACGGGTCAGGCTGGCGCGATTCGCCATGGATTGACGCGCGCACTGATGCAGTACGATGAGTCGTTGCGACCCACGCTCCGCAAAGCCGGATTCGTGACGCGCGACGCTCGCGAGGTTGAGCGCAAGAAGGTCGGCCTTCGCAAGGCACGCCGCGCAACGCAGTACTCCAAGCGGTAAACTGGAGCTGCGAGCCCCGCCGGAATTGGGGGATCGTCTAGCGGTAGGACTGCGGACTCTGACTCCGCCAACCCAGGTTCGAATCCTGGTCCCCCAGCCAAAAAAAGAAGAGCCCCCTTTATGGGGGCTTTTCTTTTTTCACCCGGAATCAGGAGTCGAACCTGGAAGGTTCGAACCGAGGCGCACGCAGTGCGCCGACAGACAGAAACGCGACGCGTTTCTGCCCACAGGGTGAGGGCCATAGGCCCGAATCCATCCTGGTCCCCCAGCCAAAAAAAGAAGAGCCCCCTTTATGGGGGCTTTTCTTTTTTCACCCGGAATCAGGAGTCGAACCTGGAAGGTTCGAACCGAGGCGCACGCAGTGCGCCGACAGTTGTCCAAGCCAGAGTCATGGCGATGCTTGGTGTTACAGCGTCACCGAATAAGATAAGATCCCGCTTGCCAATCCAAATCACTTTCTTGTCTGCAGGTCATCCAGTGACAACATTTTTCATTCGCCTCGCAGTAATTGCGCTTTGCATGGCTCCGAGTATCAGTCTCGCGGAACAGGCAGGACTCACTTTGAATCTAACGGACCATTGGGTTGGATTTCTGGCCCTCCTGATTTTTGTCCTGGCCTACGGGTTCGTGATCATCGAGGAGTTTACTCACCTCAGAAAATCCAAGCCGGTGATGCTGGCGGCCGGCCTGATTTGGGCGATCATTGCGTATCAATATGCTACGGCATCCATGACCCATGCTGCCGAAGATGCCGTGCGGCACTTCCTGACCGAGTTCGCGGAGTTGTTCCTCTTTCTGCTCACCGCGATGACCTACGTTAACTCCATGAGTGAGCGTCGTGTCTTCAGCGCGCTGCGGTCCTGGCTGGTTAACCGGCAACTTGGCTACCAAAAACTGTTTTGGATTACCGGTATCCTCGCCTTTTTCCTTTCGCCTATCATCGACAATCTCACGACTGCGCTGGTGATGTGCGCGGTGCTGTTGGCGGTCGGCAAGGACAGTCCCAGATTCGTCAGCATTGGCTGCGTCAATATTGTCGTAGCAGCAAACGCCGGCGGAGCATTCAGTCCGTTTGGTGATATTACGACGCTAATGGTCTGGCAGAGTGGCCAATTGGATTTCCAGACGTTTTTCGCGTTGTTCGTCCCATCTGTTGTCAATTACCTGGTACCGGCTGTCATCATGTCATTCGCCATACCAAAAGAAACTCCGCAGGTTGATGACGACGTCGTCACGATGAAGCGCGGCGCCAAGCCAATAATGTTTCTGTTCGGATGTACCATTGCGACGGCGGTCGCGTTTCACAACTTTCTTCACCTTCCGCCTTTTCTTGGCATGATGACAGGGCTCGCGTATCTGCAGTTCTATGGCTACTATTTGCGCCGCACCCACGTTGACACAACCAATAACCTACTCAAACATGGCACAGCCGGAGAGGTCAGCGCGTTCGACGGTTTTCGACAGGTTGCACGAGCAGAGTGGGACACGCTGCTCTTTTTCTTCGGCGTGATCATGTGCGTTGGCGGTCTTGGATTTATCGGCTACCTTGAGCAGCTTTCTCACTACGCTTACACGGAACTCGGGCCCACAATTGCCAACGTGTTGGTCGGAATTGCATCGGCAATAGTGGACAATATTCCGGTTATGGTTGCGGTTCTTCAAATGAACCCCGACATGGATGTGGCGCAGTGGTTGTTGGTTACGCTGACGGCAGGCGTCGGTGGCAGCCTTCTTTCCATAGGTTCTGCCGCAGGTGTCGCGTTGATGGGTCAGGCGCGAGGCCAATACACTTTCTTTTCTCATCTCAAATGGATGCCGGCAATTGCCGTGGGATACGCGCTCAGCATCTGGGTGCACCTGCTGATCAACAAAGGCTACGTAGGCTTGGCCCCAGGGTGAATTGACCCCGGGGCATAGGTCAACTTTAGGTCATTTCCGGCCGTTCACCAGCCATACGCTTTGGGTCGAAAGCAAAAATCGGATGGTTCTCTTCGACTTACTTTCGAAACGCCCAGTGATTCCCAACCTGATAGGACATATCGCGGGCCTCCAGGAACGCCTGGAGCCAGTGTTCGTCCTCATGATTGTCAACCGGTGGCCGCCGTTCGTGCAGAATGTATGCAAGGATTGCAGGTAGAGCGGCTAAAGCGGCTTCGTCACGTTCTTCCATTCTCTTGTCCTCCGGTAGTGTGCGGCCTGTATAGCCGGGCTCATAGTTTGCGCCACAGATTCTGGCTTGTTTTTCGAACCTGCCCCGACTATCCGTGCCCTGACTGATGCAACTTCGCATCGTGCGTACGAAAATGGTCGCTGAACCAGCGATTGAGGTCAATCGACAATTGCGTCTCGTCGAAAATGCCGTCGTCCTCCACGTCGTCCATGATGTCACGGAGGTCATCGAGTAGCGTTTCGTGATCTTCTTTGTGTTCCGCATACGCCGGGTAATGCGATTTACGCATCATCCTCTCCTCGAGCGCAAAATGCGCCGAGATCTGTGCATAGATCTCGCCCAGCGAGTCCAGGATCTGCTCGAAATCGCCGCTAGCCTGCATGGTCTTATGCAGCTCGTTGATTAGTCCGATCAGTTGCTCATGCTCGTGATCGACCTCGGCAACGCCGACCTTGAATTCATCTTTCCACTGCAAAAGGCTCATCGAATTCTGAAGCCTCCGGTTTCCGGCTTGAACGTGATGGTGAGATAGCGACCTGCCTGCAGCATGACATCCTCGGTATAAGTGTAGTCCCAACTCTCTGCTCGTGCAGAGTCACGGAGCCTCACGGTGATCGAATGTAGTCCAGGTATCAGGTTGAAGCGCTCGTAGACCGAGGCCGGACCATCCCCCCAGAGTCCTGATGGCGCTTCCTGCAGGTCGATTGCGATTTCGCCATCGATCTCAAGCTGCAGCACTAATGGCAGGCGCTGACGTTCGCATTTCTGTGCGCGGCGCATGTTGGGTGCCAACGCGGCGATTTGTCGCGGGGTGAGCTGCACACAGGGCTCTACACGCTCTGTGGCATGGCTCAGCGAGAGCTTGACGACGGCCGCAGCAGGTGGGGCGTATTCATACCGGGGCCAGAAAGACAGGTAGCCGACAATCAGCGCAAAGGCCGCGTACGCCAACAGCTGCAACAGGTAGCGCAATAGTTTACGCACGGTCTGCTCCCCGGCTTCGCGGTTTCGGTGGCAGCTTGTCCAACGATGCCGCGAATTCCGCCAGCGCGCGCGCGCGCCGCCGCTGGCTACCCGAGGGCAGCCAACTGAGGCTCAGCCGGTCACGGTCGACCCGCTTGCGCAAATACGGATCACGTTGGCCTGCGACGCGCTCTCGTGTCCATTGATCACCGAGCCGGTAATAACAATCTCCATCGGCACAACCAGCGAGCATGACACCGTCCGCGAGATCCCGTGACAACGCAAAATCGACGAATGATGGCGGCAACATCGCGACGCAAGGCATCGTCACGACCTCGGCACCGCTGCCGCCAGGCACGTCAACGCCGGCATGGTGACATGCGTAGATAAGCACTCTTGGCCCGTCCTCGAAGTTCGTCGAGGCTTGCAGTGAGCGCTCACGTAGCTCCGCAATAGAGTGGTCGGGCAGTTCAATGCCGGGCACGATCGCTGTAGCACGGCGGAACGGTGTTGCGGTGGGACATGCACCCGCGCAGATTCCGCAGCTCACGCAGTTGTCGACGTCGACGACAGCTTCGGCCGCGTAAGCGAGGCCGTCACTGCGTGGTTCCATTGTGATGGCGCTAAACGGACAATCCTCGAAACAGCGGCCACAACCGTTGCAGTTTGGGAGGCTGACCACGGCAGCCGGTTGCGTTTTCGCCGGCGGGATCCAAGGCATCAGCGAGAGCAAAATCGATCCAGCTACCAGAATCAGCCAAAGCTGCCCGCCAGGAATGACATCGAGCAGCGGATAGGCCGCCAGATAGTACCAGTCGAAATTGACCGTCGCAGGTACGGCGTCGAGATTCGCAGGGCCCTGGCTGACTGCCGGATAGACGAGCGACAAGACAATCAGTGTGATCGCCGTACCGATCGCCAGGCGTCGTGGCGGATTGACACGGGCCCGCGCGTGCCGCTGGATGTGCAGCCACATCAGGAACAGCATGAATAGCGGCGCAAAAATATGCATGAACACCATCAGTGTGAAAAACCGGCCACTGAGCGTCGAGCTATTGAGGAAGTTATTTGCGATCGGCTCACCAAAAAACGGCAACGTATCAAGCCACTCGGACGTTGCAATCGCGATGTACTGTGCCAGCTTGTCCCACACCAGCCAGTACCCGGTAATGCCACAGATATAGATAAACCAAAGCACCGGAACGCCGGTCAGCCAGGCAAAAAAGCGTTTGCCACGCATGCGATCGAGGGAAAACTCGCGCAATATGTGTATGAAGACCACGATGACGAGCGCGTCCGAAGCATAACGATGCAGGCTGCGCATGACGCCGGCCGCATACCATTGATCGTGCGTAATGTACTCGACGGATGCGTACGCGTCGGTAATTCCGGTGTCGAAGAACAGGTACAGGTAAATACCGGTGCCGGCAACAATCCAGAAAAAATACCAGCCGAGCGATCCCAGGTTGGCGAGGGGGTTGTTGCGCTGCCCAAAGCTCCAGTCAAGGACCGCTTCGGCGCGTGCGAACAGGATTCGTAGGGTGCGTTTCAGAAACGCCATGAAAATGCGATCATCTTGCGCGTCGCCACTCGGACACGATAAACAGGAGTATAGCGCCGAGGCTGAGTACGCCCACCAGAATAGTCATGAATATCGAGTAATCGAATCGATAGCGGCCCGTATTGGGGTCATAGACCGTGCAAAACAACTTGAACGTATCGACCCAGTGATCAACGAGTCCGGCCTCGCGTGGCGTATCGAATACCAATTCTTTCAGCGGCTCGACAAATGCTTGCGCGTCGAAGTCCTGGCCATAGACCTGCCGGTAAACCGCGCCGTCGGCATCGACGATCGTCGTCTGTGACAGGTGGTCGAAGCCCTTGGCGGTCGGGAAAAACTGAAACCCGACATCCTTGCTGATCGCCGCAACGGTCGCCTCATCGCCACTCAGGAAGTGCCAGCCGGGCGTATCGATGCCCTTGGCAGACGCATACAGTCGCATTTGCTCCGGCGTGTCGACTTGCCAGTCAAACCCGATGCTGACAACGGAAAATGAACTGTCGCCCAGGGCCTCGTGAGCGATCTCGAGATTCCTTTCAATGTTCGCCGTGATCAGCGGGCAAACATGGTGACAACTTGTATAGATAAGACTGATGACAAGCGGCTTGCCGCGCAGCGCCTGTAGCGGATATGACTGGCCGGTGACGTCTCGAAACGTGTAGTCACCGATCGTCTCGCCGATGGCACCCTGACTGATGGCCAGGGCAGCCTCACGATCATAGTCCTGCTGCGCCGTAGCCGACGCCCCTATCCCGAAGAGGATAGGGGCGCCGAGCAGGACTAGTAGACGTGTGGTTGCGCGCTTATCGCTTAGCTTAATGGCCAGATCTCGGACAGGTACTTCCAGTTCACGAAGTAGTAAAGCACAAACGCGGTGAAGAAGATCCCGACGAGGAACGCGGTTCCTGGAATTTTCAGAGACTCGGAACTGCCATAATGACTGACTGCAGCGGATTCCGGCGGAACCTCTGGATAAGACGGTTTCTCGTCGTCCGTGAGCTTCTTGCCGAAGAACACGGATCCTACGACGATTACAACGTACATCAGGCCACCGACCGCCGCCATAACGGCGAATATGCCATTGAGGCCCATCATCAGGAACGCAGCCGATGGGTAGTCGAACGGCAAAATCGCATCCGCGAATGTCATGTCCCAATGTCGTCGTGACACGCCGAGCGTGCCGGCGCCCATCATGAATACCGAAATGCCTGCGACACCGATGCCGAAGACATACGGCTGCCACATGGCCAGCTTTTTCATCATGAGTTCGCGGCGGAATATCAGCGGGACGAGAATGTAGGTAATGGCCATGAACGCGAGAGTCGTACCCGCCACGACCGTGGCGTGGAAATGACCCGGCACGTACAGCGTATTGTGCATGATCAGGTTGATCTGCTCGGTACCCATCACAACGCCGGAGATGCCGCCTAAAAAGCCGAAGAACACGAGCGACATGAACATGCCTGCAAATGCCGGATTGCCCCATGGCGCCTTGCGCAGCCACTCGAACATGCCTTTCGTGAGTCCGCGCGATCTCTGTGCGACCTCGATCGCACCGGGCACACTCATGCCGTGAATCATGCTGCCAAGCACGGCAAGGTACATCGCATAACTCGTGTTGAATATCTTCCATTCGGAGCTCATTCCCGGCTCGACCAGCAAGTGGTGCGCGCTCGCGAGTTGCAGGAACAGGATGTACATAAGGAATGCCATACGGCTGATCTTCTCTGAAAGTGGCTTGGCGCCGAACACCATCGCCGCAATCGCATACCATACTGCGACGTGGGCAGAAACGTTGATCTGTTGCGATGAGTGCCCCATGGCCCACCAGATGGTCTTGTAAACCAGCGGATCAATGTGGCTGACCAGCCCCAGCGACCAGAGCAGAGTGGGTATCAGGATAATCGCGCCGGACGCGAGGGTGAAGACGGCGATAATCGCCGCTGTCAGCGCACCAAAGGTCACAAGAGGGATGGACCCTTCGTAGGTCTTCTCCCGTTTCGCAAGCACCAGGGTGCCGAAGAAGACACAACAACCGATCAGTGCACCAACGGCAAACAAAATAATGCCCACGTAAAACGGTGGTTCGGCCATCATCGGCACATACGAGGTGAACATGACGCTGGACTTACCCTGCAATACTGCGACATTAGTGATCAAGGCGCCGACGAGCATCAGTCCGAAACCGGTCCAGGCCCATTTGGGACCCGCCAATCGCGAGTTCAGCAATATGGCGGAGGCGAAATACAGCAAGGCCATCTCGAAGAAAATAATCCAGACGAGGAGCACATCCAGGCCATGCGCGGTCAGCGCCAGGTAGAACATGTCCGCCGGAAGGAAATGCACAGCGGGCCAGCGCGTTAGCGCAACGAGCAAGCCGAATAAGCCGCCAATTGCGAGGAATACGATGGCGGCGACAGCATTCGCCTTGATAAGTTTCTCTGCCGCGCGATCGACCTTCAGGCCGGTCGTCGGGCAAGTACGGTAATCTATCAAACTGGACATCGTGGCGCCCCCTACTCGACGACGTAGATCTTGCCAACCATCATGTGGTGACCGATCCCGCAGAATTCGTTACACACGACCCCGAACTCGCCAGCCCGATCGGGCTTGACCGTTACGACCATGTCGTAACCGGGGTGCACCTGTACATTGATGTTGACGGGCTGCAGCGAAAAACCGTGCTGCCAGTCCATTGAAGACAAATGCAGGCGGTAGCTCTGGTCTTTTTCAAACTCCAGTATCGGCCACCACTGCCACAACCGGGCAATCAGATAGACGTCACTGCCAGGTGGCGGATGCACGACAGGGAAGCCACTTTCTTCCCGAACCTGATACTCATCGATCATATCCTGCGCATGCTTGGCAAAAACTTGCGGCTTGATCTGGTAGGCCTCATTAGAGAGGTTCTGGGCACCAGCACCGTGCCAGTAAATCATCATAAAGAACATGATGAGACCCCAGGTAAAGGCGATAATAATCCAGATCAACTCGATCCTGGCAATCGGTTGTCGCCACCAGATCCGCTCACTCGGAGGTGTCATAGCCATGGTCAGGTCTCCCTTAATCCGCGATCGGAATCTGGGTTATCTCAATGATGCCCCAGATAATATAGAACACCGCAGGAACAGCGATGCCGAGAACCAGAAGCAGAAACGGGTTATCGAGGATCCGTTGCATTAAAGGAATCTGTTCTGGATCCGATGAGTCCGATGACGCTGCGTCGTCGGGAATATTATTCTCGTTCATTTCCGGCCCCCACTTGGACGTACAGACATGCAATAGGTTAACAGAGACACAAATGCCCGTAAATCAGGGGTTCCCCGTATAGATTCGGATCAGGTTGAAGCTGACCAGGGCAAGGGTCATCAGGATGCCGAAAAAGAGCAAAGAGCGGTTCGCGAAACGTCTGCCCGCAGCCACCTCAATGCGCTCTACAATCCAGTTGGATATCAGATATAAGAGGGCCGCGACCAGCGTGAAGTAAATTATCTGCAACGGATTTTCTGACGATCAGTCGCGCATTTCCCGGACGCCGGTATCGTCTGCGATCAAAAGAACGTCGGCGGGCCGGTGTGCGAAAATTCCTACCGTCAGCACTCCCGGAATCTGATTCAGGCGAGTCTCCATTTCCAGCGGATTGCTGATGTTCAGGTCATGGACGTCCAGAATGTGGTTGCCGTTGTCCGTCACAAAGCCTTCGCGCCAGATTGGCTGTGCCCGCAACTTGAGGAGCTTGTGTGCAACAAATACCTGTGCCATGGGAAGGACTTCGATCGGAAGGGGAAATGAACCAAGCATGCCGACCAGCTTGGTCTCATCCACAATACAGACGAATCGACGTGCTGCACCGGCCAGGACCTTTTCGCGCGTCAATGCGCCACCGCCACCCTTTATCAGATGCAGCCGCTTAGTCGCTTCGTCGGCACCATCAATGTAAAGATCTACATCGCCGGCTTCATTCAATGTGGAAACGTCGAAACCATGCTGCTGCAGAAATTCGGTCGATGCTTTGGAACTGGAAACAAGCTTGTCAATCCGATCGCGCACTGTCGGCAGCATCTCGATTAGTTCGTTTACCGTAGAGCCTGTGCCGATACCCAGGACAATGCCCGGCTCGATAAACTCGAGTGACGCTTTCGCTGCGTTGCGCTTTTTCTCAGTGGAGTCCATATCTGGCGCCAAGTGTACAACGAATCAGGGTCGTAAATGAGGACATAACCCACACAAAAGTGCCCGCATAAGCGGGCACTTTGTGTTGGCCTGGAAGAAGACCAATCTTCCTCTCGGCCGATAGGCTAGCGTTTTTTCCTGCGGGAAGTCTTTCTCTTCGCTTTCCGCTTCGTAGCTTTGCGTTTCGTCTTGCGCTTAGCCTTTTTCTTGGCTTTACGTTTCGTCTTACGCTTCGTTTTCCGCTTGGCCTTTTTCTTGGCTTTGCGCTTCGTCTTACGCTTGGTCTTACGCTTCGTCTTACGCTTGGCCTTTTTCTTGGCTTTGCGCTTCGTCTTGCGTTTGGCCTTTTTCTTGGTTTTGCGCTTCGTCTTGCGTTTCGTCTTGCGCTTAGCCTTTTTCTTGGCTTTCTTCTTGGTCTTGCGTTTGGCTACTTTCTTTTTCGCCTTACGCTTGGCCTTCTTCTTTACTGTCCGTTTCTTCTTCTTAGCTACGCGACGTCTTTTCGGCGCAGCTTTCTTCCTCGTTACTTTCCGCTTCTTCGCGACCTTGCGCTTAGAAGCTTTTTTCCGTGACTTCTTTTTGGTAGCCATATGTTTTCTCCGTGTCGGGTACCCGGCGTTGAGTATATACAACAAATCCAAAAAATCCAGTGACTTAAGTGACGTGGTTAACGTTTTCAAAAACGTGATTCAACATCGTGTTTGCGGGCATTTTGTCTGTGTCACTGTGAAAACTTTCCACCGTTCGCCGTGACATGCCCTCGAAAGCGGTCTTGCGAAAAAATTCGAGTCAAAATCAGGCGTGGTCAATCGCAATGCGAAGCGGTTTTTCTACTGTTTGATTGCTATTCGTGCAACGCGTTTTCAACTTAGAATTCGCGTGTACGAGTGCGTGCGGAGACAGTCACAAGGCCTGGCTGTTTTCCGTAATTACTTGATAAAGTGGTATATCCCAAGGGTTTGGCGCAATTTTCTCGACCTTTTGACAGTTAAACGCCAGTCCAAGTAATTTCGGTCGCAGCCATCGCTGCCTGTGATTCAGGAATTCAAAGCAGCGATCGAAGTAACCACTACCCATTCCGATTCGATGCCGCTGGTCATCGAACGCAACCACCGGCGTGATGATGAGATCACACTTTCTTGCAGCGATATCAGGTCCGGAAACCGGTTCCCAGAGGCCGAAAACGTTCTTGTGAAGTTCGGTATCGGGAGTGAGCCGCCGAAATATCATATTGCCGTGCATGCTTATGATTGGCGCGAAAACGCGCTTTTTTGCGCACCACGCGCGCTGAATGATGGCAGTCGGGTCAACTTCGTCGTAGCTCGGCAAATAGCAGACAACAGTTTTGCAGGACATAAACTCGTGCGAGCGAATCACTTTCTCGCAGATTTTTGACGATGCGCGGTTGCGGACTTCGTCAGATAATGAACGGCGCGCACGGATTGCCGACTTGCGCAACCGTGCTTGATCAATCGTTGCTTGAGTCAAAAGCGCCTCCCGCCTGTGCCGTTACAAACCGTCGCTCTCGAACCGGAGCAACAGGTGGAGTCAGCCGTGGTAGCAACAGGCTTACCGCGTGAACGGCTCTGCTCAAATGCTACCAACAGTGCACGACTCCGAGGTAAAGATTTAGGGTCGAAAGGTATCCGGGTCGGTATCGAACACTGCAGGAGGCGCCATATCGGATTTCCTGCCCTTGCGCGCTAGAGGTCCAGCTGCTGGGACCCGCCCAACACACTCTCAACGCGTTCGGAAATTATTTTAAGACGGCTGCTCAGGTCACCCTCGAGCAAACGATCGCGAGCCTGAGCGTGCAATAAGTCATTGGTCATATTAAGAGCAGCCATAACTGCAATTCGATCGAGGCCGACGACTCTGCCGCTGTCGCGAATCTCGAGCATTTTCGCATTAAGCACTTCCGCCGAATCGAGCAGATCAGTACGCTCGTCTGCCGGGCACGCGACCTGGTATTCCTTATCGAGAATTCTGACGCTGACCTGGGCGTGGGATTTGTTCATGTTCAGGATCCTTGCTCCATCGCTTTGAGCCTGCCGATCATTGCCTCGACACGCGCGCGCACCTGTTCATTCTTCTGTAAGAGATTAGCCCGCTCAGCGGTTAACACATCCTGACGCTGTTTCAGCGACTTGTTCTCGTCTTGCAGTTGATCACAGACACTGACGAGCGCATCAACGCGTTTTTCGAGTCGTTTCAACTCGTGCTCAAAGGTTGCATTTATGTCGTCGGCCATATGAGCAATATAGACACGCGCTCGAGCAGAATCAATGCGAATAGACGATGATCTCTGTCAACGTGGCCTGAGCCTGCGTTACGTGGGATCATTGGACCGGGCCAAATACGCGTAGATGCAGACCGAATGGAACAAGCAATCCGGCATGATGAATTGGACGCGGCGCTCAGGCGCTGTGGCGCTACCTGGGACGCGGCGCAAACGCACGGACTCTTGTCAGGGCGCCTGGCACTTGCGGGAACTCAGAGCGGATCTAATTGGCTGTCCCAGGTCTTGGAGGGGACTGATGCCGCCGATCCGACGCGAAGCGAATGTGAGGCCATACTCGGCACCCTGTTCGAGACGACGTATCGCCAGTTATCGGCACGACAGTCCGATTTCGAGCCGCTGCTTCCTGATGACGGGGACAGCACGGTTGTGCGCGCTGCTGCGCTTGGCCGTTGGTGCGAGGGATTCCTGCATGGCCTGGTCTCGAGCCATCACGGGGACCTGCTCAAAGAACGGCTCTCGGCCGAGCCGTTGGCGGACATTATCAAAGACATGCTGCAGATCACTCGCGTCACGGTTGAAGATGACAGCGATGACGAGACAAGCGAAGAGGCGTACACGGAACTTGTCGAATACCTGCGCGTGGCAGTGCAATTGACGTATGAGGAGCTTGTGGAATTCAGGGGCGAGCTCGAAAGTAATGAGGAGCCAGATGCCGCACCGGAGGTCCTGCATTGAATAGCAAGGAGTTTGCCCGACGCCGCAAGAACCTGATGCATATGGTCGGTTCTGACGGTATCGCGATCCTGCCGGCCGCGCCGATCAGGACGCGCAGCCGCGACGTTGAGTATCGTTTTCGCCAGGATAGTGATTTCTACTACCTCACGGGTTTTGCGGAACCCGATTGTGTGGCCGTGCTTGCGCCCGGACGAAAGAACGGCGAATACCTGCTGTTCTGTCGTGAACGGGACGCGGAGCGGGAGCGCTGGGACGGCAGGCGCATGGGGCCCGATGGTGTCACTGAGCACCACGGTGCCGAGGACGCGTTTCCGATCGACGATATCGATGACATTCTGCCCGGCATCATCGAATCGTGCAGTCGCGTTTACTACACAATGGGCTTGTATCCCGAGTTCGATACGCGAATCGCCGAGTGGGTAAATTCCCTGCGTATGCGTGAGCAACGCGGTGTGCACACGCCACAGGAATTCGTCGCGCTTGATCATCTGCTGCACGACATGCGCTTGTATAAGAGTCGTGGCGAAATCTCGGCGCTGCGCAAGTCGGCCAAGATAGCGGCCAAGGCACATACGAGTGCGATGAAAATGGTGCGGCCCGGCATGTACGAATACGAGGTCGAGGCAGAGTTTGGCCGCGAATTCCGGCGCCACAATGCGGCACATTCCTACATGCCGATCGTTGGCGCCGGCGCTAATGCTTGCACCTTGCATTATGTCGACAATAGCGCGGAGCTAAAGGATGGCGATCTGTTACTGATCGACGCAGGCTGTGAGCTCGATTACTACGCGTCCGACATCACAAGGACAATACCGGTAAGTGGCAAATTCAGTCCTGAGCAGCGGGCGGTGTATGAAATCGTGCTCGAAGCGCAGTACGCGGCGATCGAGAAGACACGCAGGGACAATCACTGGAATGAACCGCACGACGCTGCGGTCAAGGTCATCACCAAGGGTCTCCGGAAAATCGGTCTGCTCGACGGGACACTGCCGAAGCTGATCAAGGATGGCGCATACCGCGAGTTTTTCATGCATCGCACGGGACACTGGCTTGGCATGGACGTGCATGATGTCGGCGACTACAAGGTCGGCGACGAATGGCGGCTGCTCGAGTCCGGTATGGTCATGACGGTCGAACCGGGCATCTATATCTCCGCGAGCCGCAAGGTTCCAAAACGATGGCGGAATATCGGTGTTCGCATCGAGGATGATGTTGCGGTAACGAGCAATGGTCCTGATGTTTTGTCAAAGGGTCTTGCCAAAGATCCGGACGATATTGAATCGCTAATGCAACACTGATCGTGAACGCACGACGCGACAATCACTATGACATCGTCATTGCCGGCGGCGGCATGGTCGGTTCGACGCTTGCGCTTGCGCTTGCGCCGCTCGGTCTTCGAGTCGCGATCGTCGAGTCCGTGCCGCGTGCCGCAGACGTACAACCGAGTTTCGACGACCGCTCGACGGCATTATCAAGAAGCACACAGCGCATGTTTGAGGCAATGGGCCTTTGGGATGACATCGTCGCAGCGGCGACGCCAATCTCGCACATTCATGTTTCGGACAAAGGGCGCTTCGGATTTTCGCATATCGACGCCGAGGAACAGGGCGTTGAAGCGCTCGGATATGTCGTCATCAATCGTGTGCTCGGAGGTGTTTTGCAGGCGGCGCTTGGCGATGTTGAGGCGCTCGACATCCTGTGTCCGGCGCGCATCGTCGCTGCAAGGTTGTCGCCCGACAAGGCAATCGTCACGGTTGCAGAGGGCAATGACACATCGCGCCAACTGACATGCGACTTGCTGGTTGCTGCAGATGGTGCGAATTCGGCGGTGCGGACAATGATCGGCATCACCGCAACGCAGGATGCCTACGGTCAGCGCGCGATCATCGGCAACCTGTTGCCTGAAAAGTCGTTGCAGAATCGTGCGTATGAGCGTTTTACGCCGCAAGGACCGCTCGCGGTGTTGCCCGTTGCCGATGGCCGTGCCGGGTTCGTCTGGAATGTGCCCGAGCAGGATGCCGATCGTATACTCGGGCTCGGCGATGACGGTTTTCTCGGCGAACTGCAACAGGCGTTCGGGTACCGTCTCGGCACGTTTTCAAAAGTCGGCAAGCGGGCGTCGTATCCACTTATGCTGAGCAAGGCTGTGCGTCTGACGGCACAACGGGCCGTGCTCGTCGGCAATTCGGCCCATGGATTGCATCCGGCCGCTGCGCAGGGATTCAATCTCGGCCTGCGCGATGTCGCGGCGCTGTGCGACTGTATTGCGGATTCCCGGGATCATGCTGCCGAATCTTTTGACTGTGGTGACTCGAGCATCCTCGAGCGCTACTCAGCCTGGCGGCGCCACGACCAAAAGAAACTCGTCGGATTTACTGACGGGCTCGTACGCCTGTTCGGGCATTCACGAGGGCCCGTCCGCGTACTGCGAAATATCGGCATGCTCGGATTCGATCTTGTCCCGGGCGTTCGTTCATTGTTTGCGAAACACACGATGGGACTTGCAGGCCGGCTGCCGCGGTTGTCGCGCGGAGTACCATTGCAGTGAACAAACAGTTTGAAATTGTCATCGTCGGTGCCGGCGTGACAGGCCTGACCGTGGCGGCACTGCTGGCACAGAGTCGCCACAACGACCGACTGCGATTGACCGTCGTCGATGCAGCGGCGCGACCGTGTCATCGCATTGAAGACGATATCGCACTGCGTGTCTCGGCTATTGCGACCGGGTGCGCCAACCTGCTCGACTCGATCGGAGCGTGGTCAAAGATTAGTCAAACGCGAGCTTGTGGCTACGATCGCATGCGGGTTTGGGATGAGGCGGAGACTGCAGATGGCGCCGCGACGCTGCGGTTCGATGCAGCCGAATTCGCAGCGCCGCAGCTTGGATTCATTGTTGAAAATGTGCTCGTTCAGCATGCAATTCTGGATGTGCTCGATGCGACTGACGTCGAGCTTTTGTTTCAGTCACCAATCACAGCGTTACAGCAAACGGGGCGCTGCTATCAGGTGACATTGCACAGCGGTAGGCTGGTTGATGCTGATCTTGTTATCGGCGCCGATGGTGCGCACTCGTTCGTGCGCCAGCGTGTCGGCATCGACACTCGTGACTTTCCGTATGGCCAGACAGCTTTCGTAACGCATCTGAGACCTGAGGAGTCGCATCGCAACACGGCCTGGCAACGTTTTCTGCAGGACGGTCCTCTCGGTATGTTGCCGCTGAATGACGGACGAATCTCGGTTGTCTGGTCGACGCTGGATGCACTTGCTGATCGCGCTATGTCGGCCAGCGATGAGGAACTGGGCGAAATGTTAAGCGAGGCATCGGATCATGTGTTGGGCAGTCTGCAGGTAGCAGGGCCGCGCGGTGCGTTTCCGCTCTGCGCGCGGCATGCAAACCCGTACGTGTTGCCTGGCATAGCATTGATTGGAGACGCTGCTCACTCGGTTCACCCGCTCGCCGGGCAGGGCGCGAACCTGGGACTGCAGGATGCGGCAACGCTCGCCAATGTGCTCAATGACGCCCTGGGAAACCGCGAATACCCGGGCGACAGGCCCGTATTGCGGCGCTACGAGCGTGCGCGCAAGGGTGACAACGCGACGATGCTGCACTTTATGACTGGCCTCAACCGGCTGTTTACGACAGACTCGACCCTGGTTCGGGAATTGCGCGCGACCGGCATGCGCCTCTTTAACTACAGTGGACCGATCAGAGACCATGCGGTGAAGGTGGCGTTGGGGGGATCAATAAGGTGACATTGACCGGTTCAGCATTGAACGCAGGCAGGTAAGCCGATGAAGCAGCAATACGTGTACGGATTGGCTGCCTTTCTGGCCATCGTCGGACTGTCCGTGTTCGGCTACAAATGGCGGGTGCTCGATTTTCCGATCAGCAAAAATCAGGAAACGTCGGTGTGGACGATCGAGTCGTCGATCCGCTTTGAGAGCGGGCCGGGTTCCATCAAGGTCAATCTGCTCATTCCGACTTTGACGCCGGGCTTTCGCATGCTCAATGAGAATTCGGTGTCGCGCGGCTACGGCTTCAGTCTCAACTACGGTAGTGGTGGACGCGAAGCGCAATGGGCGATTCGGCGTGCGGACGGACTGCAGACGATCTATTACCGCATCTCCGTTTACGAGGACGCCGGGACCGATCAATCGGACACGACCCCGCCATTCCCACCTCCACCCGTAATTAACGAGCCATTCAAGACGGCTGTTGATGTCATTGTTGGCGATGTGAAAGAACATTCTGCCGACACAGCGTCTTTCACATCGGAACTTCTGCGCCGCATGAACGACCCGTCGCCTGATCCAAACGTTGAATTGTTGACATCGAATGCTGCGACGCGCGCGGAGTTTGTGGAGAGCATTACGACGATTCTCGCATCTGCGCGTATTCCGGCACGTATGGTGCACGGTCTGGAAATGCAGGACCGACAACGAAATGCCGAGGCGATTACATGGCTCGAAGTCCACGATGGTGACCGCTGGCGCTACTTCAATCCAATAACCGGCGAAGAAAACCTGCCTGAGCACTTTTTAATTTGGTGGCGCGGCAATGAACCTCTGATCAACGTAGAAGGCGGTAGTAACGTTCAGGTTGGCTTCGCGGTGCAGGAGAATCATCTCGATGCCGTCACGATCGCCGAGACACAGGCCGCGCAACTGGGCGCCAGTGCAATAGATTTTTCCCTCTACAGCCTGCCGATTCAGACACAGGCTGTATACAGCGTATTGCTCATGATTCCTATCGGTGCGTTGGTCATGGTCGTCCTGCGTAACATGGTCGGCATCGACGCATTTGGCACCTTCATGCCGGTCTTGATCGCACTCGCCTTCAGAGAGACAAAATTATTCTGGGGAGTCGTTCTCTTCACACTGCTCGTCGCCCTTGGGCTCAGCATTCGTTTCATGCTCGAGCGACTGCGGCTTTTGCTCGTGCCCCGCCTGAGCGCCGTATTGATCGTTGTTGTGATCCTGATGCTTATCATAAGTCTGATGTCACATCGGCTCGGCATGGAAACCGGATTGTCGGTTGCGCTGTTTCCGATGGTCATCATCGCGATGACGATCGAGCGCATGTCAGTCGTCTGGGAGGAACGCGGTGCCGTGGACGCAATGCGTGCCGGCATGGGGAGTCTGATCGTTGCGATAGCCGCATACGTTTTCATGGGCATGCAGTGGCTCGAACACCTGATCTTCACTTTTCCGGAGCTGTTGCTGGTCGTGCTTGCGCTCGTGGTTCTTGCCGGTCGCTACACGGGCTACCGCCTGCTTGAACTGAGTCGATTCAAAGCGCTGGTGGGTCGCTGATGTTTGCGGCCGCACCCAAGCTCCGCGAGGCGGGCGTGCTCGGGCTCAATGAACGCAATTGCGAGTTCATCATGCGGTTCAATCCGCGCCGCCTGTATCCGCGTGTCGACGACAAAGTTATTACGAAAGAGCTCGCATTGAACGCTGGTATGGCCGTGCCGGAGTTGTATGGCGTCATCAGGAATCATGGCGAAGCCCATGAGTTCGCCACGATCGTTGCCGAGCGCGACAGTTTCGTCGTCAAGCCGGCACGCGGCAGTGGCGGCAACGGCATCCTTGTTGTGACCGGCCGCAGTCATCGTAAGCGTAGTACGTACCGCCTGGCGAGCGGCGTTCTGATCTCGGAAGCAGAAATCAGGTACCACATCTCCAACATCATTGGTGGCCAGTACAGCCTCAGTGGCAATCCCGACAAGGCCCTTATCGAGTACTGCGTTCATTTTGATCCGGTGTTTGCCGAAGTCAGTTATCAGGGAGTCCCTGACGTGCGCATTATCGTTTATCGAGGTTACCCGGCGATGGCGATGGTGCGACTACCGACGCGCGCGTCAGACGGCAAAGCGAATCTGCACCAGGGGGCAGTCGGAGCCGGCGTCGACATGAGTCTGGGGGAAACCCTGACTGGCGTGCTCGACAACGATATCGTCGACGAGCACCCGGATACGGGTGCGCTGATCGCGGGACTGCTCATTCCGCAATGGGATTTTATTCTGCAGTCTGCGGCACGAGGTTATGACGTAACCGAACTCGGCTACCTTGGGGTCGATATGGTTATCGATCGCGACCTGGGACCGCTGATCCTCGAGATGAACGCGCGACCCGGGCTCAATATCCAGATCGCAAACTGCACCGGCCTCGCCACGCGCATTGCCCACATCGATGAGATTCATGATCCTGACGCGAAGCCTGCGGCGCGGGCGCGCGCTGCGCGGCGCGAGTTTGCGGCTGAGCGGCAGACCTCAATAGCATTTGACATCTAACGGCAACTTCGCCGGCAAGGGAGCAAATATACGTGTCGGATCTTGTTGAATTCTCGGTGATCACCTGCCCGCATTGCGGGCACCAGGCACGGGAACGCATGCCGACCGATGCCTGCCAGTTCTATTATGATTGTCTGGGTTGCGGCGAGTTGCTGAAACCCAACGCCGGCGATTGCTGTGTGTTTTGCTCGTTCGGCACTGTGAAATGTCCACCGATTCAACTTGGTCAGGATTGTTGTTAGATAACCCAAGAGGGCAGAGAGTCGTATGGCGTCGACAGACCTGAAGCTCGACGAACCCGGTTCCCTGCCGCGGCCCGGGCCGATTGGCCGCATCGTGCGGCTTGGGTTTGGTTTGCTATGCCTGTCGCAGATTTACTGGTTGATTCAGCTACACGACAATCTCATCGGCGCTGACGGACACATCAGATCGGTCTTCTGGAACGGCATGGCTATCGGCCTGTTCCTGATCAGCTACGTGGTCAACATCGGTTTTTCGCGCACCTGGAAAAAATGGCCCGCGTTCATCAGCGTGGGAATATTCCTTGCGATCGCCGCATACGGATACCTGACGGCGGGAACGCCCGAGACCCATTTGTTGGCTCGATCAATTTGGTTTTGGGAGCTCTACCTGTTCTCCCATCTCGGTATCGCTTTCATCCTTGCCGCTATCATCCGCACTCCAGGCTGTGAAATGCGCGCGTTTCATGACCTGTACTCACGAATTACAGGTGTTCCAACCAAAGAGCACTATTGCCCCGTGGGACCGCTGCAGCCGATTGATCAGTGGGAGGCGCGGCGCTCCTGCAATTGAGACTCCAGCCACGCATCCATGTGTTGTTCGAGGATGTCGAGCGGTAACGCTCCGCCGCCGAGCAATTCGTCGTGAAATGCGCGTACGTCGAAGTTTTCGCCAAGCGTGCGTTCGGCATTTTCCCGAATCGACTTTATTTTCAGCTGACCGATCTTGTACGCGAGAGCCTGGCCGGGCATACCGATGTAACGGTCGATTTCATTAATAATGTCGAATTCGGTCTTGGCCGCGTTGTCCTGGAAAAACTCGATCGCCTGCTGCCGCGTCCAGCCTTTGTAATGAATGCCGGTATCGACAACGAGCCGCACGGCGCGCCACATCTCGTAGGTCAATGCCCCGAATTGCGAATACGGGTCCTTGTACAACCCAAGGTCGTGACCAAGACTCTCACTGTACAGGCCCCAGCCCTCGACGAATGCGGTAAAGCCCGAGAATCGGCGGAAGTTCGGCATGTCGCCGAGTTCCTGTTGTAACGCGATCTGCAGATGGTGCCCAGGCATCGCTTCGTGGACGGAGAGAACTTCAATCTCGTACTTGGGTCGTACCTCGGGCTTGTAGAGATTGACCCAGTAAGTACCTGCGCGACTGCCATCGGCCGCCGGGCGCGAGTAGTACGCTGTCGTCGTGTCCGGTGCGATCGAATCGGGAATCGGCTTTACGCCATACGGCATGCGGGGCAGCTTGCCGAATAACTGCACGAGTTCCGGATCGATGCGCTTGCTCGTTGCGAGATAGGCTTCGTACAGGTCATCCGGGTTGTCGAAGTAGAACTGCGGGTCGGTGCGCAGGAAAACGAGAAAGTCCTGGAAGCTGCCGCCGAAGTCCAGATCGTCGATGATCATCTGCATTTCATCGCGAATACGCCGAACTTCATCAAGGCCGAGGCGATGAATCTCATCGGGTGACATCTGCGTAGTCGTGAATTCGTGAGCGAGGTGCTCGTACCAGGCGCTGCCATTAGGTAATTCGGACAGCCCAATGCTTTCCCGGCTGGCGGGCAGGTAGGTGCGCGAGAAGTACTTGTCCAGCTTCCGGTAGGCCGGCAACACCGTCTTTGTGATGGTCTCTCTCGCGAGTGCCCGTAGCCGTTCCTGATCTTCGTCAGGGACGGAATCCGGCATTTCGGCAAACACCTTATAGAAAGGACTCAACTCAGGGTCCTCGACGAGCTGTGCCGCAATCTGATCGGGGATGCGCTGCATCAGGACCCTGGGCGAAACCTGCCCGGACTTGCGACCTTTTTCGGCGAGCTCGATGGTCTGAGCAATCACTTCATCGATCTTACCGAGCCGGGCGAGCCAATCGTCATAGTCCTGCGTGGTCGCGAAGCGCAACGAGTTGGTGCTGTTGTCGAGATTTTGCACGCCGCCACGCTGGTTGAAAGGAATCCGGTGGCCGTTGAACGCAAACGAGTCAACGCGGTCTTGTAGTTGCCGCCGGAACAGCTCGTAGTTGAGTTGGTCGTCGCCGCCGAGCGCGGACCGGTCAATCGCGTACAAACGCTGCAAAAATTCGCGGGTTTGCTGCTGGCGACGCGCGATCGCTCCGAGGCTCTGATCCGTCCAGCGATCGTTGTAGCGACGATCGCCTAGTTGTGAGGCGAACATCGGGTATTCGGCGAGCTGCCATTCCCAGACCTCATCGAGCAGGGTATTAAAGTCATCTGCTGGCGCAGCTATCAGACCTTGTGCAAGGCTGAGGACCAAGATGCACAGAATCGACCGGGTCTTTTGCATGCCATTCTCCGAATCGCAAACCTCGTGCATTGTTACTGCCCGCCGCGCGGCTGGCAACCATCACCCGCATTGGCTATGATTTGCGCACCAATCGATAGCGTGCTCAGAAGAGACCCCGATTTATCGCCGATATTGCCGATATCAACGGGGCGCCGAAGGCGCAACTAGCCCGGAAACGCTCAGGCAGAAGGACTGTGACCGCTGATTGGCTCTGGAGAGCGGCCCGACGAGTGGCCCACCGAAGGGGTAAGTGGCTGACAAGCTATTGATCTCTCAGGTTTTGAAGGACAGAGGGGCGACAGATCGAAGGGTCTGTCGCCCGTTTTTGTTTATGGCTCGAAGGAAGCGATATGGGTTCGAAAACGCCTTTGTATGACAAACATGTCGAGGCCGGCGCGCGCATCGTTGATTTCGGTGGCTGGGATATGCCGCTGCATTACGGCTCGCAGAAGGAAGAGCACCACGCCGTAAGAAATAGCGCGGGCGTATTTGACGTGTCACATATGACGATCGTAGACCTCAAGGGCGCGCGCGTGCGCGACTTCCTGCGCCATCTGTTGGCCAATGACGTTGCCAAACTCCAGGACTCCGGTAAGGCACTCTATACTTGCATGTTGAACGAGGCCGGCGGTGTCATTGATGATCTGATCGTCTATTTCATGGATGAAAGCTGGTTTCGATTGGTCGTCAACGCCGCGACGCGCGAAAAGGACCTCACGTGGATTCGAAAAAACGCGGCGGATTTCGACGTTGCAGTCCACGAACGCGCTGAACTGGCGATGATCGCGGTGCAGGGACCGAAGGCGCGCGAGCTTGCGGCGCCGTGTATCGATGCCGAATGGCGCGAGCAGGCGCTGGCACTCAAGTTATTCACGGGAATGGAGGCGGGCGACTTGTTTGTTGCGCGTACCGGGTACACGGGTGAGGACGGTTGGGAGATAGTCATGCCGTCCATGCGTGCGCCTTCGATTTGGGATCGCCTCATTGCTGGCGGAGTCGCCCCCGCCGGACTTGGTGCTCGCGACACGCTGCGCCTCGAAGCTGCGATGAACCTCTACGGTTCCGATATGGATGAAACGATTTCACCCCTCGAAGCAGGCTTGGGATGGACGATTGCCTGGGAGCCGGCCGATCGCGCATTCATCGGTCGTGGCCCGCTCGAAAAACTGCGCGACGAACCCTCGCGGCGACGCTTCGTTGGCTTGCTGCTTGAGGACAAAGGCGTTCTGAGAAATCATCAACGTATCGTCGTCGAAGGTAGTGGTGATGGCGAAATCACGAGTGGCGGTTTTTCGCCGACGATCGGCCGATCGATTGCGCTTGCACGCCTGCCGGCCGGCGACTATGACAGCGCACAAGTGGATGTGCGCGGTAAATTATTGAATGTGCGGGTCGTGAAGACACCGTTCGTCCGCAACGGACAAGTACGAATCGAAGTTTGAGGCCGATTAGGCTGCGTAGAGAACCTGTTTAGGGAGAGTAAGACAATGAGTGAATTGCCCGGAGACTTGTTGTACACCAACGATCATGAATGGCTGCGTCGAGAGGATGATGGCAATGTCACGATTGGCGTCACAGATCATGCACAAGCAGCACTAGGCGACCTCGTGTATGTCGAACTGCCCGAAGTAGGGCAGGACGTCGCAACGGGTGGCGACATGGCTGTTGTTGAGTCGGTCAAAGCCGCGTCGGACGTCTACGCCCCGGTCGACGGTACCATCACGGCCGTTAACGAAGAATTGGCAGATGATCCCGAGAAGATCAATGCTGATCCTTATGGCGATGGCTGGATCGTCAGGTTGCAACCGTCAGCGGCTATTGACGAGAGCGCGCTATTGACGCCTGACGCTTACCAGAGCCTGTTGGACGAAGAAGAAGCCTGAGCGAGATCATGCCTTTCATACCGCACACAGAAGACGACACCAAAGACATGCTCAAGACGATTGGCGCGCCTGATCTGGACGCGTTGTTCGACGAAATTCCGGCGGGTCTGCTGATCGATTCGCTCGAGGGCGTACCGCGCGGTCTCAACGAGATGCAGATCACAAGACTGATGCATGAACGTGCTGCCCAGGATGGCGAGCCGCAGTGCTTCATTGGCGCGGGTGCCTACGAGCACCACGTCCCACAGGCGGTCTGGGATATCGCAACGCGCGGCGAGTACTACAGTGCTTACACGCCGTACCAGGCAGAAGCCAGCCAGGGCACGCTGCAGACGATCTACGAATACCAAACGATGATCACCGAACTGACCGGGCTCGACGTCAGCAACGCGTCGTTGTATGACGGTGCATCCAGCCTGGCCGAGGCGGCACTCATGGCTGTGCGCGGTAATCGCAGAGTCAAATCCCGACGTATTCTTCTCGCTCCTGGTGTGAATCCGAGATACGAGCAGGTCGCGCTGGCGATCTCGGGAAGCCAGGGCATCACAACCGAGCGTCTGCAAATGGACAGCGTGAACGGCAACGCCGTCGCATCTCTCAACTGTGACGAGACTCCGGTTGCGGTCGTTATTCAGCAGCCATCGTTCTTCGGCACGCTTGAAGACGTCGACCGGCTGACTGACTGGGCGCACGAACAGGGTGCGCTCGTAATCGCTGTCGTAAACCCGACGTCACTTGCACTCTTGAAGGCGCCCGGCCAATGGGGGGAAAACGGCGCCGACATTGCGATCGGCGAAGGCCAGCCACTTGGAATACCGTTGTCCTCGGGCGGGCCGTACTTCGGCTTCATGACGTGCAAGCAACAACAGGTACGGCAGATGCCGGGGCGCATCGTCGGCCGAACGACGGATCTTAATGGCGAGCCGGGTTTTACGCTGACACTGCAGGCTCGCGAGCAGCACATCAGGCGCGCGAAGGCGACCTCCAATATCTGTACAAATCAAGGGCTTATGGTGACTGCAGCAACGATCTACATGTCCCTGCTGGGTTATGACGGGCTAAGGCAGGTCGCGTTGCGCTCGCAGCAGAACACGGCGCGGCTGGTTGCCGGCCTGACCTCGATCGACGGCATCGAGCGCCTGTTCGACGGACCGCATTTCCATGAGGTTGCGCTGCGCCTGGATCGTCCGGTGGGTCCGGTACTCGCGGCACTGGGTAAGAAAGATATTCTGGGCGGCTACGATCTTGCCGGCAGCAATCCCGATCTTGGCGACGTGCTGCTTGTCTGCGCGACTGAAACGAAGACGGCAACGGATATCGACGCTTATGTCGCGGCACTCGAAGACATATTCAGCAAGGAGAAAGGGCGTTCAGCCTGATATCGACATGGCCATCGTAAAATTCGAAAACGCCACCTACCGAACAATCGGCGAGTTGCCGGCGGTGGGCTCCCGCGCACCGGACGTATCGCTCGTCAATACGAAACTGCAAGACGTCACGCTCGCGAACTGGATGGGCATGCGCAAGGTCATGAACATCTTTGTCAGCATTGATACCGACGTGTGTGCGAAGTCTGTTATCGAGTTCAATCGGTATGCCGAAGCTGTCGATGACGTAGCAATGTTAATGGTTTCCTACGATCTGCCGTTCGCACAAAAGCGATTCTTCGAGGAACACAAACTGAACAACGTCATCGGCTTATCGGCGATCCGGCATGCAGGGTTCGGTGAGAACTATGGCGTGCAGATTGTCGACGGGCCGTTGGCCGGCATGTTCGCGCGTGCCGTTGTGGTCATGGACGAGAACAACACGGTCGTACACCACGAACATATAGAGGACATCCTGACCGAGCCCGATTACGTCTCGGCTCTGCGAGCGCTAGGCATTAGCGTCGACGAGGACTGACCGATCATGAGTACATTGATCTTTGAAAAGTCGCGCCACGGCCGCAGGGCATTTGCTCAGGCTCCGGTCGGTACGTCCGATGTGGATCTGCCGAAAAGTCTCCTCAGGCAGGATCGACCTCGATTGCCCGAGGCATCCGAATTGCAGGTCGTGCGTCACTACACGCGTCTGTCGCAAAAGAACTTCTCGATCGATACTCAGTTCTATCCGCTGGGTTCGTGCACGATGAAATACAATCCACGCGCCTGTAATTCGCTGGCGCTGTTGCCCGGCTTCGCTGGCCGGCATCCACTTGGGCCAGTGAGCCACGGCCAGGGGTTCCTGAAATGTATGTACGAGCTGCAGGAAATGCTCATGGCCGTTACCGGAATGGCCGGTGTGTCGCTGACGCCCATGGCCGGAGCACAGGGGGAACTATCCGGCGTTGCGATGATTCAGGCCTATCACCGCGAGCGAGGTGATCTGGAGCGTAATGAAATAATCGTTCCGGATGCGGCGCACGGTACCAATCCCGCCACGGCAACGATGTGCGGCTGCGTGGCGGTCGAAGTTCCGACCGGACCTGACGGCGATATCGATATTGAAGCACTCAAGGCCGTAGTTGGACCGAAAACAGCCGGCATCATGCTGACGAACCCGTCTACGTTGGGCGTGTTCGAGCGCCACATCATCGAAGTAGAACAAATCGTCCGGGACGCCGGTGGGCTGCTCTACTACGACGGCGCCAATCTCAATGCAATATGCGGCAAGGTCCGGCCCGGAGACATGGGTTTTGATGTTATCCATATGAACCTGCACAAGACCTTTTCGACACCGCATGGCGGTGGCGGACCGGGCTCCGGCGCGATTGGTGTCGGCGCACGCCTGTTACCGTATATGCCGATACCCGTCGTCACCGCAATCGAAGAAGACGGCGAGACGACTTACGACTGGTTAACTGAGGACGACGTGCCGCAATCGATCGGCAGATTGTCGGGTTTCATGGGTAACGCCGGCGTCCTGTTGCGCGCCTATGTCTACATGCGCATGGTTGGACGCGACGGCATGCGACGACTGGCGGAATATGCAACGCTCAACGCCAATTACCTGCAGGCGCGGCTACGAGATGCTGGTTTTGAGCTGGCTTATCCTGATCGCAAGGCAAGTCATGAGTTCATCATCACGCTCAGGCACGAAGCCAAAGAACTGCATTTGACGGCGATGGATGTCGCTAAAGCGCTACTCGATCACAACTATCATGCGCCGACCACGTACTTCCCGCTGCTTGTGCCGGAATGTCTGCTAATCGAACCGACTGAGACCGAGAGTAAGGAGACGCTGGATAATTTTGTCGATGCGATGGTCGAAATTGCGCGCGAGGCACGCGAGAACGGAGTGAGTTTCAAAGAAGCACCCTACAAAATGCCGGTGCGGCGCCTCGATGATGTTAAAGCGGCCCGCCAACTCGACCTCAAATACGAGCCTGAGGCCTGATAATTCTGTTTAAATAGGGAACCACTGGGCGCAGGCCCAGTCCAGATAATATCGGCACGAGCCGAGTCCGGATCGCAATGCAATCGGGACATTTGAACAGGTTACCTATGACACAAGGACGATCACTGAGCGCGTTGGCAGGCGTTCTGCTCACGCTCACGGCAACGGCTGCCGAGGATACCGCCTGGACCAATACGCTCGAACGCATCTCGTCGGGGGTCGTTTCGATTCGTGTGGACAGCACGCGGGCGTTTGATACGGAATGGAATTCGTCGAGCCAGGCGACCGGCTTCGTTGTTGATGCTGAGCTTGGTCTGATACTGACAAATCGACATGTTGTGACGCCGGGCCCCGTCGTTGCCGAGGCCGTTTTTCGCAATAACGAAGAAGTGCGCCTGACGCCCGTTTATCGCGATCCCGTACACGACTTCGGCTTCTTCCGCTACGACCCCGAGGACCTGCACTACATCGAGCCGGCCGAATTGCCGCTGGTTCCGGATGGCGCCGGCATCGGCCGCGAGATTCGTGTCATTGGCAACGATGCGGGTGAACAGCTTTCGATTCTTGCAGGGACGATTGCACGTCTCGATCGCAAGGCGCCCGATTACGGTCGCGGTAAGTACAATGATTTCAATACCTTTTATCTACAGGCGGCGTCCGGTACTTCGGGCGGTTCGTCGGGCTCGCCCGTCGTCAACATCGAAGGTGAAGTCGTCGCTCTTAACGCAGGCGCTAACAATTCTGCGGCGAGCAGTTTTTTCTTGCCGCTCGATCGGATTTATCGCGCGCTCGACCTGATCCGACAGGGCGAAACCGTCACGCGCGGCACGTTGCAAACGATGTTCGAGCGCAAGGCCTACGATGAGCTCAGGCGGCTTGGATTGACTGAGCACTCCGAACGATTGGCGCGTTCGTTGTTTCCCGACCAGACAGGCATGCTCACGATCGAACAGGTTATTCCTGATTCGCCGGCGGCCGGCAAGCTTGCTCCGGGCGACATACTGCTGCGCATTAACGGCGAGCTCGTCACGGAGTTTGTGCCGCTTGCCGCGATCCTCGACGAAAGCGTCGACCAGGAAATTGAGATTGAAATCGAGCGTGGCGGCAAGAGTATTGTCGTAACAGTTCTCGTGGACGATCTGCACGCGATCACACCCAATGAGTTTCTTGAATTTGGAGACGCGATCGTCAACAACCTGTCGTACCAGCAGGCGCGCCATTACAACCGCTCCACTACCGGTGTGTATGTGGCGAATCCAGGCTACCTGTTGTCGAAGTCCGCAATTCCGCGCGGTGCAGTCATTACAGAATTCGGCGGCAAGAGTGTCGAGAACATCGACGATTTCGAGGCGATATTGAATGAACTCGCCGATGGCGGCCGGGAACAGGTGCGCTACATCACAATGGATAACCCGCAGAACAGTATCGTGCGCTCGTTCGAAATGGACCGCGTCTGGTTTCCAGTGCGCCGTTGCTCGCGTGACGACGCGACAGGCGTCTGGCCGTGTCGTGAGCTTGGTCCGGGACCAATTCCCTCACCGCCGAAAATCGGCCATACCGAATTAAAGAAGCATGACGATCCAAGAGTACGTGCGATCGCACCGTCGCTGGTCGTCGTTACGTTCGATTTGCCCTACACAGTCTCAGGTATCGCTGACCGGCATTACTATGGCACAGGTCTGATTGTCGACAAGGAACGTGGCCTGGTCGTGGTCGATCGCAATACTGTGCCGGTTGCGATCGGTGACGTGACCGTTACGTTTGCGGGGTCGCTGGAGGTGAAGGCGACCGTCGAGCAGCTGCACCCGCTGCACAATCTCGCAATTGTTTCTTACGACCCGGCAACGATTAATGACACGGCGGTCGAAGAGGCGACTTTCAATGACACGCAGTTGAGACCAGGCGACAAGCTTTGGGTTGTCGGCATTAAAGGTGATCATCAACTGGTCCATCAGGAAGGCGCAGTGTCGTCGGTCGGGCCGTTGACGTTGCCGCTATCGCGAACATTGCGTTTTCGGGATTCCAATATCGAGGGCGTTAGTCTCGTCAATGCGCCGACAGAATTTGATGGTGTTCTCGTCGACAAACGCGGCAGAGTTACCGCGATGTGGTCGAGCTTCGCGTTACAGTCGGGCGGCGATAGTGCGCAGTTGAGTCGTGGCGTCGGTGCTGATCTCGTCATGGAGTTTGTCGATATCGTGCGTGAGGGGCGGCCGTTCTATTCGCTCGAAGCCGAATTTGTCTACGCTCCGTTGTTTGCGGCTCGCAAAATGGGCATCGATGAAGAATGGCTGGAGCGGCTGGAAGCCAACAATCCAGTCAATCGTCGCGCGCTCAGCGTTACACGCATCGTCGCCGGTACGGATGCATCCCGGCAACTGAGAAACGGTGACATCGTACTGGCCGTCGATGGTGACGTCGTAACATCGTTCCGCGGACTGGAAAAAGCAGTTCAGAAACAGAAGGTTATGCTTACCGTGTGGCGCAACGGCGAGGCCAGGGAACTTACAATTGAGACAAGCGCACTGGACGGTGGCGGCATCGACAGAGCAGTATCCTGGGCAGGCGCGTTGCTGCAGGATCCGCATCGCGCAATGGCCGCTCAGCGCGGCATCGATCCTTACGGAGTCTACGTTGCGTTCTTCAGCTACGGGTCACCGGCGACGCGCTACGGTTTGTGGGCAGGTCGACGCGTCGTTGAAGTCGACGAGACGCCGACCCCGGACCTGCAGGCATTTATCGATGCGGTGGCGGGAAAACAGGATCAGACATCGGTGCGTCTCAAGACCGTGACCTGGAATGGTGCGGTTGAGATTATTACTCTGAAGCTGGATAACCAGTATTGGCCGGCATATGAAATACGACGGACAGAAGATGGTTGGCGACGATCGAAAATCGGTTCCTGAGCGGACATTGCGTTTGCGAAAATCGGTGCTGCTGATCGCGTTGACGCTGTTGCTGGTCGTGGGCGGACTGACCTACGCTCAATCGTTGTACAAATACCGCGGTCCCGACGGCGAGTGGATCTATTCCGATCGACCGCCCGATGACGGCAGCATCGCGGAAATACGGGCCCTCAACAACGGCAAGTCAGAGGCCGGAATTTCCGTGACGCACGGATTCGAAGGGCCCAGGGTGCTATTGACGGCGCACAACCAGTTCTTTGCACCTGTCGAAGTGGTTCTCCAGATTGAAAACATTCGTGGGCTGCAGTTTCCAAATCCGGACGATAAATTACGTTGGGTTGTACCGGCGCGCAGCGATTTGCCGCTGATCGGCCTCGATCTTCTGGAAGACGGGTCGGCGCCATTTCTCGAGTATCGATTCCAGTACCTCGCCGGCGATCCCGATTCGCGGCACCGGCCGCCTGTTGCCTATCGTGCGCCATTCGCGATATCTACTAACTACCCAGTGACGCAGGCCTATCCCGAGGTCGCGACGCACACCGCACCAGATAGCTACCACGCCATCGATATTGCAATGCCAATCGGCACCGATATTTTTGCCGCTCGCGATGGTGTTGTGTTTGATGTGGCGAGCAATAATTTTCGCGGCGGCCTCGATCCAGAGCGTGACGGGCCATCGGCCAACGTCGTTCGTATATTGCATGATGACGGCACCTACGCCATTTATGCGCACCTGAACACCAATTCGATACGCGTCAAACCTGGCGATCGTGTCCGACGTGGCGAGTACATTGCCGATTCGGGTAATACGGGCTTTTCGAGCGGGCCGCACCTGCACTTCGCGGTCGTGCGCAATGCAGGCATGAAAATCCAGTCATTGCCCGTGCTCTTCGCCGGTGAGAGAGCGGATACGATCCTGCCGGCGACAGGGAAGGTCCTGACAGCCTACTAGTCGTCACGCCGGAAGGACGAGCAAGCTTCCGTCGATGCCGATGAATTTGCGCAGGGCGTCCGCATTAATGATCTTGTCACGCTTCGGTTTGACGATAATGTCGCGAACGTAGCCCGGTTCGTTGCAGCTATTGGGATCGTCCGGATCTACCTGAATTTCGACCTGCACTTCGCGATTCCTGAACAGCAGTGACCGCTTGGCACTATGGCAAGACCAGCCGATAAAATGCCGATTGTCAACGAGCGAGATCTTGCGCCCGCAGGCGAGTATTCCAAAGCACTCTGCGTAGCGCATGGGAATTTCCACGGAGTATCGGACGACATCGGCGTGACTCACGTCCCGCAGCGGTATTACATCGTCGAGCAAGCTTGTGGCGTAATGGGCAATTCCCGACATTCGCTCAAGATTCAATGCATGCATTTCAAATCCTCCAGTAACGGCTTGCGCCGACAAATCCTACGCGACGAACTGTTCTTCCTCGGTACTTCCGGCCAGCGCGGTCGTCGACGACAAGCCGTGCATAATCGTGTTCTGTACGGCATCAAAGTAGCCGGCACCAACAAACGATTGATGCTTCGCTGCTCGAAAGCCGTGTTGCTCATCCGCGAACTCTTTCTGCTGCAGTTGCGAATAGGCGTACATGCCTTCCTGCTTGTAAGCACGTGACAAGTTGAACATGCTCGAGTTTAATGCGTGCCATCCGGCCAACGTGATGAACTGGAACTTGTAGCCCATCTTGCCGAGCTCCTCACGGAAGGTTTTCATCGTCTCGTCATCGAGGTTGGCCTTCCAGTTGAACGAAGGCGAACAGTTGTAGGCGAGCAACTGGTCAGGGAACACGGCGTGTATCGCGTCGGCGAAACGGTGTGCCTGCTCCAGATCCGGTTTCGACGTCTCACACCACAGCAGGTCCGCGTACGGTGCATAAGCAAGGCCTCGTGCGATTGCCTGGTCGAGCCCGGCCTTGGTGCGGTAGAAACCCTCCGGGGTGCGCTCACCGGTTACAAACAAGTGATCGCGGTCGTCCGAGTCCGATGTAATCAAATTCGCAGCATCCGCGTCAGTGCGGGCAATCAGTACAGTCGCTACGCCGCATACATCGGCCGCAAGCCTGGCTGCGTTCAGCTTCGCAACTGCTTCGTGCGTCGGCACAAGAACCTTGCCGCCCATGTGGCCACACTTCTTCGCCGAAGACAGCTGATCCTCGAAGTGCACGCCTGCGGCGCCGGCGCGAATCATGTTCTTCATGAGTTCGAACGCGTTCAGGTTACCGCCGAACCCGGCTTCCGCGTCGGCAATGATGGGTGGAAACCAGTCGATACTGTCGTCGCCATTCAGCGCGTGAATCTCGTCGGTGCGGATAAATGCATTGTTAATGCGCTCGACCATCTTCGGCACCGAGTCGACAGGGTAGAGGCTCTGGTCGGGATACATTTCGCCGGCGCTGTTGCCGTCGCCCGCGACCTGCCAGCCGGAACAATAAATCGCTTTGAGGCCTGCCTGGACTTCCTGAATGGCCTGGTTGCCTGTCAGTGCCCCAAGGCCGCAAACCGGATCCTGCTGATTGATTAGACGCCAGAATTTTTCACTGCCCAGGCGAGCCAACGTATGTTCGATCTGCACGGAGCCGCGCAGCTTGACGACATCTTCGGCGCTGTAGCTGCGCGTGATGCCTTTCCAGCGCGGGCTGTCCGCCCACTCGGATTCAAGCCGTTTGATCTGATCCTGTCGTGTCATGATTTTTCCCTGCGAAATGGAGTGCTCTGGGGCTATACTACCCATCGGCATTATAAAATTTCACAGAAAAAATTTGACAGTGTTAATTTCACAAGAGGTGTCAAAATGGCTTTACAGCAGGGCCTGAAGCGCAAAGCCCATTTTTTGGGCTCCAAAATCAAGGGGTTGCGCAAGCGTAATCACCTGACACTCGAGGATCTGTCGGTTCGCTGCATACAGGTCGATGCCGAGGCGGCTCCCTCCGTTTCCTATCTGTCGATGATCGAAAACGGCAAGCGCGTGCCGTCAGAACGGTTGTTGCAGATCGTTGCCGACATTTTTCAGAAGACTCCGGAGTGGTTTTTCGATGAATCGCTGGACGAGGAGGTCATCGACACGGCACCGGAGTCAGCAGTCAGTGGCATGCCGCTCGAGCCAGGCTTCCTGTTTTCGGAAAAACTGCTGCAGCTCGCAATTCCGGAACTGCTTGCGCAAACCGGGACCACGGGCAGGCAGTTCGCGCATCTCCTGATTCGTGCGCACCAGGAAGAAAGCAAGAATCGATTTCCGGACCTTGAGCGCGCGGCTGACAGCGTCGGTCACAAGCAATTCCCGATTCATGAACGCGACATTCTGCAGATTGCGAAACGCATGGGGCTGAAGATCGAGTGGTTCGACAAGAACTCATTCAAGGACAGTGGTGACACGGACAAACCACTGAGTACGCTGGTGCGCTCGTTCTTCGATGCGCCGAACAAGGTTTATCTGAACCGGTCGCTCGAAGCGACGCCAGCAAGACTGAAGTTCGACGTTGCAAATCACATTGCGCACAAAGTCTTGCACGGCGGAGATGGTGCCCGTGCCCCGCAAGTATCCGGTGGCAGGGTCAGCGGTCGTCGCCACGACACGGATTCCGTGAACATCGACGCCAAAGACATTCTGTATGCGTGGCGCGACTTTGAGTGCAGCTATTTCGCTGCGGCGCTTCTCGCGCCGAAGACGCCGTTCCGGCAATTCCTGGCAAAACACGCTTACGCAATCAACTCGGGCGATGCGATCGATCTGACGACAACACTGGTAATGCGACGCATGTCGAGCGTCTCGCCGTATCCACACTGGCACTATTTCGATGCGTATCCGCCCGGAAATTTGCGGGCCGTATACCGCGGCAACGGTATTCCTCTACCGTGGGGAAACATGACGATGGTGTCCGACCCGTGCCAGCACTGGGCAGTCTTTCGCATGCTGAATACCCGCTCGACGCAACCGGCAGCGCAGATTTCGATCTTGCGTAGCGGCAACGACAAGCGCTTGTATTGTTGTCAATCGATTCGCAGCAAAGACGCTGCGGGCAATCCGCACGTGTTATGCGCCGGGGTTGATCTCGCACCGGCGCTGAGCGCTCAGAACATCGATGCGATGCGGACGATAGACATGATCGAAGCAAGCTGCAACGCGGGCGGCGGCTCAGCCCCGATTCCGACCGAAGCGAAAGAGCAGCTGGTTAGTATCAGCAAGATCCTCAACATCGGCTGGATCGCATGCGGCGCAGAAACAGATGCGACGATTATCTGTCAGCGCAGTTCGAACTGTCCGCGCGACAAACATTGTCTTGGTACACCGAAGCCGAAGTTGAAACCGAAAATCGATGAGATTCGGGAAGCCGTTCTTACAGGCTAGCGGCCAGCGCTTCCCAGCTTGTGACGGGCAACTCGCAATGCGTGCCCACGCATCGGTAGGCAACGGCCTCGCCCGGAACGGCTTTACGTTCAGCCAGCATGCCCGGCAAGTCCTGTTCATCCCGGTCAATAGCGAACAGGAGTCGCGCCGGCGCAAACAGCTTCGCTGCCGAGTCGCGCCAACGGCCAATTTCCGCTGCATCGCCGCGAATGATGATGATCTCCGGCGGGTTCAGGTACTCCTCGAGCGCAGTCAGCAAAGTCACATGTCCGTGCGGATATTCGTCAATCGCCTTCCAGGCACTGCGCAGTGCTCCCTCGGCCGCATCGATGTAGCGGTGTTCGCCGAGCAAATGCCCCAAACGCTGCAATGCAAACGTTGCGGTACCGTTACCCGACGGCATCGCCTCATCGGCGAGCGGCTTCGGCCGGTGCATCAATTGCTCGTGGTCGTCAGCCGTGAAATAGAAACCGCCTCCATCCTTGTCCTCGAATCGTGCCAGCAGCACCTCGGCGAGTTGCACAGCGAACTCGAGATGCTTTTTGTCCCAGCGAGTTTGCAGCAACTCAATGAGTGCATCGATCAGAAAGGCATAGTCGTCGAGGTAGGCTGGAAATTTCGCCGTGCCGTCTTTGTAGCTCGCGAGCAAGCGACCATCGACGAAAAGTTTGTCGTGAATTGTCGCGCAAGCGCCGACCGCCGCATCAATCAGGTCTTCACGTTCGAGGATCCGCCCGGCAATCGCCAGACCGCGAATCGTCAATGCGTTCCACGACGTCAGTTGCTTGTCATCCCGACCCGGAGCGACACGCTTCGCACGCGCCTGCAATAACAGGTTTGTCGCGCGATCGATGGCCGACTCGACATCAGTGCTTGACTGGCCCAGCTCCCTGGCAACGTCCTCGATGGACTTGCGTACAGTCAGGTGCCAACTGCCCTCGAAATTCGCCTCTGCGTCGAGACCGAAACGGCGCGCGACGGCTGCGTAGTCGTCAGGTTCGATCAGGCTGGCGATCTCCTCGGGCGTCCAGACATAGTATTTGCCTTCCTCGCCCTCGGAGTCGGCGTCGCGTGACGAGTAGAAGCTGCCCTCTGGCGAGCGCATGTCGTCAAGAATCCAGTCAGCCGTCTGGTTTGCGGCAGTCGCGAACAGCTTCTCACCCGTCGCAAGAAATGCCTGTGAGTAGATGGCGAGCAATGGGCCATTGTCGTAGAGCATTTTCTCGAAGTGCGGAATCTGCCAGTAGCGATCGACCGCGTAGCGGCAGAAACCGCCACCGACGTGATCGTAGATGCCGCCTTCGGCCATGCGCGTTAACGTCAGCGTCGCCATGAACAGAGAATCGATGTCAGGCTCCGCATCGTTCGCCGAGTTCTTCCAGGCACGGAGTAGCCACTCAATTGTTCCGGGGTGCGGAAATTTGGGCGCACCGCCGTGCCCGCCATAGTGACGATCAAAGTTGTCCGCAAGTTGTTCCCGCACCCTGGTGATCGGCTCCCCGGACATCGTCTGTTCGGCTGACGCCGGAGGCGGATCGAGGCGAGCCAGGATATCCGTGAGCCTGTCGCCCTGCTCACGAACCTCACCGCCATTCTTATCGAAATAGTCTGCGACTTTAGCCAGAAGTTCTTTAAAACTTGGAATGCCATAGCGGGCGTCATTCGGGAAGTAAGTGCCGCCGAAGAACGGCCGCTGGTCCTCGCCATTGAGGAACATCGTCAGCGGCCAGCCACCACCGCGCTGCATCAACAGCTGGTGCGCAGTCTGGTAAATCTTGTCCACATCCGGTCGCTCTTCGCGGTCGACCTTGATGTTGACGAACAGCCGATTCATAAGCTCGGCTGTTGCCTCGTCCTCGAACGATTCGTGCGCCATGACATGGCACCAGTGACAGGCCGAATAGCCGACCGACAGCAACACGGGCTTGCCAGTCGCGCGCGCGACCTCGAAGGCTTCATCGCCCCACGGATACCAATCAACTGGATTGTCCGCATGCTGCAGCAGGTACGGACTCGTTTCTTTGCCAAGGCGGTTGGTCATGGTTTGTTATCATACAGGCCCCGTTCGGCAGCGAAGAATTCAATGTTTGTTTACCCCAATTTCGATCCGATTATTTTTGAGATCGGTTTTCTCAAAATCCGCTGGTACGGGCTGATGTATGTTGTCGCCTTCCTGTTTGCCTGGTGGCTGGCCCGCAAGCGTTGTCAACAGTCGCATTCACCGGTTGGACCCGGTGAAGTCGACGACCTGATCTTTAACGGCATGCTCGGCGTCATCGTTGGTGGTCGCGTCGGCTATTGTCTTGTCTATGGCTGGGATTACCTGATTTCCGATCCCTTATATCTGTTCAAGATCTGGGAAGGTGGCATGTCGTTTCACGGTGGGCTCGCGGGCGTCATGATCGCGATGTGGCTCTTTGGCCGAAGTCGCGGCAAGACGATGTGGCAAATCACCGACTTCGTGGCGCCTATCGTGCCGCTGGGTCTCGGCTTTGGGCGTATCGGCAATTTCATCAACGGTGAGCTGTGGGGCAGGAAAACCGAGGTGGCGTGGGGCGTGTTGTACAAAGGCGAGGTGCTGCATGCGTCACAGCTGTATGAGTCGGCGCTTGAAGGATTCATCCTGTTTGCGATTCTCTGGTGGTTCTCATCCCGACCGCGACCCTATATGGCCGTGTCGGCGCTGTTCCTGCTGCTGTACGGCGTTTTTCGGTTCTTCGTGGAATTCTATCGCGTGCCGGACGCGGACCTTGGTTATCTCGCGTTGGACTGGGTGACGATGGGCCAGGTCCTGAGTGCGCCAATGATTATCATCGGTGCTACGATGCTGGTCATGGCGTATCGCTCGAACAAGAGGGAGGCAGCGGCCTGATATGCATCAATACTTGTCCCTGATGCGCGAAGTGCGCGACCACGGTGTACGCAAGGAAGACAGAACCGGCACCGGTACCCTGAGCAAGTTCGGTCACCAGATGCGCTTTGACCTGAGCGAAGGGTTTCCGGTCGTCACGACCAAAAAACTGCACCTCCGATCGATTATTCATGAGTTGTTGTGGTTCCTGCGGGGCGACAGCAACATCAGGTACCTCAAAGACAACGGTGTATCGATCTGGGACGACTGGGCCGACGAGAACGGCGAGCTCGGTCCGGTGTATGGCGTGCAGTGGCGCAGCTGGCCGACGCCGGATGGTGGCAGCATCGATCAGATAGGGAAAATTATGCAGCAACTGCGTGATGACCCGGACTCGCGGCGCATCATCTTGAGCGCCTGGAACGTCGCCGAAATTGACAACATGGCGCTGCCACCCTGCCATTGCCTGTTTCAGTTTTGGATTGCAGACGGCAAGCTGTCATGCCAGTTGTATCAGCGCAGTTGCGATATTTTCCTCGGCGTGCCGTTCAACATCGCGTCGTATGCGTTGCTGACTCACATGTTGGCGCAACAAGCGGATCTCGGCGTCGGTGATTTCGTCTGGACGGGCGGTGACTGCCATCTGTACAGCAACCACATCGAGCAGGCAGACGAGCAGCTGCGCCGTGAGCCGCTGCCGCTGCCGCGTCTCGCGATCAAACGCCGGCCACCCAGCATATTCGAATACGAGTTCGAAGACTTCGAAATTCTCAATTACGAGTCGCATCCGCACATTCGCGCGGCGATCGCCGTGTGATCTCGCTCATCGTCGCGGCGTCGACGAATAATGTCATCGGCGCGCAAGGCGCCTTGCCGTGGCATTTATCCGCCGACCTCAGGCGTTTCAAAGCCCTGACGATGGGCAAGCCGATCGTGATGGGCCGCCTGACGCACGAATCGATCGGCCGTGCGTTGCCAGGCAGGCAGAACATCGTCATAACGCGGCAATCTGGTTATGCAGCAGACGGTTGTGACGTCGTGCAGTCGATCGAGGGCGCGATCGAGGCGGCTACCGGGGCACAGGAGATCATGGTCATTGGGGGCGGCGACATCTATGCGCAGTTCCTGCCGTGGGCCGATCGCATCTACCTGACGCGAGTGATCGTCGAACTCGAAGGCGATACATACTTTGCGTCACTGGACGAGAAAGAGTGGCAAGAAACCGCTCGTGAAGTACACGCCGCTGACGAATCGAACGAGCACAATTTCGTGTTCACAACGCTCGACCGGCTGCGGCTGAATTGCCGGTCCCGGCTCCAGGGCGCGGAATGAAACTCCGAGTTATCAAGAAAGCCGGCTAAGCGGCCATTCCGCGAATTTCATAGAGCTGCTCGGAAATGAAACGCAGTTCGTTAGCAAAACTTTGCCGTTCCTCTGCAATGTCATCGCCGCCTCTGAGTAGTCCGCGGTTTTCAGCGAGTATGCAGCCATTGGTCAGCAGTGCTTTTGAGGCAAAACCCGGGTATCCGGCGCCGGTCTTACGGCTCTCGGCCTGACAGTGGGCGATGAATGCGCTCTGGTCGTCGATGGGGCCGGCTCTGTCCTGTAGCAGGCAGTTTGCGACCACCAGGTACGCATTGATGAACGGCGACAATACCCCGTAGGCAACGAGCAACGGTTGCCGGCGCAGCAACGCCTGCGCCGTATCATGGTCATGTGCCTGGAGCGCTTCGATTGGTGCGCCAAGGAATCCCAGTTCGTCGACGAACTGTCGTTCGAACCGGTCTTTACGTGAGAAGAAAAACTCGTATTTGAAGAGGTCCCGGAGCCGCAGGACTTCCGCGCGGAACGTTGGCTCATCCGAGACGGGATGCACGATATTGAGCAGGCCCAGTTCGGTGAACGCGGCAATGACGAAATGGTGTACGGCCATATTGCTGTAATACAAGGCCACGAGATAGCGCTCGGGGACAATACTGCAGTAGTCCGCATCCGGATCCTGTTGCACGATGCCGTTCGCGACCAGTGTGGCGATAGTGGCATCAACGTCTGTTTCGATGGGCCGGTCCGGCGAGCTAAACATCGATGACGATTGTCGCTTCGCCAGGTAGTTTTGCAACGACCAGACGTCCGCACGAATCCGCGCGGGTTTTGCCGTCGTGCGACACAACAGCGACGTCAGGACAAGTGACACCGCGGTCGCCGGCGTGATTTCGTTGATGCGATAGCAAACTTCGAACGCCAGCTTTTGTACGCCGATGATCTCGGGAGCCAGGAGTTGCTGAGACGCGGTCAGGTCGGGCGCGTCCGGCGTCTCGCCGATCGCGACGGCGTCGCCGAAGCGGATATAGACGTTACCGAAGTGACTGCCGAGGCGCCGAACGTACTTGACGAACCAGCCCAGGCTCTCCGCCTGTTTGATCGCGCCGGATTCCTGTGCCGTCATGTCGATGACGTCGGGTATCTGATCGTAGGACACGGATATCGGAATGTACGCGATGGCGTCGTCTCCGAGTGGCCGGGCTGCGTCGGCTACATATTTGAGGAGCCCGATCCTGGGCTGGACGAGCTTACCGGTGCGTGAGCGTGTGCCTTCGATAGCCCAGCTGAACGAGCAGCCTGCACCGATCAGGCACTGGATATAGCGACGCAATACTGCCTTGTACACCGGCTTGTCCGTAAACGTCCGGCGGATGAATATGCCACCCGCGTGCCGGGCGAGGCTACCGAAAACCGAGAAGGCCATATTGATGCCACCGAATACGTAGGGTGGCGCAATGCCGTTGCGGTGGAAAAAGTCGTAGAGGACGAAGAAATCCAGGTAGGTCTTGTGGGTCACGAGGTACACGACAGACTTGCTCGCCGCAAGTTCTCGCACTCGCTCGAGTTCCGCAGTGTCATGGTAGTAGTCACGGTGATAACCGCGACGGCACACGTATCGACAGAGCCAGGCGAAAGCGCTGACCGCCAGGCCTTTACGGTCGCCGCGCATTTCCTCGAGGTTGTCGCGCGCTTCCGCCTGGACCGATTCGCTCCCTTGCCCCGATTCCAGCGCAATCGTCTCCAGTTCTTCCTGAAACAACGGGTTGTCGAGTATGTCTGGCATCGGTTAGCTCGCGGCGACTACTTGGCGCGTCGCAGTTTCACATCCACCCGAGGTTTGTCGGTTTGACGGCATATTACAATACGGATTTCGCGCAATGGTCATTGTTGCTGGAGATATCGCCTTTCCCGACGGTAAGATACAGGCAGACGTGCTCCCGGTCAGGCGCGTATTGTGTTGACCGTTTTGGCACTATGTAATTCGTGAAGAGCGAAAACGAAGGATCGGATACGCCATTGAATTCCAGCGCCACCACACGTCAGAGAATCCTGGTGGCTTCGCTGCTGCTTTTCAACAAGCAGGGCGTACGAAGCACGACGACGAATGAAATTGCCGACGAGGTCGATATCAGCCCCGGCAATCTCCATTACCACTTTCGCAGGAAATCGGATCTGGTGGAGGCACTGCTCGCGGAGTTTCAGGCAGATGCCAGGCGGGTCTTGCAGGCCTCCGGGTCCGAGCAGGCCTCGTTGGATGATTTCTGGGTATTTCTGCACCTGCTTCTTGAATGTACAGCCGCATACCGTTTCTTGTTTCGGGATATGGAATCCCTGATTGTCGAATACCCCAAGGTTGGCAACGCACTGCGGCAATTCGCTAAAGGACTTGTTGCTGCATTTGAACTTTATCTGCAGGCCCTGGCAGACGCTCGCGTCCTGAGTCCGGGAACGGAAGAAATGCGCGTCGTTGCCAGAGACCTCGCGGTAATCGCGTTGTTCTCGGAGAGATTCGACGCCCTTGTCGAATCTTCATCGACTGCCGACGTATCGGCACTGCAGATCGCCAGATCAATTCTCAACGTGTTGAAGCCGTTCGTCGCCGCAGGGGCTGCGACGCAGTTGGAGGAATTAGCCGGTCATTATGAAATGTGAGGCAAATAAAAGGGCCGCTTTACGCGGCCCCGATTTTTACTTTGCAGCGGCTGGTTTGACGCTCTCGACAACTCGATTCTTGGTGCTGGTGACGTCCTTAACGAAGTTCTTTTGAAATTTCGTAAACGACTTCTGGTACTTGTCGCGCGCGACTTCGCCGTCTTTTACCAGTTCGTCAAACTTGGTGCCAAATTCCGTCTGGATCGTTGAGAACAGGCCCAGGCTCGCCAGAAATACCTTGTTTGCGATAACAAACGGCTGGCCAACCACGCTGTCTTCCAGCATCTCAAACACAGACTTAGCCGGTTTTCTCCGGGTAGCTGCCTTTTTCTTTGCTACTTTCTTCTCCGTCATGTCGTTGCTCCTTCATGTGTCACTTTTTCAATCACTTTCTCGGCTGGCTTTTTGTTGGTCTTGCGTTTGGCGGTCGAACGTGGCTTCTTGCTCGCCGTTTTGCCCTGGCCTTCCAGCATCTTCAGAATCTTGTTCAGTTTCTTGTCGATGGCGTTGATGTCTTTCTTGCTCGGTACATTCAGACGGTTCATCGCCTCAGCTACCCGCGTGTCGAACACACTCTGCAGCTTGTCGAGCTTTGATGCGTCACGTACCTGATCCAGCAAGCCAGTTGCTTTCGACTGCGCATCGTCCGTCATGTCGCGAATAGCGTCCTGAACATCGTCGATCAAAGACTCGGTCTTCTTCGACGTCTTGGTACGGAATTTCTCGCCCTCTTTTACGAGCGTGTCAAAGGTCTCGGCACCTTTTTTCTGGGCATTTGACAGCGCGCCAAGTCCGGCCAGGAACGCGTGTTCGAACTGTTCCGCGATCTCTCCAACCATGCTGTCGCTATCTCGTTGATTTGTCTTACGTTTCGTAGCTGACATTGTCTCTCTCCTGTGAGTTCGTACTCTTGCCATGGATAGAATCGTAGCTGTTAGGATTAGGGTGTTCACACTAGAGCGCCGCCTGAGAGACACGTACTTATGAGAATCAGACGCAGCCACACACTCGGACTGGAGGAGGCGAGAGTCCGGATCGACCGCATCGCCGAGACGCTCGGGCAGCAGTACTCACTGACGTCGACCTGGAGGGGAGACTACGTGGTCGTGCGTGGGAATGGCGTGAACGGCCGGATCGTCGTCGCGCATGAGTACGTCGAGGCGGAGATCAGGCTGGGACTTGCGTTCCTGCTAATGGAGAGGCAGATTCGATCGGGTATTGAAGAGGTAATGGATGAGCATTTCGGGCGACCGCAGTTTTGAACCGATTCGCTCAGACCCACTCGAACTCGGCCGTGAAATGTCGCAGAAACTGTGGTGCCCGCACGATACGCATGCCGCGGATGTCGCTGCGCCTCTCCCACACGAGATCTATAGCTTCGAGTACGTAGTCCATATGACTTTGCGCATAGACCCGACGGGGAATGGCGAGGCGCAGCAGCTCGAGACGGGCAGGATGTTCTTTACCTGTATGTGGATCGAGCCCGAACATGACCGTGCCGATTTCGACGCTACGGATACCGCCCTCAATATAGAGTTCCACGGCTAAGGCCTGGCCCGGGTACTGCAGTGGTTCAATGTGTGGCAGAAAGCGGCGGGCGTCGAGATAAACGGCGTGCCCGCCTGCTGGTGCGAGAACCGGAATGCCCGATTCAAGCAAATGCTGGACGACGTAGCGCGTTGACAGCAGTCGGTAGTCAAGATAATGCTCATCGAGAACTTCACGCAGGCCAACAGCAATGGCGTCGAGATCGCGCCCGGCCAGTCCGCCGTAAGTAGGAAATCCCTCGGTGAGAATCAAAATATTGCGTTCGCGGTGTGCCAACTCCGCGTCATTGGTACACAAGAAGCCACCGATATTGGCGAAGGCGTCTTTTTTGGCCGACATCGTGCAGCCGTCCGCGTAACTGAAAATCTCCCGAGCAATATCGATCGTTGCGGTGTTTTCGAAGCCGGGTTCGCGCCACTTGATGAAGTGTGCGTTTTCGGCGAAGCGGCAGGCATCGACATAAAAAGGGATACCGGCATCTCGCGCAATCCGGCTAATCTCGCGAATGTTCGCCATCGAAACCGGTTGGCCACCGCCGGAGTTATTGGTCACAGTGACCATGATGAGCGGAATCCGCTCCGGTCCTTTTTCCGCAACGAGTTTTTCCAATGCGGTGATATTCATGTTGCCCTTGAACGGGTAGTCAGAGTCGAGGTCGTCAGCCTCGGCACACGGCAGGTCGATCGCCTCGCCGCCACAGAATTCGATGTTCGCTCTGGTCGTATCGAAGTGCGTATTGTTCGGAACAATAGAATCCGGCTGCACCATGACACCGAACAGGATATGTTCGGCCGCGCGACCCTGATGGGTTGGGATGACCTGCTCGAAACCAAAAATATCCTGCACCGCGTCGCGGAAGCGATACCAGCTTCGGGCGCCAGCATAGGATTCATCGCCGCGCATCATTGCAGCCCAGGCTTCCGCTGACATTGCACTCGTCCCCGAGTCGGTCAGCAAGTCGATAATGACGTCTTCTGCGCGCAATAAAAATGGATTGTACCTGGCTGTCTTGATCATCTGCTCGCGTTGCTCGCGAGTTGTCAGCTTGATGGGTTCCACCATTTTGATTTTGAACGGTTCGATAATGGTCTTCATAAATTCCTGGTGCCTCGTCTGTCACAGTCAAAACATCGTTGCTTATGCAATCGTCTCGAACCTCGCCTGGAAAAACCGCAGCATTTCTGGTTCGTAGGTAAACCGCAGGCCATGGATCTCGTTGCGTCGTTGCATCACTTCCTTAACGGCACCAACTGTTACGTCCATGTGGGCCTGCGTATAGACCCGTCTCGGAATCGTCAGTCGAACCAGTTCCAGTTTGGGTTTGTGATTTTCACCGGTGATCTTGTCACGACCGGCGGATACGATTCCCCGTTCCATAGATCGCACGCCGGATTCGACATACAAGGCCGCGGACAAGGCCTGCGCCGGGAAATGTTCCTGTGGAATGTCTGGTAGCATTTTTGATGCATTCAGGAAAACAGCGTGGCCACCGATAGGATTGACAATCGGTATGCCTGCCTCCCGCAGACTACGACCAAGGTATTGCACCTGGCCAACCCGCGCGTGGATATGGTCATCCTGAACGCTTTCTGTGATGCCGATCGCAAGTGCCTCCATGTCGCGCCCGGCCATTCCGCCATAGGTATGCAGGCCCTCGTAGACGACGACAAGACCGCAGGCCTTCTCATAGAACTTCGCATCGTTCATCGCCAGGAATCCGCCGATGTTTACCATGGCGTCTTTCTTGGATGACATCGTGGCCGCATCGGTAAGGTCACAGATTTCGTAGACGATCTCACGTATGGACTTGTTCTGGTAGCCGTCTTCGCGCCGTTGAATAAAGTGGGCGTTTTCAGCCACGCGTGTCATATCGTGCACGAGCATGATGCCGTGCGTGTCGCACCACGTGCGCAGCTGCTTCAGGTTTTCCAGTGAGATCGGTTGACCGCCCGCCATGTTGACGCAGGTCGCGATGCAAATGTACGGGATCTTCTCTGCGCCGACCTCGTTAAGTAGTGCATCCAGCTTGTCGAAGTCCACGTTACCTTTGAATGGATACTCGGAGTCAGCGTCGTGGGCTTCGTCGATGATTACGTCCACAAACGTCGCTCCTGCAAGTTCCTGGTGCAGGCGTGTTGTCGTGAAGTACATGTTGCCCGGCACGTAATCCCCGTCTGAGATCAGAATCTGACTCAGGATGTTTTCGGCACCGCGGCCCTGATGACAGGGAACCGTATAGCGGTAGCTGTAATACTCCTCGACCGTGTCTCTGAGGTGATAGAAATTCCGGCTGCCGGCATAAGCCTCATCTCCCAGCATGATTCCCGACCATTGGCGGTCGCTCATCGCGCCAACGCCAGAGTCGGTCAGCAGGTCGATATAGACGTCTTCGGAACGCAGCAGAAAAGTGTTGTAGCCGGCTTCACGAATGGCCCTGAGACGGTCTTCCCGGCTGGTCATCTTGATCAGCTCGACCATCTTGATCTTGTAAGGCTCGGCCCAGGTTTGCGTTGTCATGATTGTGCCTCCAGATTGGTTTGATTATCTGGATCAATCACCGGTGGCTGATTTTTTGGTCAACAACACCACCATGATGATCACAGTGGCATTTCATCCCTCGCTGGTGTTAGCCGAGCAAGTGGCCGTATACGGATGATAAGACTCGATACCCCGATTTACCTATACGTAAAAGTACGGCGTTTGCGAGGGCTAGGTGGCCTCAATAGGAGCGAGCAGCTCTGCGGCGGCCGCTGCGGCCGCATTGATGTCAATCTGACCAAGCTCGTCCGCGTCGCTCGTGAACTCCTTGAGCAATTTCTCCTGCACTTCGCCGCGCTGCTGCGCGACGGAGTAAGGTATCTCCGCGTGGAACATCACCATGGAGTAACGCGGGATGAATCGCTTGGGCAGGCGGCGTTCGAGCTCGAACGCAAGCTTCTTGCGCAAGACGAACTTCGGGTCAAGGACCGTATCGCGCATCTCGATGTAATTCTCGAGTGCCATGTCCGCAATCGCATTGGCGTTTCTGTGTTGCTCGTTCTCGAAATTACTGAAAACATCCTGCCAGTCGGCAGCAGATGCCTCGAGAATGCGCTCGAGCACGACGCAGTCCTCGAACGCCAGATTCATGCCCTGGCCGTGGAATGGCACCACAGCATGGGCGGCGTCCCCTATCAGGAGAACATTGCCGCCGGCATGCCAGTGACGGCAACGAACCGTGCCGAGCAGGCCAAGCGGATTCTCAACGACAGTCCGTGCAGCGTCGGTAATCAGTGGCGCCACGTCGGGAAATTGTTCTTCCATAAACTGCGCCGCAGCCTGTTCACTGTTGAGTGACGCGAAACTTGTCTCACCTACTTTGGGCAGGAACAACGTTAGCGTGAAATCACCGCTGGGGTTCGGTAGAGCGATAAGCATGAACTCGCCACGGGGCCAGATGTGTAGCGCATCGGGCTTCAGCTGGAACGCACCGTCCGGACCCGCCGGAATTGCCAGTTCCTTGTAGCCATGCGCAAGCAGGATCTCACTCGCGCCGACGGTGCCCGCATCGTCCAGCGCGTTGCGGATGACCGATCCGGCGCCATCAGCGGCGATGACCGGATTTGCTTCAATCTCGTAGTCGTTATCGGCTTCGATATCGAGGACACGCGCTTTTTGCGCCGTAGCGTCATACCCTGTCGCAGCATGACCAAAATGGATCTCTACGTTGCCGGCATCTTCGGCGGCATCCAGCAGAATCTTGTTCAATTCGCCTCGTGATGCCGAGTAGATCTGCTCGTCGTCACGCTGACCGTAGGGCAGGAATTCTGTCGATCCGTCGACCTCATGCACTATGCGGCCACGCATTGGTACCAGCAGCGGCGCAACGCGCGACAGTGCGCCGGCCTTGTTCAGACCATTGATACCACGCGCTGAGAGTGCGAGGTTGATCGAGCGTCCGGCCGCTGCAAATTCACCTCGCGGATCGATATTGCGCTCAAACAGGCTAACCGTCATGCCCTTGCGCGCCAGCATTGTCGCAAGCAATGTGCCGCATTGGCCGGCACCCAGAATATTGACGTGTTTGCTACGCATCATGAGAACTCCATCACGATTGTCCGCTTACCTGGAATATCCTTGGGACACGCTTGTCGAGGCGAACTGCGGTGAGTTGCCGGCCCCAGACACAACCTGTATCAAGACTGATCAGCTTGGGCAATACGACCAAACCGAGGGCTGACCAGTGACCGAACACGATTCGTGTTCTTGCCCACGCCGGATCTTTAAAGTCGTACCATGGAGTCAGGTCTTTTCGGGAGCGAAACGGCGAACCGCTGTGCGAAAAATTGAGTCGCTGCTTTTTCGTCAGCATGCGCATGCGGGTCAGGCAATTAATAATGAAGCGCAACCTCTTGTAACCGGAGAGACTGCCCGACCATTGCGTTGGCATATTGCCGTACATTTTGCCAAGCAACGACCTGTACTTGTCACCTTGGAGTGCTGTCTCGACTTCGGCCGCCCTCGCCATCGTCTTCTTTGCGGTCCACGACGGATGGGTGCCGGCGTGAACGAGCAGGGTCTTGAGTGACTTGTCGTAATGCGCAAGCGGACGATGTCGCAACCAGTCGACCAGTTCATCGCTGTCGCCTGCCTTCATTGTCTTGTGCAGCGATTCGAAGCGGTTGCGGTAATTTACCTTGCCAGCCGAAAAGGCAAGCAGGTGCAAGTCATGATTGCCAAGTACAGTTATTGCGGAGTCGCCTAGTGATTTCACCAAGCGCAGTGTTTTCAGTGATTTGGGGCCGCGGTTAACCAGGTCGCCTGTGAACCACAACGTGTCTTCTGCGGGGTCAAACTGCAGCGTATCGAGCAATTCGCAGAGTGGGTCGTAGCAACCCTGCACATCTCCAATCGCGTATACCGCCATGGCAGGCTCGAGTCGCTAGTGCAGGACGCCCGGTACTGCGAGCGTAAACGGGGCGATCGGGGCGTCGAAGTTGACGCCATTATCTGCTTCCATGCGATACAGTCCCTGCATCGCACCGACCGGCGTTTCGAGTACAGCACCGGATGAGTAGCGGAATTCTTCGCCCGGATTCAGGTGTGGCTGTTCTCCGACGACGCCATCACCACTGACTTCCTGAACTTTGCCGTTAGCGTCGGTAATGACCCAGTGACGACTGATTAATCGTGCAGGAACATCGCCGTTGTTCGAAATCGTAATCGTGTACGCAAATACATAGCGATCCGATTCGGGCTCGGATTGCTCGTCAACGTAGTCCGTGGCGACCTGAATACGGATATCGCAGCTGTTCTCGTCCATCTGGCTATTCTAACGTATTCGCGAGCCGGACATAGTCGGCAATCGAGATTGCTTCGGGTCGCAAACCCGGATCAATCCCCACAGATTCGAGCATTGCTTCGTCCGCGACACTGCGCAGCGAGTTGCGAATCGTCTTGCGTCGTTGACTGAAGGCCTGCGCAACGAGCTTCGAAAGACGTTCTTCATCATCGATAACGTAGGTTCCTGCCGGTAGCGGCGCAAGCCGCACCACGGCCGACGTCACGTCAGGCGGCGGATCGAAGGCAAGCCGGTCTACATCGAACAGCGCATCGATCTGAAAACGACATCCGAGCATGATGCCGAGTCGTCCATACGCCTTGCTTCCGGGCGACGCAGCCATGCGGTCGACGACTTCTTTTTGCAACATGAAATGCATGTCGGTGATGTGCTCGCGCATCTTGAGCAGCTTAAACAACAATGGCGTCGATATGTTGTAGGGCAGGTTGCCGACAATGCGCAGTGAATTGCCGAGAGCACCGTAATCGAATGTGAGCGCATCCGCCGCATGAATCGTCACATTGTCTTCAGCACCAAACTCCCGGACAAGCCGGGCAGCAAGATCGCGGTCGAGTTCGATAGCATGCAATAGTCCGGCACGCGAGGCGAGCGAACGAGTGATTGCGCCCTGGCCCGGCCCGATCTCCACGACGACATCGTCCCGGCTCGCTGCGATAGCACGAACGATTGCTTCAATGACGCCCGGGTCCGTCAGAAAATGTTGCCCGAACCGCTTTCGAGGCCGGTGCTGACTCATCGACTCGCCAGCTCAGCAGCAAGTCGTACAGCCTGTATGAGACTTCCAGTGTCAGCGCGGCCGCTCCCGGCGATATCGAGAGCGGTGCCGTGGTCGACGGACGTCCGCACGATCGGCAATCCCAAAGTGACGTTTACGGCGTGGCCGAATCCGGCGTACTTCAGCACGGGCAGGCCTTGGTCGTGGAACATCGCGAGCACCGCGTCCTTGTGTCCGGCTGCAGGCGTGAATGCGGTGTCGGCCGCGAGCGGCCCGCGGATTTTATGGCCACGTGCGGCGAACTCTTGCACAACAGGGGCGATGATCTCTGTGTCTTCGGAGCCCAGATGACCGCCTTCCCCGGCATGCGGATTCAAACCGCAGACGACGATCTCAGGCGCGTCGATGCCAAACTTCGACTGCAAATCTGCAAACAATACCTGCAGGACGTCATGCAGCCTCTCTTGCGTTAGATAATCCGGAACATCACGCAGTGGCAGATGGGTGCTGGCCAGCGCAACCCGCAAGTCGCCAGCCACAAGCAACATAACGGGTAGCCTGGTATCGGTAAGTTCTGCCAGGAACTCGGTATGTCCGGTGAACGTGATGCCGGCATCATTGATTGTGCTTTTCTGCAATGGCGCGGTTACAAGCCCCGAAAAACGGCCGTCGACGCATCCATCAACAGCAAGGCGCAGGCCATCGAGGAGAGTTTGTGCATTTGCCGGACTCGGCTGGCCACACTCGGGGGGTTCGGGGAATCGAGTGGCGATAACCAGCAAGTTACCCTTGTTGGCACGAGTGGTAGCAGCATCGCCTGCATCGATTTCAGTGATCGTCACGTCAATTCCCATCATGCTGGCGCGCGAGCGCAACAGGTCGGGATCGGAGACAACGATGAAATCACACAGCACTCGTTCGCGAGCGAGTGCAAGACAGAGCTCAGGACCGATACCGGCCGGCTCCCCGGCCGTAATGATGAGTGGTCTATCGAGAGACACGACAGAATGTCCTGTCGTTTGCGGACATGATCAGATGCGAGTTTCGACGAAAGCTTCGTCTCGAATACGACGCATCCACATCTGCGTTTCCTCTTCCAGTTTGCTGTTCTGGATTCGCAGCACGCAGTTGCTCTCTTTGAGGTCCTCGGTGTTGTCATAGACGCGCCGTTCGAGGACTTCGATGATGTGCCAGCCGAAGCGAGTACGAAACGGTTCGGAAATTTCACCAATATCCGAGTCGTTGACGACCTGTTCGAATTCCGGAACGAATGTGCCCGGGCCGGACCAGCCCATGTCGCCACCGGTATTCGCGGAACCTGGATCGTCCGACAGGAGCTTCGCGATTTCGGCAAATTCCTCACCATCACGAATTCGCCCCACCGCATCGTCGAGGCGTTGTTTCGCAGTCTCGTCGTCAATAATCTCATTCGGGGTTACGAGAATATGACGGACTTTCACCTGGTCGATCTCGCTACGTTGATCGGCGCTGCGCATCTCGTTGATCTTTACTATGTGAAAACTGCTCGCGCCGCGAAACGGTTCTGAAAAGTCACCAGTTTGCATTGCCGCAACGACATCAGTGTATAGGGTTGGTAGCTGACTGCCTTTCATCCAGCCAAGTGATCCGCCTTCGAGCGCCGTTTGCGCATCGGAGTATCGAATTGCCATTTCGCCGAAGTCTGCACCATTCCCGAGTTGCTCATAAACGTCGTCGGCTTTGGCTTGAGCATCCGTAATCTGAGCGGCCGTTGCCGATTCCGGCAGCGAGATAAGGATGTGCGACAGGTTGTAATCCGAGTTGACAGCAACACTGCCTTCCAAATCGGCAACACACTGATCGATCTCGCGCGGAGATACCTGGATACGCCGTCCCACATCAATCTGCCGTACTTGTTCCAGCGTGATCTCGTCGCGCAGCTCGCGGCGAAAGTCCGCGTAGTCGATACCGTCTTGGGCAAGAATTACCGGCATGTCCTCAAACGCGACACCGTTTGTATCAGCAATTCGCCCGATCGCCTGATTGAGCATTTGATCCGATATTTGTATGCCGATGCGTTCCGCGCGCTGCAGTTGAATCTCCGACAGGATCAGCCGCTCGAGTAACTGCTCGCGTAAAATATCGGCAGGCGGTAGCTGCATCGGGGGGTTGGATTCGCTCGCCCGTTTGAGGATCAAAGCCATCTGATCGCGGACCTGGCTTTTCAGGACGACCCCTTCGTTCACGATAGCCGCAACCCCGTCGATAAATTCGCCCGTTTCGGACAGCTCGTCAGCTGCGGCGGTGGAGGCGATGAACAAAGCGGCGATGGCGCACGCACTTGCACATAACTTATTGATTGTTAACACTATTTATTACCGGAGGTTCGCGGAGTAGCCAAGAATACCACGTTCCAACATATTGTCAGCCGCAGTGCCCACGCTTGAGAATCCTTTCAATATCAGTTGCAGACCAATCGACGAATCGCGAGTTCCGTCGCGTGTCGAGATGTGCCGGCGGGACACGAGTCGGAGTCCCCAGCAACAGCTCTCGTACTCGATGCCATAAAACTCTTCGAGTGCCTCATCGTCACGGAATGAGAAATTATAACGACCAACAAAATTCCATTCCGAACTGAGCGGCCATGACCAGGACAGGTCCCCCTGCTCGAGGGAGTCGCGGCGAAATCGATAAGCCAGGTTCAGGATCTTGTTACTCGCCGGGCGGTATTGCAGCCGGGCCTCGGACTGCGTTGTGCCGCGATCCTTGCGGCCCCATTGATGTCCGAAATCGAAGTTGAGGTGCTCGTAAAGGAGGAATCGAACCTCGGCGATGTAGTCTGACGATTCCTCCGTGATGAAAGGTTCGCCAGGCAAAGTCACGCCGCTCGAACTCAGGTAACGTGTCTGCCCGACAGTTGCGGTGACGAGCTCACGACCTGACGATACGTCCAGTATGCGAGATGTAATGCCGAGGCTGAGCTGATCCGTATCTGCGATTCGGTCAACACCGAGAAATCGATTGGTGCGATATAACGAGACGAGATTCAGGTCTGGTGTAATCGTGTCGAACACCGGCAGATCGTCCTGATCGTGATGCGGCACGTGCACGTACAACATTCTTGGCTCGAGCGTCTGTACATTGCCGCTGAACGATCCACCCATTGACCGTTCCAGCACCATGCCCGTGTCGAGGCTGCTGATCGGCACGGTTCGGCTCGGGCTGCTTTCCTGTCCGGGCAACGTGTCGCTCAGCTTGTACGACGTATGGTCGAGCGTGACGGCTGGCGTAATGAACCAGCCCGGGCGAGAGAACGGCAATGCAACGGTCGGCGCAATGTTCAGGCGCCAACCAGTCACGCCGATGTCGCGGTCGAAGTTAACGAGTTCTCCATCGAGCCCGTAACGCATACCAAGCCATTTGTCCGGCCACGAACCGCGCATGAGTAACTGCGGTACGCGGCGGTACGGTTCGTCTTCCGGCTGGAGCCCCCCGGGGTTGGTAACGGGGTCGAACTGATCGATGGTCTGAAAGTCCTGCACCTGGCCGAAAAAGGACAATTTCCTGGTGTGATAGTCGAAACTGATGCTGCGATTGAGGTGTGTGATGCTCGACAGGCTCAGACTGCCGCCGAGATCTTCAAAGTACTGGTTGTCCGAAACGTCACGATAGTCGATGCGATTGCGCCAGCCGTTGACGAACATCGTTCGGTGTTGCAACTGCACCAGCGATCGCGAGTCGTCGAACACCTTGTCACTCGTCAGGTGCTCGGCGTTCACTCGACCGTCGCTCATTTCAGTCAGGTATCGAAACTGCGCACCTATTTGCAGCCCACGATCTGTCAACAGTCGCGGCGTAATCGTCGCATCATAATTGGGCGCGATGTTCCAGTAGAAGGGCACACGAAATTCACTGCCGCTGCGGTCGTTGGTACCGATTTGCGGCGCCAGTACTCCGGTCTTGCGCGCATCGCCAATCGGAAATGATATGTACGGTGTGTAGAGGATCGGCACACCTTGAAAGCGGAGCTTGACACCCTTCGCTGTGCCAATGCCGGTGCGCGTGTCGAGGTCAATGTCTTTCGCCAGCATCAGCCAGTCATTCGATTCGGGTGGACAGGTCGTGTAACTCACACCGTCCAGTTCGAGTCTTCCCTGTTGATTGATTTCGAGTGCATCGGCTGCGCCACGACCGTTGTTACCGTCGAGCGAAAATTTAGCACCTTCAAAGCGGATGCGACCGAGGTCATAGGCGAACTCTGCACGATCCGACTCGATCTGCGAGTTTCGATCTTCGTAGCGCACGCCACCTTCGAGTAGGAGCGCCCTGCGCGCCGGGTCGTAGCGCGCGCTCTCCGCGCCGGCAAGCTTGTCGTCTTGTCGAAGCAATACGCCGCCCGTCATCGACGCGGCGGGTGCAGCGCCGAGTTGTGCTTCCAGCTGACCGACTTCAAATACAATCGCGTCTGGATCCGAGGCATCAATCGTCGAGGTCGGCCCGTCGACCGAGATTCGCTCGAGCGGCACATGACATGAGTCCGGTTCTGCACCGTACGCATAGGGCAGGCCCAGCAGTGCACCAGCGATGATCAGATATTTCGAGGGCAAGATGGTTGTCGGGTTACGGGGGTATGTTACCTTCGCATAGTTTTGCAGGTGCTTCAACGCGTTACGGAGATATCTGATTAAGCCTTCTAGTACCCACAGTGACGGCCGTCTGGCAGCGTTGAACGACTGGTTGCACAGCATCGACGGCCTCGCCAGCGCCGATCCGCAACCTGCATCGGGCGATGCCAGCTTTCGTCGATACTTTCGATTGCACTCAGAGCGCGACAGTTTCATCGCAATGGACGCACCGCCGCAGCAAGAGGACTGTAAACCGTTCATTCGCATCGCCGGATATCTGGAGGCAATGCAGCTCAATGCACCCCGCGTTCTCGAGGCGAACCTGATCGATGGGTTCCTGCTTCTAACCGACCTTGGTTCGACACAGTACCTGTATGAATTGCAGGCCCACGCCGAAAGAGCGGAGTCACTATACGCGGACGCACTTCATGCTTTAAATGTGATGCAGAACAACGGCACTGCGTTTCAATCGTCGCTGCCGCCATATGATGATGAACTGTTGCGCTTCGAGTTATCACTCTTTCATGACTGGCTGTCCGAGAAACATCTTGGTATCGAATTCAGCGATGACGATGAAATGAACTGGCAGCAACTTTGCGACTTGCTCGTCAGCAACGCTCTCGATCAACCGCAGGTGTTTGTGCATCGTGATTATCATTCGCGCAATCTCATGGTTCGCGATCGAAGCAACCCCGGTATTCTTGATTTTCAGGACGCGGTGGAAGGTCCGCTAACCTACGATCTGGTTTCTTTGCTGAAGGACTGTTATATCCAGTGGCCGCAGCAACTGGTTGACGACTGGGCGCATCAGTTCTATGACAATATCGATGCATCGATGCAACAACGGGTGAATGACAAACAATTCATGCGTTACTTCGACCTCATGGGTGTACAACGGCATCTCAAGGCATCTGGAATATTCGCGCGCCTCAATCATCGTGACGGTAAACCCGGCTACATGACGGATGTCCCTCGAACCTTGAGTTATATCATTGAGTTGGGTCCGCGTTATCATGAACTGCAGTTTCTCGTCGAGCTGATCAGAGAGCGCTGCATGCCTGCGCTGCAGGAAGTGTCGTGATCGCGATGATTCTTGCGGCCGGGCGCGGCGAGCGGCTGCGACCGCTAACCGACAAAGTGCCCAAAGCGCTGGTCGAGGTTGGTGGCGAAAGCCTGCTCGAGCGGCATCTCAGGTCAGTCAAGGCAACCGGCATCGACACTGTCGTGATCAACCTGGGCTGGCTTGGCGATCAAATTGTCGAGCGCGTCGGCTCCGGCTCGGAATTCGGACTCAATGTTATCTACAGTCCGGAAGGCGACAACATCCTCGAGACGGGCGGCGGAATACATCGGGCGCTGCCCATGTTGGGCGATGACGCCTTTCTAGTGGTCAACGCTGACATCTATACCGACATGCCATTGCCTGTCGCGCCACTCCCCGCCGACGACATTGGTCACCTCGTGCTGGTGCCAAAGCCGGTTCACAAGAATGCGGGTGATTTTGATCTGGTTGATGGCCTCGTTCGCAATGCAGCTGACCCGACGTACATATTCAGCGGTGTCGCCGTTTATCGGCCCGAATTTTTCGCGGATTGTGAACCAGGCCGTTTTCCGCTGGCGCCGATGTTACGCGCCGCCGCAGATGCCGGACAACTAAGCGGCAGCGTCTACGCCGGGCTCTGGAGGGATGTCGGCACGCCAGACAGGTTAATTGAACTCAATGCGTGATCCATTCGCAGGTGGCGTAACAGGTGTGGCAACAAGCGATCCCGCACCACTCCAAGGTCGCGGTCTGCGCCAAGCCGCGCAAGGTCGGTTAGCTCCAGGTCCTGAAATCCGCACGGGTTGATGCGTGAGAACGGTTCGAGATCCACGTCGACGTTGAGTGCCATACCATGAAAGCTCGAACCACGCCGTATCCTGAGTCCGACGCTAGCGAGCTTGACGCCGTCGACGTACACGCCCGGGGCGTCGCAGCGGCTCGCGGCCGCGATACCGAATTCAGCGGCAAGGTCGACAACACATTGCTCAAGCGATGTGACGAGATCGCGCACGCCAAGACCAGCGCGGCGCAAGTCAATTAACGGGTAGATCATGAGCTGGCCTGGACCGTGATACGTGACCTGCCCGCCACGATCGATTTGAATTACCGGAATGTCGCCCGGAGCGAGTAAATGCTCCGGCGCTGTATTAATCCCAAGCGTGAAAACGCTCTCGTGCTCCGTGAACCATATTTCGTCAGGTGTCGCTGCTGTGCGTGTGTTCGTAAATTCCTGCATCGCGCGCCACACAGGCTCGTATTCCTGCAAACCGAGCTCGCGTATGACGATTTGGTTCATAGTGCCATCAATACATCCTCGTGTGCTGATACGTCACGATAGATGTCGTCGAGTTGCTCCTGACTTTGCGCATTGACCGTAATCGTGATCGACACGAAACTACCGTTGCGGCTCAAGGCCTTTCTGATCGCAGCATCATTGATTGGACCCACGTGTTTTTCGACCAGCAAACGCGCCGTTTCCATGAACTCCGGCGTATCTCGACCCATCATCTTGATCGGGAATGCGCACGGGAATTTTAGTAGTGTCTCTTCTGTCATTGAAATAGCCGATAGCTTACTCGAACCAGAGACTGACGCTATCGCGGGTACGTTGCCAGAACGAACCGCTTGGATTATCAGCCAGAGCACGCAACGGTTCACTGACCAGGTCGGTGCCGTTCAGGCTGACCTTGAGTTCGGCCAGGGGCTGACCATGCGCAACCGGTGCGATCAGAATAGCCGGAATATTCAAGATTGAATCCAGCGAGTCATAGGCTCCGCGTTGGACAGTAATATACAAGTCATCGAGTACGCCCAGGGATGTAACTTCGTTTGCTGACTTCCAGATACGCGTTTTCGCAATTTCCTCGCCAGCCTTGTAGAGGAGGCGCGTTTCGAAGAAGCGGAACGCATAGTTGAGCAGAGCCTGGCTGCCATCAATTCTTGCTTTGGCGCTGGAGGTACCGAGCACCACGGAGATAACGCGCATGCCGTCACGCTGCGCCGCCGAAACGAGGCAATAACCGGCGGCATCGGTGTGGCCTGTTTTCATGCCGTCCACCGATTCGTCACGCCATAGCAGGTTATTTCGATTCGGTTGCTTGATATTGTTGAACGTAAAATCTTTGACTGAGTACCACTTGTAGTAGTCGGGAAACTCCTCGATGATGGCGCGCGCAAGCGTAGCGAGATCTCGCGCTGTTGCGTAATGGTCGTCGTGTGGCAGGCCGGTTACGTTGACGAAGCGGCTCGACAACATGCCGAGAGCCTGCGCGTACTGGTTCATGATTTCGGCGAACACAGCCTCGGATCCGGCAATGTGTTCCGCCAATGCGATGCTCGCGTCGTTACCCGATTGCACGATCATGCCCAGCAACAAATCCTGGACCGATACACGCTTGCCCACCTCGATGAACATGCGCGATCCTTCGGCGCGCCAGGCTTTTTCGCTAACTGTTACCTCGTCGCTGAGCTGGATCTGCTCCTCCTGCAGTGTCTTGAAAACGACATAGGCTGTCATGAGCTTGGTCAAACTCGCCGGTGCAACAGCCTTGTCGGGCTCGAGCGCAGCGATTTCATGGGCCGTCTTGCTATCGATTACAAAATAGCTCTTGGCACCAATAATCGGTGGCGCCGGCAACGGGTGAAGCTCCGCAGCAAACGAACTAACGGCAAAAAGCAGCGCAACGAGCGCGATAGAGCGAATTTTCATTAATTTTCGGCCGTACCAGGTTAGGGGACGCGTATTGTAAACTGATACCGGGCCACTGCAATGTTCGTCGAGCCTGCGGGTGGGATATTTGTTGACCGAAGTTAAGCGGAGCGTAGCGAGCCATGAGGGAGACAAATGTCACGGTCGCAGGCTGCATGACCGCTAGGAGGCTATTCGGTGACGAGGTAGGGGTTCATGATGCCCATGTTTTCTAGTTCCTCGACGAGGATGTCGTACTGCAGGACCCCTTTAATGGGTCCCAGGCGGACCCGATACAGTGGCGGATTTCTGCTGGCGTCTTCCTTGATGAATCCAATACCGATGCCACCTGATCGCAACCTGCTCAGCTGACGCTGTGCGTTCTCTCGGCTGCCGAACGCTCCGATTTGCACGTAGATCTTGTTGCTGGACTCCGGCTTGGGTGCGGGAGACGGGGTAGGTACGGCCGCTGTCCGTCGGGTCGGACGATCGCCCGCCTGTTTGTCGAAACCGATTGCTTCGACTTCGACGAGGCTCGTGCCGGTGCCAACCATGTCGAGCTTCAGAGCGGCCGAATACGACAGGTCGATAATTCGATTATCGATAAACGGTCCGCGATCGTTGACACGAACAACGACACTCCTGTTATTCCGCAAGTTGCGTACGCGGACGTAGCTTGGTAACGGGAGCGATTTGTGCGCGGCCGTCATCGCATACATGTCGTAGGGCTCACGCATCGCCGTCAGGTTACCGTGGAATTTTTTTCCGTACCACGATGCAACGCCGCGCTCTCTGTAACCGCTGCTATCGTCCATGACCGTATAGCGCTTCCCGAATACTTCGTAGACCGGGCCGTTGCCGTAGCGGCTTTTGGGCTCGCGCCGCGGCACAGCGTCTCCGGGAAGCTCTGGTATTGATGCGCTACCCGAACGAGGCGGGCCGTCTTTGGTCTTGTTCGAACCGCAACTCGCAAGGGATGCAAACAGCATTAGCAAGAGCAGCGTCTGAGCCGGGTTACGGGTCACCGCGATGTACCTCCAATGCTATTTCCTGCCCGAGCTGGTGTACCGCCAACGCGTACATGACGCTGTGGTTGTAACGCGTGATCACAAAGAAGTTGTGAAAACCAACCCAAAGCTCATTGCCTTCGGCGCCTTGAAGCGTCAGCAACTGGCCCGGGGCCTCGTTCGGCAGGGTTGTCGAGAAAGTCACACCCATCTCGCTCAGGGAACTGACAGTTTCCTCGGCTTTCAATTTGTTCTTCGGCAACACGCCGCTCCAGCGGGCACTCAGTGTCGCCCGAGCCGCGACTTCCTCGCCCGACTTCCAGCCATGCGCGTTGAAGTAATTCGCAATGCTGGCCGCAACATCAGCCCAGTCATTCCAAATGTCACGTTTGCCATCGCCGGTCGAGTCGATGGCATAGGCCCGATAGCTCGATGGCATGAACTGCGGTCGCCCCATCGCGCCCGCATAGGAGCCGAATGCGTCCGTAGCGAGCATTTCCTCCTCGCGAACCAGCAACAGAAACTGCTCAAGTTCGCCGCGAAAGAATTTGGCTCGCGGCGGGTAGAAGAACGCCAGTGTGGAGAGCGCATCGAGCACGCGATGCCCGCCCGTAATGCGGCCGAAATAGGTTTCGACACCGATGATGCCAACGAGAATTTCGATCGATACGCCGTTTCTGGCGCTAATGTCCTCGAGCGTGTCGCGGTTCTCGCGCCAGAAAGCAGCGCCGGCCCTGACACGCCTTTTGGTCATGAAGATCGGGCGGTACTCAGCCCAGGTCAGCGTCTTCTCGGCTGGTTTGCTGATTTGATCGATAATCGACCGCTTCATCTCTGCCTGACCAAGAATGTCGCGGAGTTTGTCACGATCGTAATCGTGCTCTTTGACCATCATCTTGATAAACGCCTTAACGTCAGGCCGGTCGACGTCGACGGCGTAACTCGGCGAAACAAACAACAGGAAGGAAGCGATGCCAGCGGTAATTCGGGAAGTCATCAATGCGGCAAAAGTTTCCTGTGAGATTGAATGGACATCAGAATACCGAATCCAGCCAGCAGCGTCACCATAGACGTTCCGCCAAAACTGACCAACGGTAGCGGAACGCCCACGACCGGCACCAGGCCGGTGACCATCGCGGTATTGACGAATACGTAGACAAAAAACGTCAGGCTGATCGAGCCGGCAAGCAACCGCGAGTACGTGTCCGGAGCCTGAATCGCGATATACAGCCCACGGCCTATAACAAACACGTACAAACAAATCAGCGCGAGCACGCCGAGCAGGCCGAGTTCCTCGCCCATGACCGCAAAAATGAAATCGGTATCACGTTCGGGCAGGAATTCGAGCTGTGCTTGCGAGCCGTTTGTCCAACCTTTACCAAACAAACCGCCTGAGCCGATCGCGATTTTCGACTGAATAATGTTGTAGCCGGCGCCAAGCGGATCGCTGTCGGGATCGAGCAGCGTCAAAACACGTTGCTTCTGATAGTCCTGCATGAAGTTCCACAGGACGAGGGCACCCGGCACGGCAAGTACCGCCATCGCTATCATCAGGCGAATCGACAGGCCCGAAAGTACGAGGACAATAAAGCCGGACGCCGCGATCAGGAGTGCGGTGCCGAGGTCCGGCTGGCGGGCAATTAGCACTGTTGGCACCACGATCATTAGCGCCAGTAGCAGGAGTTGTCCGGCCCGTGGTGGAATTTGCCGATCGTGCAGGTACCAGGCGGCCATCATCGGAACCGCGAGTTTCATAATCTCCGACGGCTGAAAGCGAATGCCCAGATCGAGCCAGCGCCGCGCGCCCTGACTAACTTCACCGATGATCAGCACCAGGACGAGCAATACCAGGCCCAGGAGGAATCCCCACGGCGTCCAGCGTCGCAGGAAGTCGGGTGACATCTGCGCAACGATGAACATCGCGACGAGCGCAACACCCAGTCTCACGACCTGGTTCAACCACAGGCGCATGTTCTCGCCGACGGCGCTGTACAAAACGACCAGGCCGAGCGCACAGATCAGCACGATGCCGCCGAGCAACGGCCCGTCGATATTGAGGCGGCGCATTCTGCGCGCAACACCACCCAGCGGCACCGCCTTATCCGTGATTAGCTGGCGTGCGTCACTGCGGCGCATTGGCACCGTACCCGAGGTACTCATCCATCATCGCGCGAGCGATCGGCGCGGCCACGCGGCTGCCGCTCGAGCCGTTCTCGACGACTATGGCAACAGCGATACGCGGATTGTCGAAAGGCGCGAACGCGATAAACAAAGCGTGATCACGCAGCCTCTCTTCGACCTCGTCCTCATCGTACTCCTCTTCCTGTGAGACCGAGAAGACCTGGGCGGTGCCGCTTTTTCCCGCCATCTCGTATTCGGCGCCCGCGGCGGCGGCACGTGCCGTGCCCTGCAGGCCGTGCATGACGCCGTGCATCGCATTAGTGACACTGTCCAAGTGCGACGGGTCCTTGATAGTGACATCGGCGAGCCGCTTAGGCGATGTCATTGTGCGTTGTCCGGTTAGCGCATCCTCAACTGCTGCAACAAGATGCGGCTCGTAACGAATTCCGCGCGTCGCAAGCGTTCCCGTAGCGCTCGCGAGTTGCAACGGTGTCGCCAGCATGTAGCCCTGGCCGATCGACGCAATGACGGTCTCGCCATGAAACCAACGTTGATCTGCGCGTTCGCTAAACGCAGTGCGCTTCCATTCGCGTGACGGCACGAGCCCGGAATGTTCGCCGCGAACGTCGATACCCGTCGCTTGCCCGAGACCGAACTGGTCGAGATAGTAGTGCATGTTGTCGATGCCAATGTCGACGCTGAGTTCATAGAAGTAGACGTCACAAGACTGCGAGATGGCATTGTGCAGGTCCATTTCTCCATGCCCTTCGGGCTTCCAGTCCCGGTAGCGGTGGGTAGTGTTCGGCAACATGAAGTAGCCACGGCACATCGTTTTTCTCGACAGATTGGTTGCACCGGTCTCAAGTGCGGCAAACGCGAGCATCGGTTTGATCGTAGAACCGGGCGGGTAGGCGCCACGAATAGCGCGATTAAACAACGGTTCATCAATGTCATTCAGCAGCGCCGAATACTGCGATGTCGACATGCCAACGGCGAACAGGTTGGGATCGAACGACGGCGCGCTGACAAGTGCGAGGATTTCGCCTGTCCAGGGGTCGATTGCAACGACAGCGCCGCGCCGCCCTTCAAGTGCCTTGGTTGCGAGTAGTTGCAGGTCGAGATCGAGGCTTAGATAGACGTTGTGGCCTGGCGCCGCTGATTCATCGCTGGGTAGTGAGTCCGCCATCTCCCTGGAGTCGGTCGGAATCTGCCGCCCAAGCGCATTGGACACAAGGTGTCGATAACCGACGTCGCCATGCAAATCTTGCTCGAAGCTGTTTTCGACACCTGTTTTTCCGGTGTGCGCGGTGCCCGCATAGGACGATGGTTCAAGTCGTTGCAAGTCGTTTTTTGAAAGCGCACCGACATAGCCAACCGCGTGCGCGACCGCTTCGCCGTTCGGATAATGCCGTACCAGACGAGGTTGAAAGTCGACGCCCGGAAAACGCGGTCGCTGAATGGCAAAGTTGGCAATCTCCTCTTCGGTCAAGCGCAGATTAAGAGTGACTGGCTTGAACCGCGGCCCGCGTTCGCTCAAATCCTTAAACCCGTCAATATCTTCGGCCTCGATCAAACCGAGCGCCGCAAGGCGCTGCAACGTGTCGTCGATGTTGGCGACCTGTTCCGGAATCAGTTCGAGTTGATACGCGGGCAGGTTTTCCGCAAGTACCCGGCCCTTGCGATCGAAGACGAGACCCCGGATTGGTGGCACCGCCTCAATGCGCACCCGGTTGCCCTGTGATTGTTGTGCGAGAACTTCGTAGTCGAATACCTGCAGCTGTACGAGCCGTGCGAGGACCGTGCTGAGCAATAGAAAACCGACGATTGACGTCAAAGTCACACGCCCGATGAACAAGCGACGCTCGGAATGGTGGTCCTTGATCGGCGATAAGAGGTCCAAACTAGTTCCCCAGGTGGACTCGCACGCGTACTCCGCGAAGCAGCATTAACACGAACGGCCAGAAAAGTGTCCCCGTAATGACGGGACCCCAATATCCGACCGCTGGCACGTCCACACCGGCAACACCGTTGACCCAGAACAAGATGAACTGATACAGCGCGAGGATGGCAAAGACGGTCGCCGCAAGCTGTTGCATCGGGAACACGCGCATCAACAGATGGAAGCGCACCGTGATGAAGACGATAAAGCAGAGCGCGAGGGCGTGCTGGCCGAGAATCGTTCCCTGCGCGACATCGAGCACGATGCCGATGATCCATGCAGAACCAACGCTCCAGGTTCGCGGCATCATCATCGCCCAGTAAATAAGAGTCAGTGCAACCCAGTCAGGCCGAAATGGTGCTGCCCAGTCGGGCAACGGCATGACCATCAGCATCAGCGAAACGATGATCGTAACTATGACCGGCAGCCGCCGTGACCCGCCGCCCCTAGTCATCCGACGCCTCCGACGTCTCTGACGACGACCAGATGAGCATAACTTCGCGAACCTGATCGAGCGCAGCCGCCGGGGTGGCCGTGACATCGGCAAACGGTTCCTGCGGAATTCTGTTCACGGTCTCGACGATAGCAACAGGATAGCCGGCTGGAAATGCGCCGCCCAAACCGGATGTGACGAGCAGGTCGCCGGGCTGAATGTCGGCATTGTTGGTTATAAAGGGCAGGTCGAGGCGCCCGAATTCGCCGGTGCCATTTGCGATCGTGCGCAAGCCGTTGCGGTTGACTTCGACCGGTAGAGAGTGACTCGGGTCGCTGATAAGCATTGCCTGCGACGTCATCAAACCCGTCTCTATTACCTGCCCAATCACGCCAACTGAATCGATGATGGCCTGGCCGTCGTAGGCACCGTCACGTTCACCGATATCGATGACGATGTTATGTCGGTACGGATTGGCATCAACGGCCATGATTTTGGCGACGCGTATTTCGTCGCGCACACGCCGGCGCGCCTCGAGCAGGTCGCGGAGTCGTGCGTTTTCTGCCTTGAGCGCGGTAAGTTGCTGCAGTTCGGCCTTGGTGATCAGTCGCTCGGCTTCGAGTCGGCCGAGCTGAAGTTGTAATTCATTGCGGCTGGTTGTGCCTTCGCGAATCCATTCCCAGAGCCGGAACGGGCCGTCGACAACGATTTGAATCGGATAAACGGTCGCACCGATTGCTTTGCGCACGGCGTCGAGATGATTTTGCCGATGGTCGAGCACCATCAGGAGAATACTCACAGCCATCAGCAGCAGGACACGAACGCCAAGCGCCGGGATTCGTGCTGGATTGCTGCTATTGGATCGGGCCGTGACCATCGGGAGCTAGCCTAGTTTCTGCAAATCGTCAACCTGGCCCGGTGTCTGACTTACTCCAGTCCGAACACTGCGGGCCCATGTTCATCAATGAGTTCTATAACTCGTCCGCCGCCACGCGCAACGCAAGTCATTGGATCGTCGGCGATGACAACCGGCAGACCCGTTTCTTCCATCAGCAGCTTGTCGATGTCACGTAGCATGGCGCCACCACCCGTTAGAACGATGCCGCGTTCCGCGACATCGGCGCCGAGTTCCGGCGGTGTCTGCTCGAGCGCCTCTTTGACCGCGCCGACAATGCCCTGCAATGGTTCCTGCAGTGCTTCGAGAATCTCGTTGCTGTTCAGGGTGAAGCTGCGCGGCACACCTTCGGAAAGGTTGCGGCCCTTAACTGAGATTTCCAGCACTTCCTGGCCGGGAAACGCCGAGCCGATCTCATGCTTGATCCGTTCCGCCGTTGCTTCACCAATCAAGATGCCGTAATTGCGGCGGACGTAGTTAGTAATTGCTTCGTCGAAGCGGTCACCGCCAATTCTGACCGACGCTGCATAAACAATACCGTTCAGTGAGATTACCGCAACTTCAGATGTGCCGCCCCCGATGTCGAGGACCATCGAGCCACGCGCCTCATGCACGGGCATGCCAGCACCAATTGCGGCGGCCATCGGCTCGTCAATCAAATGCACTTTGCGAGCACCGGCGCCTTCGGCTGATTCGCGAATGGCACGCCGTTCGACCTGCGTCGAGCCGTACGGGACACAGATCAGTACTCTCGGGCTGGGTCGAAAATAGCGCGATGCGTGAGCTTTGCGGATAAAGTGCTGCAGCATCTTCTCGGTGACCGTGAAATCGGCGATGACGCCGTCTTTCAAAGGCCGAATCGCCGTAATGTTTCCCGGGGTTCTGCCCAGCATATTCTTCGCTTCGGCGCCGACGGCCTCGACAGTGCGCCCCCCGCGACCGCTGTCCTCGCGAATGGCGACAACAGACGGTTCGTCGAGCACGATGCCGTGACCACGCGAGTAAATCAGCGTGTTGGCGGTGCCAAGGTCGATCGACAGGTCATTGGAAAAATAACCCAGAATGCTCTTGAACATGTGGGGATAAGGTCCCGAAAGTAAGATTAACGCGCTAATCTAACAATGCGCACGACATTGCACAAGGCGGCGTGTATCATTGCGTGCGCGTTCGCCGGACGGCGAGTCACGCACCCGGACAAGCAGGATTTTCCCCGTGTCACTCGATAAAGATCAGGTTCAGCGTATTGCGGTGCTGGCGCGACTCAGGCTCGCCGACGACGAGTTTGGCGAAACGGTCGACAAGCTGTCCAGAATCGTCGATTTCGTCGATCAATTAGGTCAGGCGGCAACCGATAATGTGGTGCCGATGGCGCATCCGCTCGACGAGGCCCAGCGCCTGCGTGTCGACGAGGTGACCGAGAGCGATTCGCGCGACGCCATTCAAGAAAATGCGCCCTTGGTCGAAAACGGCCTGTACCTGGTGCCAAAAGTCATCGAGTGACCCATGAGCCAGGACCTGCACGCACAGACATTGACGCAGCTTGCCGTGGGTCTCGAACGCGGCGACTTCTCATCCGTCGAGTTGACCGAGGCATTGCTCGATCGTGTCGCAGCGCATGATCAGTCGCTAAACGCGTTTGTCACCGTTACCGCCGACGCGGCACGCGCCGCCGCAAAACGCGCCGACGCAGCACGTGCTGCAGGGGATATCGGCGTTCTGAACGGGCTGCCGCTCGTGCACAAGGATATCTTCTGTACAAAGAGTGTGTTGACCACCTGCGGTTCTCGCATGCTCGAGAATTTTGTTTCGCCGTATGACGCGACCGTCGTTGAGCGTCTTGCCAATGCAGGCGCTGTGGTGCTCGGCAAGACCAATATGGATGAGTTCGCCATGGGCTCGTCCAATGAGACGAGCTACTTCGGTCCGGTCAGAAACCCCTGGAATCCCGACTGCTCACCGGGCGGTTCATCGGGCGGCTCGGCAGCGGCAGTCGCGGCGCGCCTGGCTCCGGCCGCGACCGGCACGGATACGGGTGGGTCGATAAGGCAGCCGGCGGCACTCACCGGTACTGTTGGTCTCAAACCCACCTACGGACGCGTTTCGCGCTACGGCATGATCGCGTTTGCGTCGAGCCTCGATCAGGCTGGCGTCATTACCCGCTCGAGCGAGGATGCCGCGCTGCTGCTCGGTGTTATGGCGGGTTTTGACGAACGCGACTCGACGTCTATTGATCATCCGGTTCCCGACTACACCGCGGCTCTTTCCGGATCACTCAAGGGCCTGCGTGTCGGGGTCGTTCGGCAGCATTTTGACGAGGGGCTCGACGAGCAATGCGCGGCCGCGGTCAGAGAGTCATTGGCGGTACTCGAGTCACAGGGCGCCATCCTTACCGACGTTGATCTGCCGAATCTCGATCTGTCGGTGCCGACGTATTACGTCGTTGCGCCGGCTGAGTGTTCGTCCAACCTGTCACGCTTCGACGGTGTGCGCTACGGTCATCGTGCGAAAGACCCTGACGACCTGTTCGATCTCTACTGTCGCAGTCGTGGGGAGGGCTTCGGAGCAGAGGTAAAACGTCGCATCATGACCGGCACGTATGTGCTGTCAGCCGGGTATTACGACGCTTACTACCTCAAGGCACAGCAGGTACGGCAGTTGATTGCCGAGGACTTCCGCACGGCATTCGCTGACGTCGATGTGATTGCGGGCCCAACGTCACCAACGCCGGCATTCAAACTCGGCGACAAGATCGACGATCCGATCACGATGTATCTCAACGACATCTACACGATCGGCGCGAACCTCGCTGGCCTGCCCGGCATGTCGACACCCTGTGGTTTCGTCGACGGGTTACCGGTTGGCCTGCATCTGGTTGGTCCGCACTGGGGCGAGGAAACAATCCTGCGCTGTGCGCACCACTACGAGCAATTGTCGAACTGGCATCAGGCCTGCCCGGAGGATTACGAGTGAGCAGCTCCTGGGAAGTCGTCATCGGTCTTGAGGTTCACGCGCAGCTCGCGACCAGAAGCAAGATTTTCTCGGGTGCATCGACGGCCTACGGCGCCGAGCCCAATACCCAGGCGTGTCTCGTCGATCTCGGATACCCAGGCGTGTTGCCCGTGCTCAACGAGGAGGTCGTACGCATGGCGACCAAGTTCGGTCTTGCGGTCAATGCGACCATCGCGCGACGGTCAGTGTTTGCGCGCAAGAACTACTTTTATCCCGACCTGCCCAAGGGCTACCAGATCAGTCAGTACGAGCTGCCCATTGTTGAACATGGCGAACTGTTCATTATCGATGCCGATGGCAACGATAAGCGCATCGGCATCACGCGTGCGCATCTCGAAGAGGATGCCGGCAAGTCCATCCACGAAGGCCTCGCGAAATCATCGGGCATCGATCTGAATCGTGCCGGTACTCCGCTGCTCGAAATTGTCTCGGAGCCCGACTTGCGCTCGGCAAAGGAAGCCGTCGCCTACATGCGCAAGATTCATGCGCTTGTGCGTTACCTCGGCATTTCAGATGGCAACATGCAGGAGGGATCATTCCGCTGCGACGCAAATGTTTCTGTGCGGCCGCGTGGTCAGGAAGAACTCGGCACACGTTCGGAACTCAAGAACCTCAACTCGTTCCGTTTTGTCGAGAAAGCGATCAACTTCGAGATCGAGCGGCAGATCGAACTGATCGAGGATGGCGGAGAGGTTGTGCAGGAGACACGTCTCTACGATTCGGACAAAGACGAGACGCGGTCGATGCGCTCGAAAGAGGAAGCGAACGATTACCGCTATTTTCCGGACCCCGATCTGCTGCCGGTCGAGATCGACGCTGCCTTCGTCGATGCGGTGCGCGAAACCCTGCCCGAATTGCCCGATGCCAAACAACAGCGCTTTATAAAGGAATACGGCCTGAGGGTGGACGACGCCGACATCCTGACTAACAGTCGCGCATTGGCGGATTATTTCGAAGCGGTTGTTGCCGCTACGCAGGGCAAAACGCAGGGCGTAGCCAATTTTGTTATTGGTGACCTCCTTGGCGCGCTCAACCGCGACGGGTTTGACATCGAGCAGAGTCCCGTGACCGCCAGCGATCTGGCGGGCCTGCTCGATCGCATCAAGGACAACACAATTTCGGGGAAGATTGCCAAGGAAGTCTTCGATGCGATGTGGGCGGGCGAGGGCACAGCCGATGACATCATCGAGGCGCGCGGCCTCAGGCAGATTACGGACAGCTCGGCAATCGAGTCTGTCATCGACCAGGTCATTGCCGCGAATCCGGGCCAGGTTGCTGAGTACAAAGCGGGCAAGGACAAGCTGATCGGCTTCTTCGTCGGCCAGGTGATGAAAGAAACGGGCGGCAAGGCGAATCCGGGTCAGGTCAACAAGATCCTCAAAGAAAAGCTCAGCTAACAACCCATCACACAGCCTACGGGCGGGTCCCTTGTCATCTTCATGGCTCGCTGCGCTGCGCTTTACTTCCGCTGACATGGGTCCCACCCGCAGGCTCTACCGAGTTCCAATCACAGACACCGCGGTTGCGGGCCCGATAACTCCCCGCGAAACGCATGCCGTGGTATAGTATTCGGTCTTGAATATAAGAAAATATTTATATATTTATCTTATGCAAAATAGCACCGAACAACTGATTGCCCATTTGAAGGCGTTCGCCGATCCAATTCGGCTGCGCCTGTTGGCGTTGTGTGTTCGCGGCGAGTGCACGGTCTCCGAATTGACCGAGGTCATGGGACAGAGCCAACCGCGGATTTCGCAGCATTTGAAGCAGCTTTGCGATGCTGGCCTGCTTGAGCGATTTCGCGACGGACATTTCGTTTACTACCGTGTGCCTCTCGGCACAGACCAAGCCTCCCAGCGGCGCCGATTGTTCGCGCTATTGCCCACCGACGAGCCGGCCTACGAACGTGATTTCGACAAGCTGTGCGGCTTACGCGCGGCACAGGGGCTGGCGGTACCTGAGAAAGATGATGACGCGGTGCGACACCTGCGCCACGCGCTTATCGAACTGACCGTCGCAATGCCACTTGGCGATCTGATTGATATTGGCAGTGGCCAGGGCCGGATTTTGAAATTGTTGGGGTCACGGGCGCAGCGCGCCGTCGGCGTCGATATCGATGCGGATGCAAGGCAGCTTGCGCGCGCCGAGTTGCTTCTTGCTGGCGTTGAGAACTGCAGCCTTCGCAATGGGGACATGTACGAGCTGCCGTTTGCTGATGGTGAATTCGATACGGTCATTCTCGATGACGTGCTAAGTGACGCAAAACACCCCATGGCGGCAATCACCGAAGCACGACGCATTCTCAAGCGTGGCGGCCGTCTTCTCGTTTTGGTTCAACCCGCCGCACGTGACATCGCGGATCTTGAAAAAAAACTCGCGGTTTGGTGTGGCGCTGCCGGTCTACGTCTGTCGGCGCCAAAGCAAATTCCGGTCAATGACCCGCGCTGGCTGCTGGCGGTCGCATCGCCAGCTGACCAGGACACGGCTGCAGCCTGATATTCGGATCAGCAATGACTAGCAACAACGTCGAAGTCTCGTTCGAATTCTTTCCGCCGCACACCGAGAAGATGGAAGAGACGCTGTGGAATTCGGTACAGAGGCTCAAAGATCTTGCGCCCCGATTCGTGTCCGTTACGTACGGTGCCGATGGTTCGACGCGCGAACGCACACATGCAGCGGTGGAGCGTATCGTCACGGAGACCAGCCTGACGGCAGCGCCACACCTGACGTGTATTGGCGCAAGTCGTGGTGAGATCGATGACATCGCGCGAGCCTATTGGGATATGGGTATCCAGCACCTCGTCGCATTGCGCGGTGATTTGCCGCAGAACGATACAGGGTACTCGCCACACCCGGATGGTTACGCCTACGCGTCGGATCTTGTAGCAGGGCTCAAAAATGTCGCGGACTTCGATATTTCGGTCGCGGCCTACCCGGAAGTGCATCCGGAAGCGCCAAACCCACTGTTCGACCTCGACAACCTCAAACGCAAACTCGATGCAGGTGCAACGCGCGCGATCACCCAGTTCTTCTTCGACGTCGACGTATTTCTGCGCTTTCGTGACCTTGCAGCCGCGGCCGGCATCGAGTCGACGATCGTGCCCGGTATCTTGCCGATTACGCGCTTTCCGCAATTGCAGCGATTCGCCACGCAGTGTGGTGCGATGGTTCCCGACTGGCTTTATGAACGCTTCGCCGGTCTTGAGGACGACGCAGAGACACGGCAGATGATCGCGGCAAGCGTAGCGATTGAGCAGGTCCGCGGACTGCAGGCAGAGGGCGTCAATGAGTTTCACTTCTATACGCTGAACCGTTCCGAGCTGACGTTCGCAATCTGCCACGCGCTCGGCGTGCGTCCCAAGCAAGTGGCCGCGTGAGAAGCTCGTCATGAAACGTGCTGAACGAATCGCTTCTCTTATGCAGTCGCTCGACGAGCGCATCATGCTGCTCGACGGCGCAATGGGCACGATGATCCAGGGCTATGGGCTCAATGAGGACCAGTACCGTGGCGAGCGCTTTCGCGACTGGGCCAGTGACCTGAAGGGTAACAACGACCTCCTGTCCGTTACGCGTCCAGCGGTGATCCAGGATATCCATCGGCAGTTTCTGGATGCAGGCGCCGACATTATCGAGACCAATACGTTTAATTCCAACGCGCCATCGATGAGCGACTATGGCATGGAGGATCTCGTGGCCGAGCTCAACCTCGCTGCCGCGCGGCTGGCTCGTGAATGCGCCGACGCGCATGCAGCTCGTGTTGGCAGCCCACGCTACGTTGCGGGCATTCTCGGACCGACGAATCGCACAGCGTCGATATCGCCTGATGTAAACGATCCGGGATTTCGCAACATCCGCTTCGCCGAACTTGCCGCGACCTATGAAGAGGCGACGAGCGCATTGCTCCAAGGCGGCGTCGATTTTCTGATGATCGAGACGATATTTGACACGCTGAACGCGAAGGCCGCGATATTTGCAGTCAAACGGAGTTTCGCCAAGCACGGACTAAGCGTACCCGTCATGATTTCGGGCACGATCACGGACGCGTCGGGACGCACTTTGTCCGGCCAGACATGCGAAGCGTTCTGGCACTCGGTTCGTCATGCCGAACCGTTCATGATCGGTCTGAACTGCGCGCTCGGCGCAACGGACTTACGGCCATACGTGGCGGAGCTCTCGCGCATTGCGGACACGCGTGTCTGTGCGCATCCCAACGCCGGCCTGCCGAACGAATTCGGTGAGTACGACGAAACGCCAGCCGACATGGCCGACGTGATCGGTGAGTTCGCAGAAAGTGGATTCGTCAATGTCGTCGGCGGCTGTTGCGGCACACGACCTGATCACATACGTGCACTCAAAGGCGTGATTACCGGGGGCGCGCCGCGCGTGATTCCTGACGTGCCGGCCCGTTGCCGCCTGTCAGGTCTCGAGCCGCTGAACATCGGGGCCGACGACCTGTTCGTCAATGTCGGAGAACGCTGCAATGTGACCGGTTCCGCGGTTTTTCGGCGGCTCGTCGAGGCCGATGACTACGCGGCAGCCGTCCAGGTGGCTCGCACCCAGGTTGAGAACGGCGCGCAAATCATCGACGTCAATATGGATGAGGGCATGCTCGACTCCGAAAAGGCGATGGTGACGTTTCTCGATCTGATCGCATCGGAGCCCGACGTCGCACGATTGCCGGTCATGATCGACTCATCGAAATGGTCCGTTATCGAAGCTGGCCTGCAGTGTGTGCAGGGCAAGGCGGTCGTCAACTCGATCAGTTTAAAAGAGGGCGAGGAGTCGTTTATCAAGCAAGCGCAGCTCGTTCGCGATTACGGTGCGGCCGTCATCGTCATGGCGTTCGACGAGAAAGGCCAGGCCGACTCGGTCGAACGCAAAGTTGGAATCTGCGAACGCTCGTATCGGATTCTGACCGACGTCGTCGGATTCGAGCCTGCCGACATCATCTTCGATCCGAATATCTTTGCGATCGCTACCGGAATCGAAGAGCACTCGAGATACGGTCTCGACTTCATCGAGGCAACACGTCAAATCAAGGCGGCACTGCCTGGCGTTTTGGTGAGTGGTGGTGTCAGCAACGTCTCGTTCTCGTTCCGCGGCAACAATATCGTGCGCGAGGCAATTCACTCGGTATTCCTGTATCACGCGATTCGTGCCGGATTGGACATGGGCATCGTCAACGCCGGGCAGCTGGCGATTTATGAAGACCTGCCGGCCGATCTTCGTGATGCAGTCGAAGACGCCGTACTGAACCGGCGCGACGACGCGACCGAGCGACTGCTCGATGTCGCCGAGAATTACAGAGGCCAGGCGTCGGGTACCAAGGCCAAAGCCCGGGATCTGTCATGGCGCGAGCTCGAAATTGATAAGCGCCTCGAATACGCACTCGTCAACGGCATCGACGAATACGTTGTTGCCGACACCGAGGAAGCGCGCCTGGTCGCGGACCGTCCGCTGTCTGTCATTGAAGGGCCGCTCATGGCTGGCATGAACGTTGTCGGCGACCTGTTCGGTGCCGGCAAGATGTTCCTGCCGCAGGTGGTTAAGTCCGCGCGAGTGATGAAGAAGGCGGTTGGCCACCTCGTGCCGTTCATCGAGGAAGAGAAAGACGGCGTGATGAGTTCGAACGGCAAAATCGTGATGGCGACGGTCAAGGGAGATGTACACGACATTGGCAAAAACATCGTCGGCGTGGTCCTGCAATGCAATAACTTCGAAGTCATCGACCTTGGCGTCATGGTGTCCTGCGAGAAGATCCTCGAAGCTGCACGTCACGAGGGCGCCAGCATCATTGGTTTGTCGGGGCTGATCACGCCGTCGCTCGATGAAATGGTGCACGTCGCCAGTGAGATGCAGCGACAGAATCTCGATTTGCCGCTCTTGATCGGTGGTGCGACGACGTCGCCCGCGCACACGGCCGTGAAAATCGAACCCAATTACGACGGTCCGGTCGTTTACGTCAAGGATGCTTCCCGCGCTGTTGGCGTGGCGCAGGCACTGATCGAACCCGGAACACGTGATGCGTTTGTCGAGAAGACGCGCGACGACAATACTCGACGCCGTGAGCGGCACGCGAACAAGACACGTCTCGCGCCTCAGCTGGCATTAATGGAGGCGCGCGAACGGCGCCATCGTTGCGACTGGGACAACTACGTGCCACCAGCGCCAACATTTACCGGTACGCAGGTTTTCGACGACATAGGTCTCGATGTACTGCGCAATTACATTGACTGGATGCCGTTCTTCAATGCCTGGGAATTTCACGGTAAGTTTCCGGGCATTCTGAGCGACGCAACAGTAGGCGAGGCGGCAAGCAGCCTATTTGCTGATGCGACCGCGATGCTTGATCGGGTAGTCAACGAGCATTGGCTGCAAGCGAAGGCGGTACTTGGGTTTTTCCCGGCGAATTGCGGCGACCATGATGACTTGCTGGTTTACGCTGACGAATCGCGTGCAAGCATTCTGACGCGCCTGTGTCATCTGCGGCAACAACGACTAAAACCCGAAGGCCAGCCGCAGAACTGCCTCGCCGACTTCGTGGCACCGGCCGGGTCGGGGCCGGCGGACTACGTTGGCGCGTTCGCCGTGACGGCGGGTATTGGTATCGAAGAACACATCGAGCGCTTTGAGAAAGACCATGACGACTACAGCGCGATTATTCTCAAAGCACTTGCCGACCGCCTGGCCGAAGCAGCCGCGGAATATCTGCACGAGCGTGTGCGTCGCGAACTGTGGGCTTATGCGGCCGATGAACAGCTATCGAATGACGAACTGGTTGCTGAAAAGTACTCCGGAATCCGACCCGCACCCGGCTACCCGGCCTGTCCGGATCACACTGAGAAAGCAAAGCTGTGGGAGCTTCTCGATGTCGAGGCGAGCATTGGCTTGCGGTTGACCGATTCGTATGCGATGTATCCGACCGCAGCCGTGAGTGGCTTCTACTTCTCACATCCGGATGCGCGCTATTTTGCTGTGGGCAAGATCGATCGGGACCAGGTCGAGTCCTACGCCGCACGCAAGGGTTTCACTGTAGTCGAAGCCGAGAAGTGGCTCGCGCCAAATCTCGGCTATGAGCCGAATGCCGCGAACGCCGCTTGATTGACTTACAACAAGGCTAGCGTCACCAGTAACGGCAGATGATCTGAACCGATGTCCGGGCCGGTTCGGATGTCCTGAACTGCGAAGTCGCCCGATACGAGGCAGTGATCGATCGGAATCATCGCGAACGGCAAGTGCTTCGGCCAGCTTGGAATCACACCAAAACCATCGCGCGCATTCAAAAGACCGGTGGCATCCCGAAGTTGCTTGTAATGATGCGCCCACACCGTTGTGTTCAGATCACCGACCAGTATCTTAGGTCCATCGATCGATGCGATTGCTGCAGCAATTCCGGCAAGCTGTTCGTTGCGGGCGTCGAATCCCGATTGGCCAAGCGGCGGAATCGGGTGTGTCGATACAAAGGTCACCGTCCTGCCGTTCAATGACTGGCGCACGACGAGCGACGGGAAGCCGAGGGGCGGGCTGTCGAGTACGTCCACGCTCAGCAGCGGGTCGCGGGCGTAGACAGCAATGCCAAAATTGTCATTGCGCGGTATCGCGTATCGATGTGGATAGCTGGCGTGCATGCCATCCATAGCGGCCGCCCACAGATCCGTGACTTCCTGCAGGAAAATGACGTCGGGTTGTTCAGCCGCAATCAGCTCGATCAGTGCCTGCGTATTGGAGTTACCGGCATAGACATTTGCGTGCAGCAATTCAATCTGCGTATCGGCAACCGCGTGCGGTTTGGCTTCGGCGAAGTACCACGGCACGACGGGCAACGCGTTGACGATGGTAATGGCAACCATGAGACTGGCCCATGTCCGACTACGCAAGGCGATCAAGATGAGGCCGAGAATCAAAGAAACGACCAGGTATTGCAGCCGGAAATGCGAAAACAGTTCGAGATAACGATGCAGCTGATCGGCAAATGTCGCCAGAGAAAACACCAGAGTGACTGCAGCGCCGGCATGCAACAGGCCAACGATAGTCGGCAGGCGATTTCCTAACCGCATGCCGGACAGTCGTCCCGTTTGGCGACCACAACCGAACGAAGTTCACCACTCAGAGCGTCGAACAGACGCAATACGCCACGTCTTGATTCGATTCCTGCCAGGAACTTGAGTGCCTCGATAGCCATGATCGTGCCGATTGTTCCAGGTACCGGTCCGAGCACGCCGTTACCCGCGCAGTTTTCCAGCGATTCGTCGGCCTCTTTGTAAAGGCATCGATAACAGGGCGACGTATCGTAATCGGGACCAAATTCGGCGAGCTGACCCTCGAGCCGAATCGCGGCGCCCGAGATCAGGCAGGTGCTGGCTGCGACGCATGCATCGTTAACCTGAAACCGCGTTGCGAAATTATCCGAGCCGTCCAGCACGACATTGGCTTGGTGCACAGCATTCGCCAGTGCCACGTCGTCCAGGCGCTCGGTAATCGCGGTGATCCGTATGTCGGGGTTTAGTCTCGCAAGTCCCGCGGCTGCGCGCTGCGCCTTCGGCTTGCCGATGTCGTCCGGTCCGTAAAGAGTTTGCCGGCCAAGGTTCGTCACGTCGACAGTGTCGAAATCGCACAACAGCAAGTGTCCAACACCACTAGCTGCGAGATGGCTGGCTGCAGCGCAGCCGATGCCGCCGATACCTATTAATAATGCAGTCCCCGTGCCGATCCGTTCCTGACCACCAGCGCCAAGCTGCGCCAGGGCGAGGTGGCGCGCATGGCGAGACAGATTTGGGTTGTCGTCGGGCATTGCCCTAGTCGTCGATCGTGACTTCCAGAATCGTCACGGTGTCGACGGGCACGTCCTGATGTCCGGCACGATTGTCCGTCGGCACAGCGGCAATAGCATCGACGACATCCATGCCATCGGAGACGCGGCCGAATACTGCATAACCGAAGTCGCGCCCACCGTGATCAAGAAACGAGTTATCGCTAAGGTTGATAAAGAATTGTGACGTCGCACTATCGACAACGCCCGTGCGAGCCATCGCCAAAGTACCACGCCGGTTCAATTCGCCGTTATCGGCTTCGTTCTTGATCGGCTCCCGCGTCGGCTTACTCGACATGGTTTCGTCCATGCCGCCACCCTGGATCATGAAATTGGGTATGACGCGGTGGAAAATCGTGTCTTTGAAATGGCCGTCGCTAATGTACTGGCGGAAGTTTTCGCAGCTGATCGGGGCCTTCTCGTCAAACAGTTCGACCTGGATGTCGCCGTGGTTCGTTTTGATAGTAATCATGTTGTCTCGCTAGAAGAATAATAGGCGCGGGTCACCCGTGGATTTCCAGAGTAGTCATCGTAGCACCGGATACGATCCCAACCATACGACAAAAGAACCTCGGCCACGTCGTCTCTTTGATCGGCACCGTGCTCGAGCAACAGAGGGCCACCATCGTCGATGATCGTGCGACAGTCCCGGGCAAGAATAGCGATTGACTCGAGCCCGTCCTCTCCTGCTGTAAGCGCAACGGCCGGTTCTGCTCGCAGCGCGTCGAGCGCGGCATCGCCGGACGCAACGTAAGGCGGATTCGAAGCGATGACCTTGAACTTCTGGTCGGCGACTGGCTCGGTCCAGTTACCCTGGAAGAAGCTGATATTGCTGATCGTCAGCTGATTCGCGTTCTCACGCGCGACCGCCAGCGCCTCCGGAGAGACGTCGACTGCGCTTACCTGGCATAGCTGGCGCTCCTTTGCGATTGCCAACGCGATGGCGCCACTGCCGGTGCCGAGGTCGAGTATCGCCCAGTCGGCTTCGCGTGGAATCTCGCGCAAGGCAATATCGACGAGTAGTTCAGTTTCGGGCCTTGGGACCAGGGTCGCCGGGCTGACGATGAGCTCGAGCGACCAGAATTCCTTGCTGCCGGTAATGTAGGCTAGCGGCTCGCCCTCGACGCGCCGTTGTAGCGTGCGTTCAAGCCGCCCGAGCGCTGCCTCGTCGAGCGTGTCCTCGGGATGCGCGAACAAGTAACTTCGCGGCATGTCGATGCAGCGCGCCAGCAACAACTCGGCGTCGAGCCGCGCGGACTCGCTGACCTCGCGAAGCCGGGTCGTCGCATCGACTAACGCCTGCTCTATCGAAACGGGTTCACTCATAGGTTCATATGCGTACTGGTCGAGCCCTAAAAGTTTCGCGTACACTCGCGGGCAAATCCTAGCGGGACTATACGCCATGCAAGTCTATTCCAACGTTCTGGATATGGTCGGCAAGACACCGATGCTCGAAGTCAGAAAGCTCGACACCGGGCCGTGCCAGCTGTTTCTCAAGCTCGAACTGGCCAATCCGGGTGGCTCGATTAAGGATCGCATCGGCATTTCGATGATCGAACAGGCCGAGCGGCGGGGCGATATCAAACCCGGCGATACGATCGTTGAGGCAACCGCAGGCAATACCGGCATCGGACTCGCACTCGTCGCGGCGCAAAAGGGTTATCGCCTGATCCTGGTTTTGCCCGATAAAATGAGTCAGGAGAAGATCTTCAACTTGCGCGCGATGGGCGCCGAGGTCGTGCTGACGCGGTCCGATGTCAACAAGGGCCATCCGGAGTACTACCAGGATCTTGGCAAACGCATTGCAGAAGACAAGGGTGCCTACTTCATCAATCAGTTTGGCAATCCGGATAATGCGTTGGCGCACGAGATGACGACAGCACCGGAGATTTTCGAGCAGCTGGGCGGCGACGTTGATGCGATCGTCATGGGTGCCGGTTCCACCGGAACCGCAGCCGGTTTTTGCCAATACCTGAACAAGCATGCGCCCGACGTCGAAATCATTCTCGCCGACCCGGTCGGCTCCATCCTCGCAGAGTACATCAACACCGGTAATCTCAGCGAAAAGACAGGCAGCTGGCTCGTCGAAGGTATCGGCGAGGATTTCATTCCGGATATTGCCGATTTCTCAAGGGTGACAAAGGCTTACTCGATCAGTGACTCAGAATCGTTCGCGACCGCGCGGGAGCTGCTCAGGACCGAAGGCATACTGGCCGGTTCTTCTTCGGGCACTTTGATTGCTGCCGCGCTCAAATATTGTCGCGAACAAACCGAAGCAAAGCGAGTCGTGACGTTTGCGTGTGACACGGGTAACAAATACCTGTCGAAGCTCTACAACGATTTCTGGATGGAGGATCAGGGCTTTATCGAGCGCGAACAAAGCGGTGATCTCAGAGATCTGGTCGGTCGTCCGCATGGTGAACGGGCGACGATTACGGTAGGTCCTGACGATGTGATAACAACCGCCCACAACCGGCTGCGTAATGCGGGGTTTTCGCAACTACCGGTGATGGATCAGGGCAGGCTCGTCGGCGTCATTACCGAGGAAACCATCATCCAGCACGTTTACGGCAAACCGGAGCTCATGAATGGTCCCGTTGCCGATGCAATGCAGACCGCATTCATTCGGCTCGACACGGACGCGAGCATCAATAATCTGGTTTCGATGCTGCAGGTACAACCGTACGCCGCCATCATGGATGGCGACGAATTCATCGGCTTGATTACGCGATCCGATGTGCTGAACTACCTGCGACGACAGATGTAAGAATGCCGTATGGGCGCCGGCGACATGTTCCTCACCCTCATGGCTCGCTGCGCTGCGCTTTACTTCCGGTGAGAAACATCTCGCCAGCGCCCCTGTAGCACTAATCAATTACTCAGTGCGGCCAGCTGGTCGGCCTGATACTCGTTGGTCAACGGTTGCACGACCTGATCGAGGCTGCCCTCGAGAATCTCATCCAGCTTGTACAAGGTCAGGTTGATGCGGTGGTCCGTGACTCGCCCTTGCGGAAAGTTGTAGGTACGGATACGCTCCGAGCGGTCTCCCGAGCCAACCAGCAACTTGCGTTGTGCGGCTTGCTCGGTAGCCTGCTCGCTCACCTTGGCGTCGAGCAGGCGCGCCTGCAACAGTGACATCGCGCGGGCCCGGTTCTTGTGCTGCGAGCGTTCATCCTGACACTCAACAACTATGCCGGACGGCAGGTGGGTAAGGCGCACGGCCGAGTCGGTCTTGTTGACGTGTTGCCCGCCCGCTCCCGACGCGCGATACGTGTCGACGCGCAAATCTGCAGGGTTGATATCGTCGGCCTCCACTTCATCGGGCTCGGGCAGCACGGCGACAGTGCAGGCGGATGTGTGAATGCGGCCTTGCGATTCGGTTGTCGGTACGCGTTGTACCCGGTGCGCCCCCGACTCGAACTTGAGTCGCGCGTATATACTGCTGCCTGTTATGCGGCTGATAATTTCCTTGTAACCGCCGTGCTCGCCTTCACGCGCGCTCAGGATCTCGACAGACCATCTCATCGCCTCGGCAAACTTCGAGTACATGCGGAATAAATCGCCCGCAAAAATCGCCGCTTCGTCACCGCCGGTACCGGCCCGGATTTCGAGGTACACATTGCTTTCATCATAGGGGTCTGGCGGAATTAACGACCTTTGCAGCTCCAGTAGCAATTCATCACGCTGCGCCGTTAATCCCTGTAATTCTTCCTGTCCCATTTGGCGGATCTCGCTATCGGCATCGTCCGCCATTTCCTGCGCTTCTGCGATGTCCGCGTCCAGCGACTCGAATTCGCCAAACAAATTGACGATCGGTTCGACGCGCGAGTACTCCTTTGACAGGTTACGAAACTGATTTTGATCGGCGATGACGTCGGGGTCCGCGAGCAAACCGGCGATTTCCTCGAATCGATCCCGCACTGACTCGAGTTTGTGGCGTATGGAGTCCTTCATGTCAGCACGCGTCAGTCCTCATCGATGCCGAACAGGGCTCGGGTCGCTGCGATCAGTTCTTCTTCCGACGCTTCCGCGGCTTCGCGAAGACGTACGCTTGGATTGTGCAACAGTTTCTTCATCAACGAGGCTGTCGCAAATTCGATGACCTCGCGACTATCGACGCCCTTGTCAAGCCTGCGCTGGGCGTCGCGCAGGACCCCATCACGAATTGTCGCGCCATGTTCTCGAAGCGCGGTAATGACGGGAGAGGCCTGTTTGGCGCGCTCGATACTCAAATAACGCGCGATTTCTTCATCGAGAATGCGGTTGGCATCCACGGCCGCCGCTTCGCGATGCGTTTGTCCTTCCTGTATGACTTTCTGCAGATCATCGATCGTATAGAGATACACGTCGCTGAGTTCGGCGACGTCGGCCGCAATATCTCTGGGAACAGCAATGTCGACAGCAAAGATCGGTTTATGCTTGCGCGTCTTCATGGCCGCTTCGATCTGACTGCGCGTAATGATGGGTTCGGGACTGGCCGTTGACGTGATCAGAATGTCGGCCTCGGGCAGCGTGCCCTCGAGTTCGGACAGCGGCACGGCATAACCGCCGAACGTGCTGGCGAGGCGCCGCGCCCGCTCCAGGTCCCTGTTGGCGACAAACAGGCGGCCAAGCTCTTTCGCGGTCAGATGTCTTGCGAGCAGTTCGACGGTGACGCCCGCACCGACAAGAAGCGCGGTGTGCTGGCTAAAGCCCGCGAAAAACTGTTGTGCGAGGCTGACCGCTGCCGAGGCGACCGAAACGGGATTGGTCCCGATTTCGGTGTCGGTGCGAACTTTCTTTGCGACCGAAAACGTGTGCTGGAACAAACGGCTGAGCTGTCTGCCGACGGTACCAAACTGCTGTGCCTCGCGGTAAGCATCTTTCAACTGACCCAGGATCTGCGGCTCCCCGAGTACCATCGAATCGAGACCGCAGGCGACGCGGAAGATATGCCGAATCGCTTCATCGGCATCCAGCGCGAACAAGGAATTGGAGAAAGCGGGATCGAGACTTCGCTCGTTGCGCAGCCATGACTGAAGCCGCTCACGCCCGCCGTCACTGGTTATGACATAAAATTCGGTGCGATTGCAGGTCGACAGCAACACCGCCTCCTCGACGCCCTCTATATCAGTCAGGCGCTCGACGGCCCGGCCAACCTCGTCACCCGCGAAAACGACTTGTTCGCGAATTTCAATAGGTGCCGTGTTATGGTTCAGCCCGAGTATCTGCAGCCGCATAGCCGATAATTGTATGCGAACTGACGGCTCAGTTCCTTGTCTGTGTTACCGATGCAGCGCAATATCGCGATAACACATCGAATGATCAATAGAGTAGTAATGCACCACTTCCTCAAACGACCAGTCGCTCTCACAATGCTGGCGGCAATGACTATTGTGGCCTCGCCGTACACGTTGGCAGATGATGACAACGCGGAATCGGCCTCGGCGCACATTCTGCAGGCAGAAATCGCGCTACAAGGAGATGACTATCTCAAGGCCGCGATCGAGTATCGAAAGGCCGCAGAATTCAGTGACAATATCGAGATTGCGCGCCAGGCGACCCGTATTACGTTCGATTTCGGTTTCAACGACGAAGCGCTGGGCGCGGCGAAAAGGTGGTTCGAACTCGATCCTGGCAGCGATGAGGCGCTGATTCACCTGGCACAAATCCAGCTGCGCCAAGGCGACATGCGTGATGCGCGCCGGAATTTCAAGACGCTGATTGAACGCGGGGACCAACCGGCTGAGCAGCGGCTTTTTACGCTCATGGGCTTTCTCGCTGAGGAAGACCCGGAAAAAACTCATGAACTCATGCGAGCGCTGGCCCGGCCGTATGAGGAATCGGCGCGGGCACACTACGCGGCGGCGGCTGTGGCGTTACAGGCCAATCACATGGATTTCGCGATCGAGCACACGCAGCGTGCAATCGAGCTCGATCCTGAGTGGCTGAAGGCGAAATTGCTCTATGCACGCATATTGCTTGTCTCGGGCGAGGGCGATGAAGCAATCGATTACACGGCTCGCATCATTGGTGACGATCCGGACCCCGACCCGGATGCACGTATGGAACTGGCATTGATGTATTTGACGGCTGGCCGTGATGACGACGCACTGAGCCAGGTCAATCAGGTTCTCTTGGAACGGGCATCGCGCACCGACGCACTGCGCATGATGGCGATTATCAACTTCCGGCAGAACAACCTTGATGCGGCCTGGGATGATTTCGAGGATTTGCTGGCGAGCGGCGACTACACGGCAGATGCCCTGTTCTATCTTGCGCGCATCGCCGACTACCGTGATGAGCACGATAGGGCGATCCGCCTGTATTCCGAGGTGAAAGGCGGCAAGAACGCGGTTACGTCACAGCGGCGGGCAAGCGCGTTGTTGGCGCACGAGAGAGACGATCCGGAAACAGCGCTGCAGCAGCTAAGTGAGTTTGCCGACAGTCGGCCGCGCTATGCCATCGACATGGTTCTGGCTGAGGCACAGCTGCTGGCTTCGCTGCGGCGGTATCCGGAGGCGCTTGATAACTACGACAGGGCTGTTGTTTATCGTCCCGATGACGAGTCCATCGCGCTCGGCAGGGCCGAACTGATGCTGCGTATGGATCGGCTGGACGACTCGCTAAGCGCTTATCGCGAGGCCGCCCGGCGCTGGCCAGAAAGTTCGGTAACGCTGAATGCGCTCGGTTACACACTTGCGGACCGGACCGACGAATATCGTGAAGCGGAGAAACTGATCCGCAAGGCGCTCGGGTACAATCCGGACAGCCCGGCCATCATCGACAGCTTAGGCTGGGTATTGCACAAACGCGGGAAGCACGAAGAAGCGCTTGAGCAGCTTGAAATCGCTTATGACAAGTTTCCGGATCACGAGGTGGCGGCGCATCTCGTCGAGGTACTTGCCGCGCTTGAGCGCACAGATGAGGCGCTTGAAATCCTGGCTACTGCCGAGCTCGAGGATCCGGAGAGTGATCTCCTGAAAGATGCGCGTGAGCGTTTGTTCCCCGAAACGCCCTGAATTGACGAGGCTAATCGCTGTCGCTGTCACAATGACAGCGCTGATCGCGGGGTGTGCGACACCGCGCAGCGCATTGCTTCCTGAAATCGATAGCTGGGCTACGCGGATGGCCGTATTGGCCGGCCTCGACGAATGGGAATTCAGTGGCCGCATTGCCGTGAAAACAGAAGCGGAAGGTTTCAACGGCAAGTTGCGCTGGACGCAAGACGAGGACCGATTCAGCGCTACGGTCAGCGGACCCCTCAGCATTGGCAAAGTCCGGATCGAAGGCGACGATCGATCCGCCGTCATGACCGACAAGGACGGCGTGCGTACTGAACTGGAGGACGCTGAACTCGAGCTTCGCTACCGGTATGGCTGGACAATCCCGATCGAGAGTCTGCGCTTCTGGGCACTGGGCATCCCGGATCCGTCAGCGCCGGCTGAGACTGAACTCAATGCAAGTGGACAACTCCAAAGCCTGAGGCAGCGCGACTGGTCGGTCAGCATTTCACGCTACGATGATGGCGGTGGCCAGCTCATGCCGAAAATGCTCACGGCTGAAAACTCGGACACGAGAGTCCGGCTGGTGATAGACCACTGGGTGTTCTACGAGCAACGTTGACACCCCGGGAAGCGGCCCGCAGAATCGTGCCGCACCTGCAGCGAATTGGGGCGTAGCCAAGTGGTAAGGCATCGGGTTTTGATCCCGTGTACCGCAGGTTCGAATCCTGCCGCCCCAGCCAATTGAATCGATAGGGGAGATTCGTGGATCCGGCATCAATGGCAGTTTTTTCGGGCAACGCGCACCCGAAACTGGCCCATGATATTGCGCGCTACCTGCACGTTCCGCTGGCTCGCGCACTCGTAGGGCGTTTCAGCGACGGTGAGATCAACGTCGAGATTCTCGAGAACATCCGTGGCCGTGAGACGTTCATCGTCCAACCGACTTGCCCGCCAACATCTGAAAACCTGATGGAACTGCTCGTCATGGTCGACGCGGTCAAGCGCGCGTCTGCGGCGCGCGTTACGGCGGTCATTCCCTACTTCGGCTTTGCGCGCCAGGACCGGCGGCCGCGTTCTGCGCGCGTGCCGATTACGGCAAAACTCGTGGCTAAAATGATTGCTGTGGCTGGCGTCGATCGCGTTCTTACCGTCGATCTGCATGCCGACCAGATTCAGGGTTTTTTCGACATCGCAGTCGATAATGTCTACGCGTCCCCAATACTCCTCGGCGATGTTTGGAAGCATAAATACCCTCAGATGGTTGTCGTGTCGCCCGATGTCGGTGGTGTTGTGCGTGCGCGAGCTTTGGCCAAACGACTCGACGACGCGGACCTCGTCATCATCGACAAACGCCGCCAAAAAGCGAATCAGTCGGAAGTCATGAATATCATCGGTGAGGTTGACGGCATGAATTGCATCATGATGGATGACATGGTCGATACTGCAGGCACGCTTTGCCATGCGGCCGGTGCCCTGAAAGAAAACGGGGCAGCGACAGTTCATGCTTACATAACGCATCCGGTGTTGTCGGGTCCGGCCGTCTCGAGAATCGCGAAATCGAAGCTCGACGAAGTCGTTGTGACCGATACGATCCCGCTCAACGACGAGGCCCAGGCCTGCGGCAAGATCCGCCAGCTCTCCACGGCAGAGCTGCTCGGCGAGACGATGCGCCGCATCTCATACGAAGAGTCGGTCTCCTCTATGTACGTCGACTGATAGTTGCGTTAATATGCGCGCCCTTGCCTGGGATGGTCGCAGTCCCGGCAGATTCAAAGCTCAGATATTTCTGAGTAAAATCAATCAGATAATGGAGTTCAGTCATGGCTGAGAAATTCGATCTGATTGCGGATATTCGTGAAGACTCAGGGAAAGGTGCGAGCCGCCGCCTGCGTCGCCAGAATAAAGTACCCGCAATCATCTATGGTGCCGGCCGTCCGCCGCGCTCGCTCACATTCGACCATGACAAGGTCTTGCACGAGCTCGAGAACCAGTCGTTCTATTCGAGCGTCCTGAATATCAAGGTTGGTGACAAGAGCCAGGCCGCGATTGTTAAAGATATTCAACGTCATCCGGCAAAACGCCAGGTGCTGCACCTCGACTTCCAACGCATCGTTGCAGACCAGTTGATTCGCATGAACGTGCCGATCAACCTGGTCGGCGCGGATATCGCTGTCGGCGTCAAGGAGGGTGGTGGCACGGTGTCGCAGATGCGGAACGACGTCGAGGTTGTCTGCCTGCCGAAGCATCTCCCCGAATACCTGGAGCTCGACATTTCGGAACTGGAACTCGATGGATTGATGTATATGGCGGATATTCCGTTGCCAGAGGGTGTCGAGATTCCCGAGCTGGCCCAGGAGGTCGAGCAAGTCCAGCCGATTGTATCGATTCACATCATCAAGGAAGAGGTGATCGAAGAAGAAGTCGAAGAAGAGGCAATCGAAGGCGAAGTGCCGGTCGCAGGCGAAGAGGGCGAGGTTGCAGCGGAAGGCGAAGCTCCGGCCGCGACACCCGACGCGGGCGAGTCGAAAGAAGACTGACCATCTCGAGATGGTTGGCAATAAGACCGCCGCAAGGCGGTCTTTTTGTTTAAGATTTGAATCCCATGACACACCTGAGCATCATCGCCGGCCTTGGTAACCCCGAGGATAAATACGAACGCACGCTGCATAACGCGGGCTTCTGGTTCGTGGACGCAATAGCGCGCAAGTACGGTGGCGAGTTTCGTTACGAGAAGAAATTTGACGCGGATTACTGTCGCGTGAATATCAGAGGTGACAATACCTGGCTCGTCAAACCGCAGAATTACATGAATCAAAGCGGTCCGCCTGTCCGGGCGATACTGGATTACTACAGGCTCAAGCCCAAGCATCTGCTGGTTGCCCACGATGAGATCGATTTACCGCCTGGCACTGTGCGTCTGAAGCAGGGCGGAGGGCACGGCGGACACAACGGCATACGCGATGTCATCAGACACTGTGGCGAGGATTTCATGCGCCTGCGTATCGGCGTTGGTCACCCGGGTGAAAAGAGCAGAGTGACCAGCTACGTGCTCAAACGCGGATCGGGCGATGTCGAGCGTGCTGTCGAGAAAAATGTCGATGACGCGATTGAAGTCTTGCCGCTGTTGATCGACGACGGTCTCAATGCCGCGATGAAGAAACTACACACGAAGGATCAATAAGTGGCGATCAAATGCGGCATCGTTGGGTTGCCCAACGTTGGTAAATCGACGTTGTTCAATGCACTGACGGCGGCCGAAATTCCGGCTGAGAACTACCCGTTTTGTACGATCGATCCGAATGTCGGCGTGGTGCCGGTGCCGGATCCGCGCCTGAGTGTACTCGAGCGAATCGTCAAGCCGCAGAAGACCATCCCAACCACGATGGAGTTCGTCGATATCGCAGGACTCGTCGCGGGCGCATCGAAAGGCGAGGGTCTCGGCAATAAGTTCCTGGCGAACATTCGAGAGACACACGCGATCGCACACGTCGTGCGCTGTTTTGAAGACGATGACGTGACGCACGTGTCCGGCACAATCAGTCCGATCGATGACATTGAGACGATCAACACCGAGTTGGCTCTTGCCGATCTCGAGTCGGTCGAGAAGCAGCTGTTCAAGGCCGAGAAAAACGCCAAGACGGCGCAAAAAGAAGATCTTTATATTCGTGACACGATGAAGAAGGTCAAGGGGTATCTTGATGAAGGCTTGCCGGTGCGCTCGCTCGAGCTTGATGATAATGAAAGAAGGATCTTGCGCGAGTTGCACCTGATTACAGGCAAGCCGGTCATGTACGTCGCAAATGTCGATGAAGACGGTTTCGAAAACAATCCGCACCTCGATGCTGTTCGCGAGTACGCGGCTGCTGATGGTTCAGAGTTTGTCGCAATCTGTGCGGCGATCGAGGCTGAAATTGCGGTACTTGATGAGGAAGACAAACTCGAGTTTCTTGCTGATCTTGGTTTTGGCGAGCCCGGGCTAAATCGCGTCATTCGTGGCGGCTACCATTTGCTCGGATTGCAGACCTTCTTTACGACCGGCCCGAAGGAAGTCCGCGCCTGGACGACAAAGATCGGTGCGACAGCGCCTGAGGCGGCCGGCGAGATTCACACAGACTTCCGGAAAGGTTTCATCCGTGCCGAGGTCATCAGTTACGACGACTTTATCGCCGGGAACGGCGAGCAGGGCGCAAAAGAAGCGGGTCGCCTGCGTTTGGAAGGCAAGGAATACATCGTCAAGGAAGGCGATGTCATGCACTTTCGCTTCAACGTCTAGTGCCAGGCTTGCTGGCTCGATTCCACCTTGTACAGAATGTAGTCACGAAGCCGCTTTGCGGTCGAATATTCGATGTAAGGGATACGCACGCTTCCAGAGGCCATATAGAGGCGCAGGCTCGCAAGGTCCTTGCTGCGCTGATACCGTGATTGCGTGACCGAGACCCGTTGCACCTTGCGATACAACAAGGCAACCGAGCGATAGCCCAGCAGCCCCGAGCGGCGTACCAAACCATCATAACTGCAGTGGTAGCCACCGCGTTGCCAGCTCCGATAGATCAGGAAGACTGAAAGAGGCAGCCACAGCAGAAACACCAGGCTGGCGGGTCCGATCAGATTCCAGAAAACGGCGAAAGCGACCACCGTTGGCAACAGGCTGACAAGCAGAAAACGCGTCCGCATGTAATACGGTGAGAGCGGAATGAACTCCGGACTCGTCGGTATCTGCATCAGGTCGTCGCCCTCGGGAACCAGGAGAATCTCCCTGAGGTGATTCGCCTGCGCTGCGGTGACGATCGGAATAATGAAGTTCTTGCTCTTATCCTGCTTTTGGCTGCTTCTCGCCTGGCGGCCACTGAGTCTGTAACGGTCGAACCAGCGCATGACGATGCCTTGTTCCAGCCGCAGCGTCTGTATCTTCGCGAGATTCATCGATACCTCGTGGCTCGTCAGCAGCCCACCGTGAGATCGCAATGTATCCCCATCGAGAAACAGCCGGAAATTGTGATAGCGCAAGAATGCGGCCCCAATGGAAATAAGTGCAAGTACCGCAATCACCGCAATTACGGCGGAAGCGGTAATGACTGCGCCAGCTGCGATGTTCGTCTGCCATGCGCCGCCTAGCACGTCGTCGACATAGTTGGCGACGATCTTGTAAACATTGTCGTCCATTCTCTCGATCAATGGCGACAGCACGGCGAATACGATGAGCGCGCGACGATCCGCGAGGCCAATGCGAATCATATCTCGCGAGTCGAGGGACAGCAGTGCATCGGCATCGGGCGTTACAACTGCAACAACCTCATCATCGCCCTTGCGAACTTTGCCGATCATAGTGCGCAGCGAATCCGCGAACTCGCGCGTCACAGCAGGAAGACTTCCCTCGTTGCCGGACGAGCCAGCCGTGTCCAGGTTTACGGTCACGAGGCCGAAATAGCGGAACACGATGTTCTGCTGCGTGTTGATGCCCTGAATACGATCGAACTTGATATCCAGTTGTGTTTTCTTGACGACGCCCTGCCGTATCAGGATCGAATCGTCGACGAGTTGAAAGCGAAAAAACCAGTATTTGAGTACGGCCACGCTTGTCGAAATAACGAAGAATGCAGCGACGCCCAATACGACCTTCGTCGCGAGTTCGCCTTCAAAAGCGAAGACGAAAGCGGCGAACGGCGCGATGGATTGCCACGCATTCTGGGCGATCAGTTTGAGCAGCTTGCCGAAGAAGAACAGGACGGCGAGCGGCGACGTCCGCTGCCAGCGCCCTGGCTCAGTGGTTTTCAATACTGGCCCCGACCTTGTCGAGAATATAAATCCGCAGCCGCTCGGCGACGTCCGCGCCGAGACCGGATATGCTCAAATCGCCCCCGGAGCCTCCTGCCGTAAAGATCTGCAGATTAGCCAGACCGAACTTGCGATCCAGCGGTGTGTTGTTCGTCTCGACATGCTGCACGCGATTGAACGGCACGGCAGTTACCGAGCGCCAAAAGACACCGGACTTGAAGACGATGTCTTTGCTACGAATGACATAGCCTCGTCGTGGCACCGAGATCAATGGCCAGCCCAGGAACGGAATTGCAACAACGATTACGAGCACCCAGAGCGGAACGGTCGGGGCAAATTCTCCTCCGGAGGCGATAGCAGGTACAAACGAGACGGCCATAGCGACAGCAACGAATATCAGGCGCTCCATCTGCATGCGGCGCGCGTAGCGCGGATGCATCTGTTGCCAGTCGAGGTCCTCCATGTCGGGGAGACCGTCAAGCGCAATTTCCGGGTTTCGGAACATCGTTGCTCCACATAAGGCAAACGCGCATTATACGGCAGCCATGAGAATTCAATTTCTGTTATTTGTTGCTTGCGGCGCATTGTTGTCGGCCGTTACCCATGCTGAGCTGGCGCCGTCGAAGACGACACAGGTTGTGCTGCTAGGCACCGGTACGCCGAACGCCGAGCCTGATCGTTCGGGTCCGGCCGTTGCGATTGTCGTTAACGACACACCGTACATCGTCGATTTCGGTCCCGGTGTTGTGCGGCAGGCCACCGCAATGGCGCCAAGCAACGGCGGCTCGATCGCCGGACTTGAAGCTGACAAACTCGCATACGCGTTCCTGACACATCTGCACTCGGATCACACACTCGGTCTTCCGGACCTTTTGTTAACCCCCTGGGTCCTGGAGCGCGATCGGCCGCTCGAGTTGTTCGGTCCCGAGGGCACGGAGTCGATGGCGAATCATATCCTCAAGGCGTATGACGCTGACATCAAGTACCGACTCTACGGCCTCGAACCTGCGAACGACCAGGGCTGGCGAGTCAATGTGCATACGATCAAGGAAGGTCTCGTGTTCGAAGACGACAACGTCAAAGTGGAGGCGTTTCCGGTGCGCCACGGTACCTGGCCAAATGCGTTCGGCTACCGATTCACGACCCCCGATCGTGTTATCGTCATTTCAGGCGACGCTGCGCCGGACGCGACGCTCGAAGAATATGCCAAAGGCGCGGACATCCTGATCCACGAAGTTTACTCGGTCGAGGGTTTTCAACGAAGAGATCCTTACTGGCAGAAATATCACAGCAGCAATCACACCTCGAGCCACGAGCTGGGTGAGATGGCCAGCAGGACCAGGCCCAAACTGCTGGTGCTGTACCACATACTGTTTTGGGGTGCCTCGGAGGATACGGTGCTTGAAGAGGTCCGCGAGAAATACACGGGCAAAGTGTTGCTTGGCAACGATCTCGACGTTTTCTGACAGGTTCTTGACACCAGGTGGTTGCGTCCGGACAATTTGCGCCCCTCGCGGCCTCATGGCCGCCCGAAACACGGTGATGTAGCTCAGATGGTTAGAGCGGCGGACTCATAACCCGCAGGTCGGTGGTTCAATTCCACCCATCACCACCAACTTCCAGAAAACGCTTCTAATCAGATGCTTAGGAGCGCTTTTCTGATATCGACTGCGTCGACTCCGATGCATTCTGGCTTGTGTCAGCTAAACTACGATCTATTAATAGCTAGTTTCGACGGCGCACGTTAATAAGGGGATCGAGAAATGAATGTAAGCCTGATGTCGCTTTGGTTGCCGATAGTTGTATCGGCTGGTGTTGTGTTCATGGCCAGCAGCGCAATTTGGATGTTGCTGAAATATCACGACTCAGACTGGCACAAGCTGCCTGATGAGGACGCGGCGAGGGCTGCACTGAAGGGCACAGAACCGGGTCAATACAGTGTTCCCAATGCAGCGTCATCCGCTGACCGAAAGAACCCGGAATGGCAGGAGAAATACAAGGAAGGGCCGGCTGCCATGCTGGTTGTCCTGCCGCACGGATCGCTTGCAATGGGCAAACAGATGACGCAGTGGATCGTTTACTGCCTGGCTATTTCATTACTGGTCGCTTACGTCGTGAGCATAACGGTGCCAGCAGGCGCAGACTATATGAGAGTATTTCGCATCGCGGGAACAGTGGCCGTCCTTACTTACGCCGGTGCTGCACCAATGAACGCTATCTGGTTTGGCTATCGTTGGAGCGCCACAGCAAAGGACGTAGTGGATGGCATGATCTATGGTCTGTTGACAGCAGGTGTATTTGGCTGGCTTTGGCCCTGACGCTTCACGGCGCCGTCACAGGCCAGCTGTGGTATACATTGCGGCTTCGCGACCACCTAAGTAACACGCATGAACCCGGACCCGCAGGCCAACAAGAACATAATAATCCTCGGTGGGGGCACAGCCGGCTGGATTGCTGCCAATGCGATGATCGACAGCTGGGCGGAAAAGGGCTTCGATATCACGTTGATCGAGTCTCCGCAGATAGGGACGGTTGGCGTTGGCGAGGGATCGACACCACGACTCAAACTGTTTTTCGATGCGATTGGCGTCCAGGAGTCCGAATGGATGCCAGAGTGTAATGCGACCTACAAAAGCGGCATCTCGTTCGCGAATTGGTCAACGCGGCCGGGTTTCGAGCGGTACTTTCATCCCTTTTTTTCGCAGATCGACAAGCACACGGCAACGGCTTTCTACTTCAACACCTATGCGCGGCGTCAAGGCGTCGACGTGCACGCCCATCCGAATCGCTTCTTTTTGTCCGCCAGGCTCGCCGATAACAGGCAAGGCCCGAAGCCCAACGAGAATTTCCCGTTTGTTGTCGAGTACGGCTATCACTTCGACGCCCACCTCGTCGGGAAGTTTCTGCAGGAAAAAGCCAAGGCGCGGGGCGTGAAGCATGTTCAGGCCAGGGTAGTGGAAGTGAACCAGACGCCTGCCGGCGATATCGCCAGCTTGCTTACTGATGGCGGAGAGACGATTGCCGGCGATTTCTTCGTCGATTGTTCAGGTTTCAGAGGAACACTGATTCAACAGACGCTGCAGGTTCCTTTTCGATCGTTTGCGGAGAACCTGTTCAATGACTCTGCTGTGGTGCTACCAACCGACCAGGAAGCAAACATCGGCTCGCAAACGGTCTCCACTGCAATGAAATACGGTTGGGCGTGGGAGATTCCGTTAACTCATCGAATCGGCAACGGCTACGTGTACAGCTCGGCCTATTGCTCGTCCGACGAGGCCGAGGCAGAGCTGCGGACGGCTCTGGGGCTGCTTGACAGTGACGCGGAAGCGCGGCACCTGAAGATGAAGGTCGGGCGGGTCGAAAACCACTGGCACAAGAACTGTCTGGCGGTCGGACTCTCGCAAGGGTTCATCGAACCACTGGAAGCCACGGCGCTAAATCTCGTCTGCAACACGGTTTACGATTTCATAGAGACTGTTGAGGCTGAGGGTTTTACGGGCGAGGGCCGCGAGGGATTCAACGACAGGGCGAACCTGGGATTCGAACAGGTACGTGACTACATCGTTGCGCATTACATCATGAACTCTCGTGATGATACGGAGTACTGGCGACAAAACGGTGGAAACAAGAATGTGTCTGACAGACTGCAACAGATCTTGCAGATCTGGAAATCGGGCAAGAGCCTGAGCCAGGAAATTGAACGACTGCAGATCCCGACCTCATACACCGCCACGTCCTGGTGTTGCTTACTCGCTGGCTACGGTTTTTACCCCGACATCAGGCCGATGCCAGCCGATAATCCGGCTGCCAGCAAGATCGATATGATCGAGATCGATGAGTTTATTCGCCGGTGCTCAATGAACTTCCGGTCGCAGAATGAGCAATTGCGTTTCTAATGCGTGGTGAAATTCTCTCGTCGTTTGGCCGCGGCATCGCTCGGGCTACACACAGTCGGCCTCGTTTTCGGGTAGCGCAGCGGCGAATGCCGTCAGGCTGTTGCAGTGGTCGTCGACCGCAAGCAGGTGTGGATAGTCGTCCAGTGGCACGTTGAAGCGTCGGGCGTTGTAGATCTGCGGTATCAGGCAGGTGTCGGCGAATGTCACTGCAGCGCCAAACACAAACGGACCTGAATCGGCATGCTCCGATGCCGTAATCTCGGCTGATCGAAAGCCCGCGTGAATCCAGTGCGCATACCAGGCGTCCCGCTGCTCGCGGCTGACGCCCAGTTCTTCTTTCAGATAGACCAGCACGCGCAGGTTATTGAGTGGGTGAATGTCGCACGCTATCGAATTGCAGAAAGAGCGGACCGCGGCGCGACCTTCACGCGCATCCGGTAGCAGCGGCCGATCGGGATAGGTCTCCTCGAGGTATTCGAGGATAGCCTGCGACTGGCCCGAACTGAAATCGCCGTCTTCGAGAAACGGCACGAGCATCTGCGGGTTGCGTTCGCGATAGGCGTCTTGCCGATGTTCGGATTTGCCGGGCAGTAACGATACCGGAACGGTTTCGTACTCGAGCCCCTTCAAATTGAGCGCCAGCCGGACGCGGTACGCCGCGGACGAGCGCCAGTAACTGTAGAGCTTGATTGTCATGCGGGTAGTCTACCCGCTGTGGTGTAAGACGGTCTGCTCGATAACGCCGAAGATGGAATCGCCATTCGCATCGTTCATCTCGATACGTACGCGGTCACCAAACTTCATGAACGCTGTCTGCGGTGCACCGGAATCGATGGTCTCGATCATGCGAATCTCGGCAATGCACGAGTAGCCCACGCCGCCTTCTGCGACCGGTTTGCCGGGACCGCCGTCGAGTTTATTCGACACTGTGCCGGAGCCGATAATCGTACCCGCGATGAGTGGCCGGGTTTTCGCCGCATGCGCGATCAACTGGCCGAAGTCGAAGGTCATGTCCACCCCGGCCTCGGGTTTGCCGAACGGCTCGCCATTCAGCGTCGATAACAGCGGCAGGTGTACCTTGTTATCCGACCAGGCAGCGCCGAGTTCATCCGGCGTGACGGCGACCGGGGCGAAGGCGCTCGACGGCTTGGATTGAAAGAAGCCGAAACCTTTGGCCAGTTCTCCCGGAATCAATCCGCGCAGCGACACGTCGTTGACGATCATGATCAACCGGATGTACTCGCCGGCGTCGGCAGCGCTCACTGCCATCGGGACGTCGCCCGTGACGACGGCGACCTCGGCCTCGAAGTCGATGCCCCAGGCTTCGTCGCCGGCTGGAATGTCATCGCGTGGCCCGAGGAACGAATCCGAGCCACCTTGATACATGAGCGGGTCGGTCCAGAAGCTCTCTGGTATTTCGGCACCGCGCGCCTTGCGCACGAGTTCGACATGATTGACGTACGCGGAGCCGTCCGCCCACTGGTAGGCACGTGGGAGTGGTGAGGCGCACGCAGACTCATCAAAGGATTCGCCTTCCGCGCCGGACTCCAGGCGGGCGGCAAGCTCCTCGAGCTGTGGTGCGGCGTTGGGCCAGTCGTCGAGCGCGGCCTGCATCGTAGCCGCGACGCCGGTCGCGTCCAGATAACGGCGAAGGTCACGTGACACGACGATGAGGCGGCCATCGCGGCCGTCCCTGAGTGATGCCAGTTTCATTATTGGTTTCCCCGGAATTCGAGTTCGTGCAGCCACGACGCATGGCGTGGCGCTTTCTTTGTTTGACTCCACTCCTCGAGCATGTCGGGCGCGACACGGCGCAGTTCATCGAGCTGTTCCTGAGTTTGTGAGTTCGCGACCAATTCGAGTCTATGGCCATTCGGGTCGAAGAAATAGATCGACTGAAAGATGCCGTGATTCGTTGGCCCGATTACGTCGATGCCTTCCGCCTCGACCTGCTCCTTCGCTGCGAGTAATGCGTCATAATCGTCGACCTCGAACGCGAGGTGCTGCACCCATTCGGGTGTGTTGTGGTCGCGATCCATCTCCGGTTGGGCCGGCAGTTCGAAGAACGCCAGCACATTGCCCATGCCCGCGTCGAGAAAAACGTGCATGTAGGGGTCAGGCTCTTTCGTCGACGGGACCTGGTCCTCGGCGAAGGCCAGCATGAAATCCATATTCAAAACGCGCTCATAGAAATCGACGGTTTCCTTCGCATCCTTGCATCGATACGCGACATGATGAATGCGTTTCAGTTTCATGAAGCCTCCTTCTGATCGCCGACGATACCGCGGGCGATTTGATCGCGCTCGATCGACTCGAACAATGCTTTGAAATTACCTTCGCCAAAACCTTCATCCTTCTTGCGCTGGATGAACTCGAAGAAGACAGGTCCGATCATATTTTCAGAGAAGATCTGCAGCAAAAGGCGCGGGTCGCCGTCTTCGGTGGAACCGTCGACGAGAATGCCTCGCGGCCGCAACTCGTCAATAGGCTCGCCATGACCAGGCAGGCGGTCGTCGAGCATCTCGTAGTAGGCATCCGGCGGCGGCGTCATGAACGTCAGGCCGCGCTCCATCAAACGATCCCAGCATTCGATGAGGTTATCGCAGCTCAATGCAATATGCTGAATGCCTTCGCCGTTGTAGGCCATCAGGAACTCCTCGATCTGGCCCGTGCCCTGCGACGCTTCCTCGTTGAGCGGAATGCGAATGCGACCGTCCGGTGCGGTCAGTGCTTTCGATAACAGTCCCGTGTATTCGCCCTTGATGTCGAAGTAGCGGATCTCACGGAAATTAAAGAGATTCTCGTAGAACTCGGCCCAAAAATTCATACGGCCGCGGTAGACATTGTGCGTGAGGTGATCGATTTCCTCGAAGCCGCAACCTTCAGGGTGACGTTCGACGCCATCAAAGAACTCGAAGTCGATATCGTAAATCGTGCTGCCGGTCTTGTAACGATCAATCAGATAGAGCGGTGCGCCCCCGATGCCCTTGATTGCCGGGAGTCGCAGCTCCATCGGTCCGGTCGGTATTTCGACAGGCTGGGCGCCGAGTTCCAGCGCACGGTTATAGGCGAGATGTGCATCCTTGACGCGGAAAGCCATGCCGCAGGCGCTTGGCCCGTGCTCCTGCGCGAAATAGGCCGAATGGCTGTTTGGTTCTTCGTTGAGGATGAAGTTAATCGAGCCCTGGCGATACAACGTGACTTGCTTCGATCGATGCCGCGCGACGGCTTCGAAACCGAGCAAGTGGAACACGGGCTCGAGGAGACCGGGCGTCGGCGAAGCGAATTCGACGAACTCGAAGCCGTCGAGTCCCATGGGGTTTTCGAACAGGTCTGACATGGCTGTCTCCGGGTGATCACCACTTTTCGACATTATGCGCAAATAATTCCGAATATGTGTCCAGAAATAGCCACTATCTCCAAAATTTTGAAATATACATTGCTATAAAAAAGTATATCTTTAATATATGTTTCATGAAGCTATCGAGAGCCGACCGACGGCTACTGGACGCCCTGCAGCAGGATGCGACGCGCAGCCAGGCCGAGCTGGCCGACATATCGGGTATGTCGCGAACATCCTGCTGGCGTCGTATTCGCGACTTCGAGGAAAGCGGCCTTATCGATCGCCAGGTGGCGCTCCTCGACCCTCACGAAGCCGGGTTTCAGATTCAGGTATTACTCGCTGTCGCGATGACCGAACACACGGACGAAAACCGCCACGACTTCGAGCGCCACGTCGCGCTGCTGCCCGAAGTTACAGAATGCTTTTCGGTTTCGGGTGAGCGCGATTACTTGCTGCACGTCGTCGTGCGAGACATGAATGCCTACAACACGTTTCTGAACTCACAGATTCTCAGGCACTCGGCAGTTCGCTCGGCGAGTTCCACGTTCGTGCTCCGGCGTGTCAAGTACACGACCCGGTTGCCGATAGCCTAGGGCGGATTGAGTGCGCATATTGGCGCGCAACCAACAACTCGAGCCCCGAAAGTGTGACGCGCTTCGCAGAATTCGACTTATGTTGAAGGCGTTGCTTTATTTCCACAACACGTCATATTGCGCAACCGATCAAAGCGGATGGCTGTTGCCAATACGCCAGACCATCGATGCAACATTTTCATATTGTGTAATTGCGAACCGCTGCAACGCGGACAGGAGGTTTAAGAAAGTACAAAGGAATTGTCAGCATGTTTCACATGGATGACAGGGAGGAACGCGGCATGAAGAGCATCATCGTTTTTGCTTTGATTCTGTTGAGCGGTTGCGGAAGCTTTACATCGCTCGAGCAACTGGAATCACAGGCACTGTTGACAGGTGACTGGAGCGCCGTTGATAAACGAGAGCGAATTATTGCAAGACGTAAACTACAAGCCGGACCCACATGTCCGTCCGGAATGATAGCCTACTGTCAAACTTACATGTCGGATAGTCGCTGCACCTGCGTCGAAGCGCAAGTCATTCACACCTTATTGGGCGGTCGCTAATTCGAGCGTGCCTGCAATATTGTAATCACGTTCCCGGGTAGCGATGCGACTCGCTCGTCGAGACGCGCGCCGGAAGCACTGCTAAAGGCCAGTCGCCAATCGTGCTGTGCGGGAAGTGCGAATTCAGTCGCGTCTTCCGCAGCATTGAAAAGCATCGCAACAGCGGCTGTCTCCCCGTCTTTGTGTTGTTCCGCGACCGTAACGCAAAACGAGCGGCTTGCTGCCCAGTCGTGATCCGACATGGTTTGTCCATCCGGCCTGAGCCAGCCAATCTCTATGACTCCATGCTCTGTATCAAGTCGGCCGTGCACATATTCTCGCAAACGTAGTAATGGCATATCGCGGCGGAGCAGGATGAGTTGCCGAACCTGCGCAGTGAATTCCGGATCATTGTCGAGCCTCGACCAATCCATCCATCCGGTCTCATTATCCTGTGCATACGCGTTGTTGTTGCCCTGTTGTGAGTGGCCGAATTCGTCGCCGCCGAGAAGTAACGGCGTGCCCTGTGAGATCAATAATGTCGCGAGCAGGTTTAGGCGGTGACGCTTGCGTTTATCGACGATCACGGCATCGTCGGTCGGTCCCTCGACGCCATAGTTGCAACTGTAGTTGTGTGCATGACCGTCTTTATTGTTTTCACCATTCGCATCGTTATGCCGGTGCTCGTAACTCACGACGTCGGCTAGCGTGAAACCGTCGTGGCTCGATACCAGATTGACGCTGGCAAGAGAAGATCGACCACTGGCTTCGAATACATCGGCGGAGCCGTGAAGTCGTTTTGCCAGTTCGCCGGCCGAGCCATCATCGCCGCGCCAAAACTTGCGTAGCGTGTCACGATAGCGGTCGTTCCATTCGGCCCAACGTCCGGGAAAGTTCCCAAGCTGATAGCCGCCAGGACCTGGATCCCAGGGTTCTGCGATCAGTTTTGCCGTGCGCAGCGTTTTGTCGCTGTCGATCGCATCGAGCATGGGATGCGTTGGTGAATAGCCGTGTTCATGGCGGCCCAGCACTGGCGCAAGGTCGAATCGAAACCCGTCAACGCCCATGTCCTGATGCCAGTAACGGAGACTATCGAGTACGAGTTGCCTGGTTTGTGGATGGTCGACGTTTAACGTATTACCGCAACCGGTGTCGTTGATGTAGGTACCCGGCTCACCAGGTTCGGTGCTGTAGTAAGCAAGGTTGTCGATGCCGCGAAAGCAAATAGATGGGCCGTGATCGTCGCCCTCACCGGTATGGTTGTAGACGACATCGAGAATTACTTCAATACCGGCGTCGTGGATGCTGCGAACCATGTCCCGGAACTCTGCGATCGCGTCGGACTTCGCATATCGTGCGTTCGGTGCGAAAAACGAAATCGTGTTGTAACCCCAGAAATTTCGAAGTCCGCGATCTGCAAGGTGTTGCTCATCAATGAACGCGTGAACCGGCATGAGTTCAAGTGACGTAATACCCAATGCCTTCAGATAGGCGAGTACGTCCTTGTGCCGCATGCCATCGAAGGTGCCGCGAGCGGCTTCATCAACCGCCGGGTGGCGCATCGTGTACCCGCGGACATTCGCTTCATAAAATACTGTGTCCCGCCACGGCACACGCGGGCCCGTGGGTATCGCGGTATCAAAAGCCTCGCAAACGACGCTGCTGGGGACAAACGGCGCACTGTCCACGGTGTTCATTTGCGGATCGCCGTGTTCATTGTGCGAATTGAAATCGAATACGGCGCTGTTCCAGACGAACGCGCCGCCTAGAAGGCGCGCGTATGGATCGATCAGGAGCTTGTGCGGATTGCAGCGCAGACCGCCGGCGGGGTCATACGGCCCGCGTACGCGGTAGCCGTAATGTTGACCGGGACGACAATCGGGTAAGTATCCGCACCAGATATCGTCATCGCCTGCAGTCAGACGATAGCTGTGAGTCGCCTGTCCGGCTGCATCAAACAGACACAACTCAACGCTGTCGGCGACGGATGAAAAAACGGCGAAGTTGGTGCCCGTGTCGTCAGTGGTGGCACCGAGCGGGGTGGGGCGACCGGGTCGAATCATTTCTTCACGAGCTGAATCGGGTCGAGCTTCCAGATGTCGGCATTGTAGTCGCGCATCGTGCGATCCGTCGAAAACTGCCCGGACGAGGCCGTGTTCAGAATGCTCATCTTCGTCCAGTGCTCACGATCCTTGTAAAGCGCGCTGGCTCTGACCTGTGCGTCGACAAAGCTACGAAAATCTGCAGCGGTCATCCAGAGGTCGGCAGGCTCGCGTATCGACTGCATGATCGGGTCGAGAATGCCTGGCTCGAAGCGATTGAAATGCCCGCCCTCCAGTAACTGCATTACGCGCCCGAAATCGTCGTCGGCTTCGATGATCGCTTGTGGGTCGTACTGGCCGCGCAGCTCGCCAATCTCATCGACGGTCAAACCGAACAAAAAGAAGTTTTCGGCGCCAACTGCATCACGAATTTCGACATTGGCGCCGTCGAGCGTGCCAATCGTGATCGCGCCATTCATCATGAACTTCATGTTGCCCGTGCCGGACGCTTCCTTGCCGGCCGTCGATATCTGTTCGGACAGATCGGCCGCAGGACAAATGAGCTCCATTGCCGAGACGTTGTAGTCGGGATAGAAAATGAGCCGCAGCTTGTCGTTCATGTCCGGGTCGGAGTTAATGACTCGTGCGACGTTGTTGATGCACTTGATGACATTCTTGGCTATGACGTAGCCGGGCGCTGCCTTGCCGCCGATCACAATGGCACGCGGCACGACGTCGTCGCCATCGCCGCGGCGGATACGGTCATAAAGATGTATGGCATGCAGCACATTCAAGAGCTGGCGTTTGTACTCGTGTATGCGTTTGACCTGCACGTCAAACAGCATGCCCGTCGAGATATTGAGCCCGGTTTTGTGCTCAATATCCTCCGCAAGCCGCACCTTGTTGGCCAGCTTGATCTCGCGCCACTCTTTTCGAAATTCATCGTCCTCCGCGAACTTCTCGAGCTGTTTCAGCTCGGACAATTCCGTTACCCATGCCGAGCCAATTTTCTCGGTGATAAGTTCCGATAACTGTGGATTGCAGGCTGCGAGCCAGCGACGTTGTGTAACGCCATTTGTCTTATTATTGAATTTCTCAGGCCACAGTTCGGCGAAGTCACGAAACAGGCCTTCGGTCAGCAATTTCGAGTGTAACGCTGCAACGCCGTTCACCGAGAAACTGCCCGCGATCGCGAGGTACGACATGCGAATCCTCGGCTCGCTGCCTTCCTGAATCAACGACATGCGCCGGATACGATCGTTATCGCCGGGCCAGCGGCGACTGATCTCCTCAACGAAACTCGCGTTAATCTGGTAAATGATGTCGAGCAGGCGCGGCAGGAGGCGCCGGAACATCGACACGGGCCACGTCTCCAACGCCTCGGGCAACAGCGTGTGGTTCGTATACGCCATGGTCCGTCGAGTAATGTCCCAGGCGTCGTCCCACTCAAGTTCAAACTCATCAAGCAGCAATCTCATGAGTTCCGGCACGGCGATGGCAGGGTGCGTGTCGTTGAGTTGAAAGCAGTGCTTGTCCGCAAAGATCGTGAGGTCATTACCGTGGTGATTCGTGTGATTACGCAAGGTGTCCTGCAAACTGGCCGAGGCCAGAAAATACTGCTGCCGGAGTCGCAATTCGTGGGCTTCTTCGGTGGCCGTATTCGGATACAGGACCATCGTGATATTCTCGGCCAGGTTCTTCGATGCGACTGCGTCCGTGTAACTACCTGAATTGAACTCCTCGAGATCGAATTCGTCGGTGGCTGCTGCCGACCAGAGACGTAGCGTATTCACGATGCCGTTCTGGTAGCCCGGAATTGGAATGTCGTAGGGGATTGCGAGCACATCGTGGGTGTCTTTCCATTCGACGCGCGTCGTACCCTGCCCATCCCTGTATGTCGACGTGTGGCCGCCGAATTTTATGGTCTGTGCGAACTCGTAACGCTCGACTTCCCACGGGAAACCCTCGCGCAGCCAGGGATCGGGTTCCTCGACCTGGTAGCCGTTGTCGATACGCTGACGGAACATGCCATATCGATAGCGAATACCGTAGCCGACAACTGGCAGTGCCAGGGTCGCGCAGCTGTCGAGAAAACACGCTGCGAGACGGCCGAGACCACCGTTACCAAGACCCGCATCATGCTCCCGATCGCAGACGTCTTCGAGATCCAGGCCAATACGTTGCAGCGCTTCGCCCGTTTCACCTTCGATGCCGAGGTTCAATAGTGCATTGCGCAGCAGCCGGCCCATCAGAAATTCGAGGGACAGGTAATTGACGCGCCGGCTGTCCTCGCGCTCCGTCGCCATGCGAGTCTTGCCCCAGCGCTCCATCAACCGGTCGCGGGCGGCGAATACAACGGCCTGATACAGGAACGGTGACTTGGTGTGAATTGTGCGCCGTCCAAGCATGCGCCCGAAGTAGTGCGTGAAATCGTCGAGGATCGCGTCGGCCGTCATGGGCAGGTCGGAGGTCTGTAATAGCTCGATTTCGCCAACATCTACCGAATTGTCAGAACGTGCGGACATTCATCTCTCTCCGTCAGCAACCGTCGTTTCGAGGTCGCAGTATAAGTGTAGCGAGCGGCGGGATGCTCAGGCGCAGCGAGTACGGTTTGCCATGACGACCCGGGTCGTCGGACATCAGCGATGTATTGCAGCATCCGCTGCCACCGTACTTTTCCGCATCCGTATTGATGATTTCCTCGAACGGACCTTTGTCCGCCACACCCAGCTGGTAATCGTAACGAATAACCGGTGTGAAGTTCGTGATGCAAATAACGTATCCGCCTGACTTGTCGCGACGGACCCAGGACAAAACACTGTTGTCACGGTCGTCCCAGTTGATCCACTCGAACCCATCGCCTGAAAAATCGATCTCGAAAAGCGCCGGCGTACGCCGGTACAGATGATTCAGGTCGCGTACGAGCCGCTGCACGCCACTGTGATTCGGGTACTCGAGCAGATTCCAGTCGAGCGACTGGTCATGTCCCCATTCCTGATACTGCGCGATCTCGCTGCCCATGAACAACAGCTTCTTGCCTGGATGGGCATACATGTTCGCGTAGTACGCGCGCAGGTTCGCGAAGCGTTGCCATTCATCGCCGGGCATGCGCCCAAGCAGCGAGTGTTTGCCGTGTACGACTTCGTCGTGTGACAGCGGCAGTACGAAGTTTTCGTTGAATGCATACACAAGACTAAACGTCATCTTGTCGTGGTGGTGCCGGCGATGCACCGGATCCTCACTCATGTACGACAACGTGTCGTTCATCCAGCCCATGTTCCACTTGTACGTGAACCCGAGACCGTCCTGATCCGCCGGATGGGACACACCAGGCCAGGCAGTCGATTCCTCGGCGTAAGATGTTGCGCCATGGGCGTGCAATTCGATGTTTAGCCGGCGCAGGAATGCAACGGCCTCGAGATTCTCATTGCCACCGTGCTCGTTAGGCACCCATTCGCCTTCTTCGCGGGAGTAATCGAGGTACAGCATCGACGCGACTGCATCGACGCGAAGCGCGTCGATATGAAATTCGTCAATCCAGTACAACGCACTACCGATCAGGTAGTTGACGACTTCACGTCGACCGAAGTTGAAGATCAACGTGCCCCAGTCGGCATGTTCGCCCTTGCGGGGGTCCTCGTGTTCGTAAAGTGCCGTGCCGTCGAAGCGCCGCAAACCATGTTCGTCCTGCGGAAAATGTGCCGGAACCCAGTCGAGGATAATCGCGATACCGGCCTCGTGGCAGCGGTCGACAAGGAAACGAAAATCGTCGGGGTCACCAAACCGTTGCGTCGGGGCGAACATGCCGATCGGCTGGTATCCCCAGGAGCCATCGAATGGATGCTCGGATACGGGCAGCAACTCAATATGCGTGAAGCCCATCTCTTTTACGTAGCCGACCAGTTCGGCGGCGAGTTCACGGTACGTCAGGTAGCGATTGCCCTCGAGAGTGTTGCGTCGCCATGAGCCCAGATGCACCTCGTAGATGCTGACCGGCTTGTCGAGGTCAGGATAGATGCTGCGTTTGTCCGTCCACTCACCGTCCTGCCAGTCATAGCGGCTTTCATAGACGATCGAAGCGTTGCCGGGCGGCGGCTCGTGGTAGTTGCCATACGGGTCCGTCTTTAGCGGCAATAGCTTGCCGTTCGGATCCAGCATCTCGTATTTGTAGCGGCATCCTTGCGACACGCCAGGAATGAAGATTTCCCAAATACCATTGGCAGGATGCAAACGCATGCTGTGTCGACGGCCGTCCCAGTCGTTGAAGTCAGCGACGACGCTGACGCGAGACGCATTCGGCGCCCAGACGGCGAACCGCGCACCTTGTATGCCCGCGAACGTGCGCAATTGTGCGCCGAGTTTGTTGTAGATCTTGCTATCCGACCCTTCCCCGAGCAGGTACAGGTCGAGCTCGCCCAATGTTTGCCCAAATCGATAAGGATCCTCGATGTCCGATGTCTGCCCGCCGCTCGTCGTAATGCGCAGCAAGTAATGACGTATGCGCGGCGGCATGACAGCTGCAAACAATCCGTCGTCATGAACGCGCTGCATAGCGCACAAATGCTTGCCTTCAGCGTCGACAAGATCAACCTGCGCGGCCTGCGGCTGCAGCGTTCGCACGATGCGAACGTTGTCGGCGCTGTGCACACCGAGCAGGGCAAAAGGATCGCTATGGCGCCCCTGCAACAGTGCGGCAAATGCATCCCGATTGCGTTGCTGGTCGGTCTCAAGCGTCGTCATAGAGTTGCTCTATCGTTTGTCGTGCAGACTCAGCCCAGCTGAATCGTGCTGAAGCTGCACGAATACAGATACGTTGCCACCGATCGTTGTCTTCGACCTTGACCGCCAGCGCACGCTGTACGCTCGCAATGAAATTTGCAGCCTGATCTCGAGCGGTCGTGCCATCGAATATAAACCCGGTTCTTTCGTCATCCACTGTATCTTTGAGCCCGCCGACAGCATGAACGACACAAGGTTGTGCCGCACGCATCGCAAGCATCTGGCTGATCCCGCAGGGCTCGAAGCTCGAAGGCATCAGGAAAAGGCTACCTGTCCGATACAGCGGTTCGGCCAAAGCCTCGGAGTAGCCGCACAGGAACAACAGGTTTTCGGCACGCTCAGCGATCTCAACCAAGCGCTGTTCATAAGCAGGTTCGCCGCTGCCGAGAATGATAACGACGCCGTCCGAGCCGAGATCGTCGAGTATCGATTCGAGCGCCGTTCGCCCGTCAGGCAGTTCTTCAAGAAACAGACTGACTTTTTGCCGCACGAGCCGGCCGATGCTTGCAAGAATGTGCTTCGGCCTGCGATTTGGCAGGGCTGCCAACCTGGCCTTGGCGATTTTGTGCGCGGGGGACGATGGAGTGGCTTTCGCCCATGCCGATACCTGATCCGCCGCGAGAGACAAAATGCGTTGCCAACCCGGGCGGCGGCCCGTAGTGCGCTTGTAACTGCAGCCGTTGAGGATGCCGGTCAGGCGACCGCTCTGTCGCGCGCGCGCCAATTCCTGCTCCAGTCCTTCGCCACCGATGAAGCCGAGTTCGTCATTGCTCGGTTCGCAAATTTCATTCGCGTAAGTCGGCGATACGGTGCTGATTTTGTCGGCAAGCCGAATCGCAGTGGCCATCGCATTGATGCACTCGCCGTGATACGGATCACGGATCGCCGAATGCGTGACGCGCAGGCCCGGAAACCAGGACTCGAGCGATGATTCGTCGCCACTGAGTGGCCGTATTCCCTGGTAGGACAGGTTGTGAATCGTAAACACGGTGCGTATCCGTCGCAGGCGTTCGTATCCTGAAGCGTATTCACGCAGCACGTAATAAAATGCCGCATGCCAGTCGTGCAAATGCACGATGTCAGGTGTGTCTGGCAGTTGATCGATCCACACTGCGGCAGACGCGCAGAAAAACGCGAACTTGTTGGCGTCAGTCGCGTACGGCCGCTCGGGCTCGTCGCCGCAATAAACCTGTCCGCGCCCATGCGGCGAGAACAGCTTGTGCTCGAATACGATGTTGCGGACTTCAGGTTCACTGCCGGGAACATCAAAGACGTCCACGCTTTGCGATGCGGCGCGAAAGACAACCTCGACGCTGCCAACGCGATTTGCGTCTGGCAGCTCATGAAACATGCCGTAAGAGGGTGTAACGACGGTCGACTGCCAGCCCTCATCAACGAGTGCCGTTGGCAAGTCGCGCACGACATCACCGACGCCACCCACCTTACCGCGTGGCAGTGAGGCGTTCTCGGCCGCGAGGAATATGACGTGCTTGCTACCGATAATGTTCGACCTGCTAGCGTGTGTAATGCAGGTGCTGCCCGAGCATGTCGGGCGTGACCAGCGTGAGTCCGGTGCTCGTCACACGAAAACCGCGTTCCCGGTCTGCATCGTGGTCTTCACCGATAACGGTGCCATCCGGGATATTGGTGCCGCGGTCGATGATTGTGCGGCTGATGCGGCAGTTTTGCCCGATCGTGACTTCGGGCAGTACGAGCGAGTCATTCACGGTGCTGTAGGAAAGTACCCGGCTGCCCGAGAAAAGCAGCGACTTTTTGACATGTGCTCCCGAGACGATGCAGCCGCCGGATACCATGGATTGAATTGCCTCGCCACGCCGCTCGCTATCGTCGAAAACGAATTTGGCTGGCGGCGCCTGAACCTGGTGCGTGAAAACCGGCCATCTCTGATCGTAGAGATTCAGTTGCGGCGATACCGACACCAGTTCCATGTTGGCTTCCCAAAACGCCTGTACGGTACCAACATCGCGCCAGTAAGCTTGTTCGTCGGTGTCGGGATCGCGAAACGCATAGGCGTAAACCTGGTAGTCCGCGATGATCGACGGTATGACATTGCGGCCGAAGTCGTGCTGCGTGCCCGGCGTGTCGGCGTCCTTGATCACCTGTTCAAAGAGAAACTCGGTATTGAAGATGTAGTTGCCCATCGAGGCCAGGCACAGGTCCGGCTTGCCCGGGATCGGATTCGGGTGTTCGGGTTTCTCGTCGAAGCCGATGATGCGCCCGGTCTCGTCGACCGTCATGACGCCGAATTGGCCCGCTGCCTCGTCAAGCGGCATCTCGATGCAGCAGATCGTCATGTCTGCTTCCTTTTCGGCATGGGCGGCCAGAAACGGGCCGTAGTCCATCTTGTAAATGTGATCGCCGGACAGGATCAGCACATAGCGCGGGTCGTGCGTGCGAACGATATCGAGATTCTGATAGACCGCGTCGGCCGTGCCGCGGTACCACTCGCCACCGACACGCTGCGAGGCCGGTAGTATTTCGCAGAATTCCTTGCTGCCCGCACCTGCCTGAAACCATGACCAGCCAGCCACGAGATGCCGGATCAGCGAGTGCGCCTTGTATTGCGTCAGCACGCCCATGCGCCGAATTCCAGAGTTGAGGCAATTCGACAGCGGAAAATCGATGATCCGGTATTTGCCGCCGAAATACAGTGCCGGCTTCGCGCGCCAGGTCGTCAGTTCATGCAGGCGCGACCCGCGTCCGCCAGCCAGGATCAGCGCAAGCGTCTCGCGCGTCAGGCGGCTTACAAAACGTGCATCGTCTGAGGGATTTGTCTTGGGCATGTAGCTTTGTCCGGCAGTGGCTATGTGTCCCGCTAGTCTGCCAGACTTACAGCGTGAGAGGGCGCCGATTGTCGAATAAGCGCTTAGGTTTCAGTTCTGTAGTGCGCGTCCGGATGCGCGGACCAGCCTGGCGACATGTTCGCATAAGCCATCGTTTAGCTGGTCGGCCCGTACGCGCCAGCGCCAATTGTTGTGCGACGTGCCAGGCGTGTTGATTCGTGCCTCGGAGCCCAGCCCGAGATAGTCCTGCATGGGTGCGATCGCGAGACGGGCATCGGTCGAAAACGCGGCACTAATCAGATCGTCGTGAATCGTCTCCGGCGTGCCGCCGGTTATCTGCAGTACGGCTTGCTGCGTTTGCTTGATCTCGAAATCGGAGCGGATGTCATCGGGACTGCCCTTGAACCAGCCTATGGTCGTGTCGTTGTCGTGCGTACCCGTGTAGCAGACAGAGTTCTCGGCAACGTTGAGCAGGTCGAAATCGTCGTCAACCACGTCGAATTGCAGCACAACCATCCCCGGAATCTGGTGACGCTCCCGGAGTGCCTCGACTTGCGGCGTTATGACGCCGAGATTCTCGGCAACAATCGGCAGGTTACCCAGAGCATTTCGCATCGCATCGAAAATAGCGTCGCCAGGACCAGGCTCCCAGGTACCGCGCCGCGCGGTCTCGGACTCTGCCGGCACCGACCAATACGACTCGAAGCCGCGGAAATGATCGATGCGTACGATATCCGCTAATTCTGCAGATGCCCGCAGACGTTCGATCCACCACTGGTAGTCGTTCGCTGCGTGGTTTTCCCATGCATACAAGGGATTGCCCCACAGTTGGCCGTCCATGCTGAAATAGTCCGGTGGCACGCCAGCCACGTAATCTGGCCGGCCGTCGCGATCGATACGCAGGATCTCGGGATTTGCCCACGCATCCGCACTATCCAGCGCGATACAAATCGGCATATCGCCAAACAGGCGCACGCCATGCGCATTCGCGTATTCGCGCAACTGCTGCCACTGGTGATGAAACAGGAACTGAATCACCTTGGTGTCTGCCATTTCGGCATCGGCAGCCGCTTCGAGCTTACGCAGCGCTTTTGGCTTGCGGTGCACGTACTCGGGTTTCCAATCGGGCCAGGGCCGCTCGCCGTGTTGCGTTTTGAGATGGCGAAACAGCGCATAGTCGTGCAGCCAGAGTGTGTCGTGCCGTTCGACAAAGTCATCGCAGGCAGACTTGAGCACGGCACTGGCTCTTTCCTCGAAGCGACCGGCGGCCAGCCGCAACACGTGATTCTTGATTGGAATCAGTGCGCCGTAATCGACAGAGCTGCTCGGCAGGGTTGTTAGCTTGTGCGCCTCGTTTTCGGTAACAAGCCCCTGCGAAATCAGGTCACCCATGTCGATCAGAAGCTCGTTGCCCGCAAACGTGGATAGCGGCTGATACGGCGAATCGCCATAGGCTGTCGGACCCGTTGGCAGAAACTGCCAGACGCCGAGCTGCATCCGCTTCATTGAGTCAATGAACTGGCGTGCCTGCCGGCCGATTTCACCTATGCCATAGGGGCCCGGAAGCGACGTTATATGAAGACAAACGCCGGCTTGTCTGCGTCGTGGCAGAACCTGTTCTTCGTTCTTATCAGTCATCGGCTGCTTGTTTCGTGCGAACTGTTCGCGTTTAGCTTTAGAAGCTAATCACGGGGGGTGCCTGCGGCAAGCGAATGCATACGTATTCAATAGATGAATACGTATGCATTGCATTGCTCCGCGATGTTGCGGTTCATAAGATGTGGAGGAAGCTAATAAATTCAGACCTGCCGGGGGAATACCACATGGTCAGCAAAAAGCGCAACAAAGCGCAGTCAGTTACAGGCGTAACCAGTTTCGGTTCGACATTCAGCCGCACAGCGATATCGCTTGCAGTCGCCGCCGCGCTGCCGGGCGCCGCACTCGCACAGGACGAGCCGATTGAAGAGATCGTCACGATCGGTATACGCACCAGCATCCTCAATTCCGTGGACAGCAAGCGAATGGCCGACTCGATTGCCGACGTCATCGATGCCGGCGCCCTGGGTAATCTCCCCGACCAGTCCATCGCCGATGCGCTGGGACGCGTTCCCGGCGTGACGACCGTCCGCGATTCCGGGCAGTCGTCGCAGCTCAACATCCGCGGCATGGACGGCGACTTCGTGCAGACCACGCTGAACGGCCGCGAGCAGGCGTCGACGGCAGGCTACTCCGCGAACACCCGCTGGATGTCCTTCGACCAGTATCCTGCGGAACTGATCAACCAGGCGGCCGTGTACAAGTCGCCCATGGCGTCGCAGCTCGAGGGCGGCGTCGCGGGCATCGTCGAGCTGAAAACGGCGAACCCCCTGCTGGCCCCGAAACAGCACAACTTCGTGCTGAACGCGCGCGTGTCGCAGAACGATGCGGCCGATGAATTCGGCGGCGACGAGAGCGGCTCGCGCATCAGTGCCTCCTATCAGGGCAAATTCGCGGACGACACCCTGGGACTGGCGCTCGGCTTTTCCTACCTGGATCAGCCGAATTCGTTCATCATGGGTCGCGCCGGTGCCGACGACACCGATTCGATCGGCTTTTCCGGGGACGGCTCCGCCGGTAACGAGTACTTACCCCGGGCCTTCCAGTGGCAGGCGGGCACGGGCACCGACGAACGCACGGGCATCATTGCCGCGCTCAACTGGGAGCCCACCGACAAATTCAAGGCGAAGCTCGACTACTTCAACTCCGAGTTCGATCGCGACGACCAGCGCACGGGCATCACCGCCAGCGGTTTCAGGGAAGATGCCGCCGCCAATCGCATCGTCACCGGCCCGGTCATCGAGAACGGCGTCATAACCAGCGCCACGATCAGTGCTGTCGATCAGAATATCGCCAGCGGGGGACGGGACCACCCCTATTTCGAGGCGCGCACCGAGGATCAGACGACGGTGGCGGACAGCAGCACTTATGGTCTCAACCTGGAGTGGTATCCCACCGACAGCAGCACGCTGATCTTCGACATCTACAAGAGTGAAGGCGAGAAGACGCGCGAGGACCGCATCGCCACGATGCATGCTTACGAGCTCGACTTCAACGGCGCCGGGACTTTCCAGGAGGTGCCGGGGCAGGCGATGACCTACTCGCTGAACGGCCAGGGCATCCCTTCGGCCACCTTCGCGAACGTCGCCTTCGATGACCCGAATGTGATGCGTCTGGGCCGCTACGAACGCTATCCGCACGAGTACACGGACGAGATCGACGCGTTTAAGGTTGATTTCAAGCAGGACGTCGAGTGGGGCCCTATCTCATCGATCGAAGCGGGCGTCCGCTTCTCGGACCGCACATTCACGACCGATCGCAGTACCTTCCAGTACGGCGGCCGTGAGGGCATCTTCAACGACGGAATCGATAGCTGGTGTGAGCAAAACGATACGGTTGTGACATCCAACCCGTTGCCCTGCGAGCCGCAGTCGATCGCCGGTTTCGTCAGCATTCAGTCCCTGCCGGGAGTGCCTGATCACGTTGCCGTCACCAACATCGATGCGCTGGGAAGGTCGATATTCGGCGCCGGCAACGACGCGGGCCTCGACAACTGGAACGATGACTGGACGCTGATCAACGACAACACCCTGACCGAGGAGACCGAGGCGATCTACCTCATGGCGAACCTCGACTTCACGTGGGGCAACGTCCCGGTCCGGGGCAACATCGGCATTCGCTACATCGAGAGCGACGTCAAGACGGCCGGCCTGCAGAACGTCGGCGCCGGCCTGGGCCAGCCGATCACCGACGACCTCGGCGTTACGAACGACTATCTGGAATTCAACAAGTACGGTCCGGACTATAGCGACACGCTGCCGGCCCTGAACCTGGCATTCGAGCTCACGGACAACGACATCCTCCGCTTCGCGGCGGCCAGTGTCATGAGCCGGCCGCCGGTCGGTCAGATGGTTCAGGCGCGCGGCAACTGGAACGGTGGCATCGATCCGGATAACGGTCTGCAACGGTTTAACGTCTGGAACGACGGTGACCCTAACCTCGATCCCTTCCGGGCGGACCAGGTCGACCTGTCGTACGAGCACTACTTCGAGGACGGCAGCGGCGCCGTCAGCGCCGCCGTGTTCTGGAAAGACATCGAGGCGCTGATCGAGGGTCCGAATCAGCAATTCGGTGTCGATCCCGCCTCGGTGGGTGTCAACCTGCCCACACCCGACCCGGGCGACCCGGACTACTTCCTTTACATCTACCAGACCTACATCAACAACGACCGTGGCGGGTACATCCGCGGCTTTGAACTGGCGGGCACCAAGACTTTCGACGACCTGCCGGGCATCTGGTCCGGGCTGGGCGCGACAGCAAGCTATTCCTGGACAGATAGCGAGACCGAGATAACCGGCGGAGACATACTGGGGTCGTCCAATATCCAGCCGCTGCCGGGCCTGTCCGAGACCGTGTGGAGCGCCACGGTCTTCTATGATTACGAGGCCTTCAGCGCGCACATGAACGTTCGTTACCGCGACGAGTTCATCCAGAGGATTGCGACCCCGCAAGGACAGCAGCCCTCGTGGTCGCAGGATTACACCACGGTGGACGCGCAGGTATCCTATGCGTGGGACAACGGCTTCAGCGTCGTCATCTCGGGCAACAACCTCACGGACGAGGCGGCTATCATCGAGTACGGTGTGTCCGGGTTGCTCGGCGAGTACAGGGAGTTCGGGCGCCAGTACTACCTGGGCGTCAACTACCAGTATTAGCGGCGAGCGACACGCCTGCGGTTTTCCCGTCCGGAAAGGCAGCAAGGCCGCCCGAGGAGCGATGCTTTTCGGGCGGCCTTTTGTTTGGCAAGCTATGAGTTTTGGCGGAACTGATCATGCGCAAAGACACCAAGAGCTTCGTGATACTGGGCGGCGGCACGGCGGGCTGGATTGCGGCCAACAGATTGGCGACCCACTGGCAGGATCGGGACTTCGACATCACCCTGGTAGAATCGCCCGACATCGGCATCATCGGCGTCGGTGAGGGATCGACCCCACCGCTAAAGCGCTTCATGGACGTCATCGGTGTCGACGAAAGCGACTGGATGAGCCGCTGCGACGCGACGTACAAGACCGGTATCACGTTCCGCAACTGGTCCACCAAGCCCGGGTTCGACGAGTACTTCCATCCGTTCCAGTGCCAGCCCGACGATTTCACCGTACCCGCGTTCTATCACAACAGCTTCCTGCGCCGCCAGGGCGTGGACCTCGACGGCCATCCGAGCCAGTTCTTCCTGGCATGGCATCTTGCGCTGCAAAGGCTGGCGCCGGTGGCGCCGCCGAATTTCCCGTTCAACATGAACTACGGCTACCATTTCAATTCCGGGCTGCTCGGCGAGTTCCTGCAAGACTGGGCGGCGAAGAAAGGCGTCAAATATAAGCAGGCGACGGTCACCGAAGCCGTTGTCGACGAGCAGGGCTTCATCGACTACCTGAAAACCGACTCCGAGGAGACGATTAAAGCCGATTTCTACGTCGACTCGACGGGCTTCCGCAGCCAGCTGTTGCAGCAGGCGCTCGGCGTGCCGTTCGAGAACTGCGAAGATGTCCTGTTCAACGATTCGGCCGTCGTATTTCCCACGGACCCCGACGAGAACCCGCAGCCGCAGACGATCTCGACGGCGTTGAAGTATGGTTGGGTGTGGAAAATTCCGCTGACGTCGCGTTTCGGCAACGGCTATGTGTACAGCTCGAAGTACGTCGATGACGACGACGCGGAAATGGAGCTCCGGGAACACCTGGGGCTGGTCGATTCTGATGTCGAAGCGCGGCGCCTGAAGTTCAAGGTTGGCCGGGTCCGCGAGCACTGGGTCAAGAACTGCCTCGCGGTCGGTTTGTCGCAGGGCTTCATCGAGCCGCTCGAAGCGACGGCACTCGACATGGTGCAGGAGACCGTAGCCCGTTTCATCGAGGAGGCGAACAAAGGCGACATGACCGACCGGTATCGCGACGAGTTCAACGAGGGCATTTCGAAGCGCTTCGATGCCGTGCGTGACTACATCGTTTGCCACTACCGCATCAACACGCGCTCGGACACCGACTACTGGCGCGACGCGGGAAGCAACGAAAAGATCTCACAGTCATTGCGCGAAACCCTGACCGCGTGGCTACAGGGCAAGAACATTACGGACGAACTCGAACGCCAGAATCTGGACGCCTACTTCCCGAGCATGTCGTGGAACTGCCTGCTGGCGGGCAAAGGTATTTACCCGACCGAGGGGCAGGTGCGGCCCGGTAACGAGCTTGCCCACAAGTACAATTTGAAGGACATCGAAAAGTATCTGCGGGGCTGCGCGCTCAACTTCCCGGCGCACCAGGAACAGCTTGCCGAACTCAGGAAAGCGGAAGCCGCTTAGATGTCAGGGCACGGCCGAGCCGTTGCGCGCCATGAGTTAACCGCCACCCAGCAACCAGGCGAGCTGATCGCCGAGGCGTGCGCGCCAGGACGCTTCATTATGGTTAGCGCCTTCGTACACGCGGATTACGAAATCCTCGCCCTCATTGAATCCCTGCTCGAGCAACCAGTCTCGAACCGCCGCATGCTGGGGCCCGTATTCCGCATCAAGCCCCTCGGTGCCGTGGTCGAAGAACATTCGAGCGCCACGTGGCACGGTATCGCCGTTCGCGATATCGGTGATGATGTAGGGAGTGGCATCTATGCCGGATTTGTCAGCCCCGGCATGTTGGGCGAGTCGGGCCTCTGAAAACAAGAATGCTGTCGATACACAACCGCACGCGCTGAAGACGTCCGGGTGCTCTTTGACAAGATAGTAAGACAGCAATCCGCCCATCGACGAGCCCATGACAAACGTAGCGTCTCTGTCCGTAAGCGTGCGGAACTCGGCATTGACTCGCGGCATCAGTTCTTCGATCAAAAAGCGCGCGTATTGCGGGGCGTCATGCCAGGGAGAGTATTCCTCACTGCGCCGCGAGGTGCTCCACGTCGCGACAACGATTGCCGGCTCGAAGAGGCCTTGTTCAGCACCGCGCATCATGGCTTCATCGACGCCCCAGTCGATACCCGTGTTGGCAATTCGTGGATCGAACAGATTTTCACCGTCGCTCATGTAAATGACGCGGTAGCGACGGTCGGGATCGTCGTCGTAACCGGGGGGCAGCCAGATCTCGACATGACGTTTCTCGCTGAGAGGCGCGGAGGCGACGTCCTGCCAGTACACCAGGGATCCTGTTACACCCGAGTTCCGCCAGTCAGCGATGTAGTCAGCGGCGTCCAGGGTGCGCGCGAACAGCGAGTCGCCAAGCTCGAATACGACCGACTCCAGTGGATCGAGCTTCAGCCGGAACTGACCTCTGCCCCCGTCGACGACCAGTTCGCTGCCGTTGCGCCCGAAAAGTTTCTCCTCCAACGCGTAACGGCCGTCAGCCAGTTGCCATATCGAGATGATGTCTTCGGGAACGATCACGTTGCGTGCGTAAGGCGTTGTTGCATCGAAATTGCTGACGACGATGAGGCGACTTTGATCTGACCAGCGCACGAAAGAGAACAAACGATCATCGTAGTCTGAACTGTGTTCGCGATTGGCCGAGTGAATCTCGGCGTACTTGCCATTCAGTGCGGGGTTCGAAGCGCTGAAGTTCATCAGTCGCACATAGAAGTCGCGCAGCGCCTTTTCCTCTGCGCTTAGCGCACCGCCATCAAACTTGCCACCATTCATCCAGCGTTGATGGGAGGCCACGCCCCAGTAGTCAAAAATCGACGTGCGCGTCGGATCGCCAAAACCGGCATCGCCGTCGCCGGGTTCACCGACGTCCTGTGCGAAGTAGAGCATCGTGGGCGAGCGACTGATCAGGGCCGACACCACCATGGCGGGCCTCGCCTTGTTCGCATCGCCTGCAAAATCTGTGCTCGCGATGCGCTGTTCGTCATGGTTCTCGAGGAAGTGCAGCATGTGCTCTTCGATGTCCAGGACCTCAGCATGGATCGGTGCGATGGCGTCGGTATTTGCCTTGCCCTGCATGATCGGTTTCAGGGTGTCGTACAGCCCGACTTTGTCGTACAGGTAATCCATGCGCCCGAGACGGATGTAATCACGGTATAGCGACGGGTTGTAGACCTCAGCGAGCAGAAATGCGTCGGGATTGGCTGCCTTGATCGATGAGTTCAGGTAACTCCAGAATTCGACGGGCACCATTTCGGCCATGTCATAGCGAAAACCGTCGACGCCCTTGGCGGTCCAATACAACGCGATGTCGCGGAATTTCTGCCAGCTGTCAGGTACCTCCTTACCCTTCCAAAACCCGGCGTGCTCGGCGGTAGTCCATTCACTCGCTTCGTCAGGCAGCGCATCAAACGCATAGCTGCCGTCCGGGCGCACACCGTAATTCACTTTGACAGTCTCGAACCAGTCGTCGAAACGAGGTTGTGCGTCGCGCGCGCCGTTGCCGGTCCATTTGGCGGGTGATTCGTCGAACTTGCCGTCCGCCAGCGGGTGGTCGTCGCCGCCGAGCGGCCGATACCCGTTGGGAGATTCAGGCACGCCGAAGTCCTCACCCGGGACATAGTAGAAATTGTTGTCGCGCGCCCATGCAACCGACGTATCGTCATTCGCGCCGAAGTCCTCGACGCCATCAGGTCGGGAGGCGGATTCGTAGCCGCGCGCCACGTGATTCGGCACGATGTCGATGACGACTTGCATGTCGTGTTCATGCGTTCGAGTGATTAACGCTTCAAATTCCTGCAAGCGCTGCGACGGCTCCACGGCAAGGTCCGGGTTGACGTTGTAGTAGTCCTTGACGGCGTACGGCGATCCCGCGCGGCCTTTGACGACGTCCGGGTCGTCGTTGCTGATGCCGTAATCAGTGTAGTCGCGGATGACGGCGTGATGCGGGACGCCCGTGTACCAGATATGCGTTACGCCGAGTTCACGAATTCCAGCGAGTGCGTCGTCGGTGAAGTCGTTGAATTTGCCGACGCCGTTTTCCTCGATCGTTCCCCATGGTTTGTTGGTGCTGATCTTGTTGCCGAACAAACGCGTGAAAACCTGGTAGACGACGGGCTTGCCTATGGCAGTTTCCTCATTTGGCTCAGCCGTCCCGAGCGGCGATTGTTCCGCATCCTCCGCGGCGCAGCCGAGCATCGCCGCAATGATGAGGCTTGCAAAAACGTTGCGTATTTTGAATTGCATCATTCCGCTCAATTGACCTGCAGCTGCGTCGCTTCGTGGTCCCAGTGGACGCGCACCGTCAGCCGTTTGCTGGTGGCGTCGTAGTGTGCGCCTGATGCCTGTTTCGGTGAGCGCTTTTTCAGATCGATCGGCTTGTCGCCGAAACTGACCTCGTTAACGTCAGAAAGCTGGTTGTGAATAACCAGCGTAAGCTGACGTTGCTTGGGCATGTCAATGTAATCGCCGCCGTCACGTCGCAGGTTGATCGTTAACGAATCCCCGTCCTGCACGGAATCGAATTGCAGAATCTCATAACGGCCGTCCGTCAGACTGTTTCGACTCACGCCGTCATCGTCGTACATCTTGCCGGTGGCCTGCGCCACCGAGGCATCGGCATAGTAATGCAGCGTAAGACGCTCGCTTGAATAATCCCGGGTCGTCTGGATGTCGTCGATCATCGGAATAAAGGAGCCGGCACGCACGAGTACGGGTATGGTCTCGAGCGTCACGGGGATCGATACTGACTGCAAACCGTCATAACGTGTGCCATCCCAGAAGTCGAACCACGTCCCTTGCGGCAGGTCGAGGTCAACGGCCTGGACGCCGGGATCCATGACCGGCGCGACAAGAAATGCATTACCCCAGAGGTAAGCATCCTTCTCATCGATCAGGTCCATGTTGTTTTCATCTTCGAAGAAAAGCGGCCGCATCAGTGGCATGCCGGACGTACTGTTTTCGTAGGCAAGTGTGTAAACGTATGGCAACAGGCGATACCGCAGCTTGATGTAGTCGCGCACGATGTTGCGGGTTTCGCGATCATGGAACACGGGCTCGGCTGGAATGTGCTCCTGTGCGTGCGGCCGGTACACCGGTTGGAATACACCGTATTGCAGCCAGCGGATATAGAGTTCCTTGTCGAACTCTTCGCCGCCTGCGAACCCGCCGAGATCCGAGTGGTTGTAGGCGAGGCCGAACATACTCATTTGCAGGCTCAGTTCAATCTGCGGTTTGAGTCCGCCCCAGCTGCGATTTACGTCACCGGTCCACGGCACGATGCCGAATCGCTGCGAACCGGCAAAGCCCGAGCGCATCAGGATCAGTGGGCGCATGTCCGGATACTGGCTGATCTGCCGTTCGTAAACCGTCTGCGCCCAGACGTGGCCATAGGCGTTATGAATCTCATCGCCGGTAGCCTGCACCCCGGCGTCGCTCAACCAGTGCAGTGAGTCCCCGGGGTGGACTTCGGGCTCGCCGAGGTCGCCCCAGGTTGCCGCCGTACCCTGCTCAAAGAGCATTTCGTAGAATTGCCAGAACCAGCGCCGCGCGTTTTCATCAAAAACGTCGATCAGGCCCGTGTTGCCGAAGTAGAAATCGAAGCGGCGTGGCTCCCCGGCCGGATTTTTCGCGAGCACCTCGTTGTCGACAGCGCTCTGCCAGCGATCGGACGTAGTCAATATGAACGGTTCGGTGATAGCGATCGTCTTGACACCTTTTTCCGCAAAATCGCTGATCATTTTCTCCGGCGTCGGCCACGCGTCCCGGTCCCAGTCAAGATTGCCCATATGTCCCTTGATGTCGGGACCGAACCAGTAAATATCCAGAATGATCGCGTCCAGCGGGATATCGGCGCGCTTGAATCGTTTAACGACGTCGCGTGTTTCTTTCTCGGTGTGATAGCCGAACCGCGAAGCGTAGTTGCCGAATGCCCAGCGCGGCGGCAGCGGCTGCTTGCCGCTGACGTCGATGTAGTTTTCGACAAGGGCAGGGTAGCTGCCGCCAGCGATAACAAGATAGGCCGTGCGGCCGCCGACGGCCTCGAATTTCAGGACGTCGTTTTCAGTGCTGCCGATATCGAGCCAACCGCTTGCCGTGTTGTCGAACACGATCATGTATTTGTCTGAGGACATGACCGCAGGCACGCTGTAGTACATCTGGTCCGTTTCAGTCTCGTAGCCGTACGATGCCTTGTTGTAGAGTGGCATGCGCCGGCCGCGCCGGTCCATTCCAAGCACGCGCTGACCGCCGCCGAGAATTTTCTCGCCTTCGTCGAGCTGAAAGCGAAAGCCACGTACCGTGTCATAGGCGAAGTAGCCGTGCTCCTCGGAAAAGAGGTCCTTTCCCTCGCTTGCGTATTCGATACGCACTGGTGACTTGTTGATTACGGCGATCAGACCATCGATGGCAAACGCTAGCGAAGTCTCTGTTTCAGTGACTGCCGTCGTAATCCTGGGTGGATCACCGGCCAATGCGAACGACGGCAGTTGTTTGACACCGTCCTCGACATAGTGAACCTCGAACGCTGCGTCGTCGATCGCTGTCACGCGCAGTTCGCCGAGGCTTGTCTGCACGATCAGGGTCTCGCCGTCGACTGCGTGACTTGCGTAATCGCCGAAGTCCGCCAGTGCAAACGGTGTGTTGAGTGTGATCGCAATCACTGCGATCAGCCGCCGGAGAAAACGTGTCAAGTCAAGTCCCTTATGGTTATTTTCAATCGTGTCCTGTCCAGAGACACATTGTCCTCGCCACGAGTGAAAATAACCATCACCGATTCCGGCCTCGTCGATGAACGCGAAGGTTCCCCCGCTAACCTACGAACTGGCCAAAACTGATCGAAAGTAGAGTGCACGTTCTGCTACTCTGAAGATGGATTTGTGCAGGAACGAATCGCGCATATCGCCTGTCTTTCTCGGGCGAGCGCCAACACCGGCTTTATGTAAAAGTACGTACATGATCGCATTGACAGCAAGCGGCTTTTCTCGCAGAACCAAATGTGGTACTGGCCAATTGTCACTAACGACCAGAATTTCCCGATTTCTCCGAGCGCAGATTATGACCAGCATTCGCAGACAAATACTCCTTTTCGCAGCTTGTGCGCTGCTGAGTGTAACCTGTGCTGCGCAAGCCCAGGCGGGTGATGGCGACGGCGACGGCAGGGCCGACATCCTGTGGCGTCACGCAACATCGGGCCAGGTCTACTACTGGCAAATGAACGGGCCCGAGATCACTTCGAGTTCGAGCGTCGCAACCCCTTCGACGCTGGCCTGGAAGATAGTAGGCACAGGCGATTATAACGGCGACAACAAGGCCGATATTATGTGGCGAAATTCCGTTTCGCGGCAGGTCTATTACTGGCAGATGGATGGGGCGGTAATCACATCGAGTTCCAGCGTCGCCACACCTACAGACAGTCACTGGCAGGTGATCGGCAGCGGCGATTACGATGGCGACGGCAACTCGGACCTCATGTGGCGTCATATGGGTGTAGGTGGGTCGGGGGAGATCTATTTCTGGAGGTTGAACGGATCGACGATCATGTCCAGTGCGCTGGTCGCACGTCTGACTGATCTGGATTGGAAGGCTGTTGGCAGTGGCGATTACGACGGCGATACCAAGGATGATTTGATGTGGCGTCACGAACTGACGGGACAAGTGTATTACTGGCGAATGAATGGCTCGACGATCATGTCGAGTGCTGCAGTAGCTAGGCCGTCTGATCTCAAATGGCACGTGGTCGGAAGCGGCGACTACAACGGCGATACCAAGGATGATTTGATGTTGCGCAATATCGGTGTCGGAGGTTCGGGCAAAGTCTATTACTGGCAGATGGATGGAGCGACAATCACTTCGAGTTCGCGGGTATCGATCGTCAGTGACCTGAACTGGACAGTGGTTGGAGACGGCGACTACAACGGCGATGGCAATGCCGATATGCTATGGCTGCACGGGACTAGTGGTCAGATTTATTACTGGCAGCAGGACGGACACGTTACCGTTGATCCGTCTCCGGTTTCCACATTGACTGATCTGGATTGGGAAGTCGTCGGCGATGGCGATGAAGGTGGCGGTACCGACCCCGGCCCAACGCTGGACGAACGTCTCCAATGGAGGGTCCCGTTACCGGGCCAATTCTCGCTGGTACGGCCTGCAGTGGGTCCTGACGGCTCAGTCTACGCGGTTGACGTCAATGACAACCTGATTGCTGTATCAGCCAACGGCGCGCTTCAATGGTCGGCCAGCCAGGCCGGCGGCGTGGGCGTCGACGTCGGCCCCGACGGCACCATCTACACGGGTAACGAAGACTGGATCAAAGCCTACAATCCTAACGGCACCTTGAAATGGACCTTTGTGCAATCGCCACGAGCGCACGTGTTCCACGATGTGGCGGTGGGCCCGGACGGACATGTGTATGCGCTGGCCTCCAGCGGCATGGGCGTCTTTTCCCTCGACGATACGGCCAGTGGACCCGTTCTGCGCTGGGCGAATCCGGAACCCTTTGTGCGCCTGTTCGTGGACTACACCGAACTTGCTTTCGGCCCGACGAGTGACGGCGGCGATCAGCAGTTGTATTTCCATGTCAATGATAATACCCGTGGCATCAGGCTAAGTGATGGTGCGTCGATATTCACACTCTTCGGCCAGAACCAGCGGCCAAAAGTCAGCCCGTTCGACGGGACGTGGCACGTCGGCGACGCAGCGTACACACCCGACGGGGCACTCGAATGGACTTTCGATTTCGGCCTGTTCGCGACGGCGCGCGAGCCCGCGTTGGGACAAAGCGGCATGCATTACGCGATCAGCCAGGGTCAAATACTGTTCGGGATCGACTCCGGCGGTGTCGGGAGATGGAGCACACTGCTCGACGAATTTGTTGGCCTGCCCGATGTCGACCCGGCGGAATCGATGTTGCTCCTGCCAACCTCCGCAACGATGACACACCCGTCGGGCCTGAAATCGGTCCGCACGTCCAATGGCAGCCCGTTGTGGCGCATGGAAATCCCACCCGACACCAATGGGGGTGATCAACACGTCAATTCGGGCGTGGCGTTCAGTGCGGACGGCACCACGGCCTATGTCATGTCGGCTACCGCGAGCGGCGGCCTTTCGCGGACCACCTACCTCAACGCCATTGCCATCGATCCGGCGATTCCCAGCGCATCGACTCAATTGCGGGCAACAAACATCGACATGAGCTCGAAGCGCAAGGGACAGTCATTGGAATTCAGTGGCGTGGTCACAGTGCTCGATGAAAATCGTAATGCTGTTACCGGCGCTGCTGTGCAGGCGACCTGGACACTGCCGGACAATTCCACTGTGAGTTCAGTGGTAACCACCAACAATTCCGGTGATGCCAAGTTCACTATTTCCGGCGATGGGGGTCTGTACTGGTTGTCGGTCACCGATATAAGCAAGAGCGGCTACGAGTTCGACCCGGACCACAGCATCCTCGATGCGGGAATAGCCGGGTTCTGACTCCGGATATTTCTGGTAAAGCCGGCAGTTCGACTGGCGAGTCGCCGCTGATTGTGGTTGCCGAAATCGGCGAGGGCAAACTGTGTATGGGATGCGATTGCAACGATTGTGATCGGTTGTCGTAAGTCGCGCGTCACAATCTGACCCTTTATTCTATTTATCGATCTCGAGAATCATTGCCGAGCGCGGTTCGAGCTGTATCGACCCCTGGATACCGTATCGCTTGCCCGTGATCACATCTTCAGCAGTTTGCGCGTCGCCGAGCCGCTCCGCGAATCGAGTCATGTCAAGAGACGCGGCATCCTCGCCACGATTGAAAACGACCATAACCGAATCCTGATCGTTATATCGGAAGTATGCATAGACGTTTTTGATCGGCGTGAACTGCATCAATCGGCCAGTATGGATCACGGCCTTGTCCTTGCGCCAATTCAACAGCTGCCGCATAAGTCGTTGCGCACGAATTTCGTTGTCAGAAAGGCCTTCGCCTGTAAACGCGTTTCTCGTGTGGTCGTCCCAGCCTCCCGGAAACTCTTCGCGAATGGCGCCGTGACTCTCGGTGCCCGGATGAGACATCAGGACTTCTGTGCCGTAGTAAAACGTCGGGATGCCACGCATCGTCAGGTAGTACACGATCGCCATGCGGAACAGGTCGAAGTCTTCGTCGACTTGCGTATAGATGCGGCTCATGTCGTGATTGTCGGGAAAAATGACGAGATTGCCGGGATCCGGGTACAGGAAGTCGTTGCCAAGCATTTCATAAGCCGGGGTCCATACGCTGCCCCGGCTCGGCTCGTCGGCCGTCAATGCCTCGCGAATGGCGATTTGCAGCGGAAAGTCGAGCATGCTCGGCATGTCCGACACATAGTCATCATGATTGGCCTTGCCGCGTTGCCAGTAAGAGACGATGGCCGGGTTGCCGCTCCATTCTTCGCCTGTGAGATTGAGGTCCGGGTACTCCTGCATGACGCGCCGCGACCACTCGCTAAGGTAGTGCTTGTCGGGGTACGGGTGCGTATCCATGCGTATGCCGCTGATGCCCAGGTACTCGATCCACCAGATCGCGTTCTGCGTCAGGTAGTCGGCGAGCAGGGGATTGCGCTGATTCAGGTCGGGCATCATCTTCGAAAACCAGCCGTCAGCGTGAGCCGCCTTGTCGTAGTCCGATGCGTAGGGATCCTGATTCGTGGTGCGGGCATGCGACGTTATGGGTCGATCGTCGGGGAAATTGAGCCAATCTGAGGAGGGCAAGTCGTCCAACAACCAGTGCTCGCTGCCCGAATGGTTCACGATCATATCCATGATCACGCCGAGGCCCTTCGACTTTGCTGTCGCGACAAAGTCGCGATATTGCTCGTTACTGCCAAAGCGCGGGTCGACTTTGTAAAAGTCGGTCGTCGCATAGCCGTGGTATGACGCGCGCGGCATCGCGTTCTCGAGAATCGGATTCAGCCAGATGGCCGTGAATCCCATATCGGCCAGGTAGTCGATCGAGCCCTCGATACCGGCAAGATCGCCGCCGTGACGGCCGTAATCGTCGTCGCGATTCAGCTTGTCTTCCAGATCCGCAATCGAATCGTTGGCAGGATCGCCGTTTGCGAATCGATCCGGTGTGATCAGGTAGATCACATCGGCTGGAGAAAACCCCTTCGCATGCCTGGGGTCGGCGTTTTTCTCGTGCAGCTCGTACGAATGGGTCGCTCGAAGGTCGTCATTTTCGAACACTAAGTCGAACTTGCCGGGTTCCGCGGCCGCATCGATATCAAGGTACAGGAACAGATAGTTAGCGCTGTCGACATGCTCGACGCGATTGATACTGATGCCGGGATAGTCGATGGACGCGTTGAATCCTGAGATGCCATGACCGTGAACCAGGAGCTGCAATTCTGTGTGCTCGAAGCCTTGCCACCAGAATGGCGGCTCCACGCGATCGATCGGCCCACTCAATACGCGCGCAGACAAACACAAAAAGACCAGGCCAGGAAAGGCAATTCGGCACTGCATGTGAATCCCCCATGTTTTCAAGGGATGTTAGTCATTTCAGGGTCTTGGCGGGGATGAATACGTTTGCAATTTGAACGGCTCGATCGATCCTGTTGGTAGAATTGGCCGGGTGCCAGCAGCTAATAAATACAAGATCACGGCATTCGTGTGCGCCACGCTTTTGCTCGCGACACAGGCGCCGGCTGTCGAGGTTCATTCGCCGGACGGCCGTATCGCATTTTCGGTGGATCTGGATGGGGATGGCAGAGCCCGATACGGCATCGTCTATGGCGACGAAGCGATCATTGGCGAATCGCGTCTCGGGTTGCGCTTTGCATCACGGGCGGAACTCGATGCCGGGTTTCGCCTCGCTGAGACGAGCCGTAGTGGTGGCGACACGACGTGGGAACAGCCATGGGGCGAGCGTCGTTTCGTTCGCGATCACTTCAACGAACTCTTGCTTGGGTTTGAATCGGTGGCCGGGCCAGAGCGGCGCTTCAATCTTCATGTGCGCGTGCACGACGATGGCGTCGGCTTTCGTTATGAAGTACCGGCGCAGGATTACTATGACGATGTCAGTATTGTCGACGAACTGACGGAATTCCACTTGCAGCAAGACGGCGTCGCGTATTGGATACCGGGACACGGCTGGAATCGTTACGAATTCCTTTATCAAACAACGCCGATCGACGAAGTCTTACTGGCGCACACGCCGATGACGATGCGATTGGCAAGCGGTACGCACATCAGTATCCATGAGGCCGCACTCGTCAACTACGCCGCTTTCTCACTTGATCAACGGCGGCCCGGTGTACTGCAGACCAACCTTGCACAGAGGTCCGATGGTGTTCGCGTGAAGACGCAGACGCCATTCGTCACGCCATGGCGCACGATCCAGATCTCACCAGATGCCGTTGGCCTGCTGAATTCGAACCTGATTCTGAATCTGAATGAGCCCAATGTGCTCGGCGACGTATCCTGGGTCGAGCCGGGAAAATACGTCGGCATCTGGTGGGCGATGCACATTGGCAAGCAGACCTGGAGTTCCGGCGAGCGGCATGGGGCTACGACGGCCGAAACCAAACGCTACATCGACTTCGCAGCCAAATACGGTTTTGACGGCGTGCTCGTGGAGGGCTGGAATACGGGCTGGGATGGCGACTGGTTTAACAACGGGGCTATTTTCAGTTTTACCGAACCTTATCCGGACTTCGACCTGCAGGCCGTTACTGATTATGCGCGCGACAACGGTGTGCGACTCATCGGTCATCATGAGACATCCGGGCACATCAGCAACTACGAAGCACAAATGGCGGATGCGTTCGATCTTTACGAATCGCTCGGCGTACGCCAGATCAAGACCGGTTACGTGGCCGATGGTGGGCAAATACAGCAAGTGGATGCGAACGGCGTCACGCATTACGAATGGCACGATAGCCAGATTGCCGTAAATCATTTCGAGCATGTTCTCAAAGAAGCGGCGAAACGAAAAATCAGTATCAACACGCACGAGCCAGTCAAAGCGACCGGGCTGCGGCGCACATACCCTAACTGGATTAGTCGCGAGGGCGCCAGGGGACAGGAGTACAACGCGGACTGGGCAGTACCGAACCCGCCCGAACACAATGTGCTATTGACGTTTACTCGCCTGCTCGGCGGGCCAATGGATTTCACGCCTGGCATTTTCGATCTGCTTCACCAGGGCCCCGACACCGAGTTCCGCGTGCAAAGCACGTTAATGCATCAACTCGCTTTGTACGTGGTGCTCTACAGTCCGATACAAATGGCGGCCGATCTGCCCGAGAACTACGCCAGGCACAGCGATGCATTTCAGTTCATAGTCGATGTGCCAACTGACTGGGAAGAGAGCATCGCCGTCGCAGGTGAGGTTGGCGACTATGTCGTGCTTGCACGCAAGGAACGTGGCGGCGATGACTGGTTCCTCGGTGCGATAACCGACGAAGTATCACGAGAGCTTCGGGTGCCGCTTTCTTTTCTCAGTGATGGCCACGACTACACCGCGACGGTCTATCGCGACGGCAAGCGTGCCGACTGGGAAACCAATCCATACGACTATGTGATCGAAGAGCGCGTGCTCAATCACGACTCCGCCCTTAAACTGAAGTTGGCCGCAGGCGGTGGCGCAGCGATCCAATTCAGGCCAATCCTCGAGGCGAAACAATGAAACCAAAACCACCCCTCAGTTTCTGGCAAATCTGGAACATGTGTTTCGGCTTTCTCGGCATTCAGTTCGGCTTCGCGTTGCAGAATGCCAACGTCAGCCGGATATTCCAGACGCTTGGCGCCGAGATCGATGACATTCCGATACTCTGGGTGGCCGCACCACTAACAGGTCTCATTGTTCAACCAATCATCGGTTACATGAGTGACCGGACATGGAACCGCCTCGGTCGACGGCGCCCGTACTTTTTGGCAGGGGCGATCTTTGCGTCGCTCGCATTATTCGTTATGCCGAATTCCCCGGTGCTATGGGTTGCCGCCGGCATGCTCTGGATCATGGATGCGAGCATCAATATATCGATGGAGCCGTTTCGTGCCTTCGTCGGTGACATGCTCCCCGAGAAGCAGCGCACCGGTGGTTTCGCCATGCAGACGTTTTTTATTGGCATCGGGGCCATCGTGGCATCGGCGTTGCCCTGGATGATGGCGAACTGGTTCGATGTCAGTAACACGGCGCCACCGGGGCAGGTGCCGGATTCGGTCAAACTGTCCTTTTATTTCGGCGGCGCGGTCTTCTTTCTCGCTGTCGCCTGGACCGTTTTCCGGACCAAAGAATACTCGCCTGAAGAGCTGGCAGAATTCGACGCGGCGCGCCCGCCGGAGCACGTTGCCGACGACACGACGCTTCGCGCGGCAAGCAAGTATCGCAACGGCGGCCTGATCTGGGCCGCGATCGGCATTGCGGCGTGGTACTGGATCATGGCGAATGGCCTCGACAAGCAACTGTACGTCCTCGCCGGCGGTTTCGCGGTTTTCGGTGTCTTGCAGATCATCACGAGCCTGCTGCAGAACGCCGGCAGAACCGAGAGCGGCATGTACGAGATCATGCACGATCTTTTTCATATGCCGAAGGTCATGCGGCAACTCGCCGTCGTGCAGTTCTTCTCCTGGTTCAGCCTGTTCGCGATGTGGATCTACGGTACGGCAGCAGTAACGAGCTACCATTTCGGCACGACCGATGTCACGTCCGCGGCGTACAACAATGGCGCCGACTGGAACGGCGTGTTGTTCGCGGCGTATAACGGTTTCGCCGCACTGGCCGCGATCGCGATACCGTTCATGGCCAATAAGTTCGGCTGTCGTTTCTCGCACCTGATCAATATGACGCTCGGCGGCATCGGCTTGATTAGCTTCTATTTCATCAAGGATCCGCAGATGCTGATCATCCCGATGATCGGCGTGGGTATTGCGTGGGCTTCGGTGCTCTCACTGCCGTATGCGCTGCTGTCGAGCAACCTGCCGTCGCGCAAGATGGGTGTCTACATGGGCATCTTCAATTTCTTCATCGTGATACCACAACTTGTGGCGGCGAGCGTACTTGGGCTGGTCCTGCGCGAGTTCTTCGATCTGCAGAGTATCTACGGCCTGGTCATAGGCGGCGTTCTGATGATCGTCGCCGGCAGCGCAACGCTTCTCGTTGACAAGGAGGCCGAGCCGCAATGATCACGAGCAAGATGCGATGCGGCTTCGTTGCCGCTGTCGTTGTAACGCTGTGTTCGTGCACGGCGGAGAAGCAACCAGCTGCGACAAGCGCGCCCGGGGCTGAGTATTACGGGACCCTTGAGCCGTTCGCGTCGGAGGCCGTGTATTTCGTCGTCACCGATCGCTTCGTTGATGGCGATCCGGCGAACAACCACGAGGACCAGGGCGGTGAGGAACTCGGCACGTTCGACCGTGAGATTCAGATCGAAGGACTGCCGCCTGGCAATATCGGTTACCTGGGTGGCGACTTTCGCGGCGTTCTCGACAACGCCGCCTACATTGCCGACATGGGTTTCACGGCGCTCTGGATGACACCAATTGTCGACAACCCGGATGAGGCGTTCTCAGGCGGTACACCGCCAGGCTTCGGCGGCTCCAATGACAACGGCAAAACCGGCTACCACGGCTACTGGGGGGTAAATTTCTTCGAGGTTGACGAACACCTCGAGTCGCCGGGCCTTACCTACTCCGATCTGACTCAAAGCCTGCAACGTGAGCACGGTATCAAAACGATTCTCGATATCGTTGCCAATCACGGCTCACCCTCGTTTTCGATGCCGCTCGATCAACCCAGGTACGGCGAGCTCTATGACGCCGAGGGCAGGCTCGTTGCCGACCACGGCAACCTGCACCCGTCACAGCTCGATGATGCCAATCCACTGCACGCGTTTTATCGCCGCGAACCGGATCTCGCGGAGCTATCGGATATGGACTACGACAATCCGGACGTGCTCGAGTACTTCGTGGCGGCACACTCTAAGTGGATCGACCAGGGGGCTGCCGCAGTTCGTATTGATACGATCAAGCATATGCCGCACGCGTTTTGGAAAGCATTTGCTGACCGGATTCGCGAGCAGCGACCCGGCTTTTTCATGTTCGCCGAAGCCTGGTCCCATGATGCCGAGTTGCTTGCTGCGTACACGTATCCCGAAAATGGCGGTATCAGCGTACTCGACTTTCCAGGGCAGGGCGCGATGTCGAAAGTTTTCGGCAAGGGGGGCGGGAGCTACGCTGAGCTGCTCGACTACCTGCATTTAGACAGTGGTATCTATGAGAATCCGTATGACCTGATGACGTTTTACGATAATCATGACATGCAACGGATCGATGCCGATCAAGCCGGTTTCATCGACGCCAACAACTGGTTGTTCACGAGTCGCGGCATACCGGTGGTCTATTACGGCTCGGAAATGGGTTTTCGTGCGGGCACCGATCAGCATAGCGGCAATCGCGATTACTTCGGCCAGGAGAACATCGAGCAGGCCGGGTCCCACCCAATCCGTGCGGCACTCGCGAGCATCGCGGATATTCGCAAGGGATCAGTCGCACTGCAGCGCGGACTGCAGGCAAACCTCGAACTTAGTGACGATACGGCAGCGTTCTATCGCGTGTACCAGAAAGACCGTGTCAATCAGACGGCGCTGGTGTTGCTAAACAAGGGCGACAGCCCTGTGCATATTCAAGTGTCGAAATGGCTAAGTCGCGGTACCTGGCGTGATGCTGCGAGCGGAGTGGAATACAAGGTGCAAGCGGCGGCTGAGCTTGATATCAACGTGCCGGCACACGGCGTGCGCGTGTTACTTTTTGATAATGCCGTGAACGATGTGGCGCTTGCAGCTGAACTCGTGCGATTGCATCAGGTGAAGAATCGCGTCCAGGGGCCCTCGTAAAGTTATTTTTTTGCGCCGCAAGAATCGCGAATAATCAATTTCGGTGCCATCTGTATCGATTCGACCGGTTTGCCCTCAATCAATCCTGCGATCGCCTTGACCAGCCCTTCGCCGGCTTCGCGAATATTCTGCTGCACGGTCGTCAGTGCGGGAGTGACGAAAGCCGCACGGGGCAGGTCATCGAAACCAACGACGCTGACATCGACAGGAACGTGCAGGCCGGCATCCGCGAGCGCGTGCATTGCGCCGATCGCAAGCACATCGGTCACCGCAAAGACGGCGTCGAAAGACCTGCCACTTCTTAACAGTTGTTGCATCGCCTCAACGCTGTGTTCCTCGGTATTGTCTGCATGGATCTTCAAGTCTTGATCCAACTCCAAACCCGCCTGTTGCAGGGCCCTGGCGTAGCCAAAGTACCGTGACGCAAACTCCGGGTGCCGCTTGGAAGTGTCGCCAAGAATGACGATCCGCTTGCGGCCCAGATTAATCAGGTGCTCCGTTGCGGCACGGCCACCCGTCTCATTGTCGCAACCTAATGAGTGGCCAGGTTGATCCTTGACGATTGGGCCATAAATGATGAAGCGCGTATTGGCCGCAGCAAGCGCGTCGAGTTTCTCGCGATAGCTGACGTAATCGCCATAGCCGAGCAGTATCAGACCATCGGCGCGGTGACTCGCCTGGTACTCGACGTGCCAGTCATCGGTCAGTTGCTGCAGCGAAACGAGTACGTCATACCCCATGCTTGCGGCGGAGCGCGTGATGTAGCCGATCATCGACAGAAAAAATGGATTGATTTGCGCGTCGTTGCCACCGGTCTCGTCGAACAACAGCAGGGCGAGGGTATTGCTCTGGTGTGTGCGCAGCCGGGCGGCGTTGCGATTGACGAAATAATTGAGCTCGCGGGCGATCTGCTGAATGTGCTCGCGTGTCTCCTGTCGTACGAGCGGGCTGTTGCGCAAAGCACGCGAAACCGTCGCCTGGGAGACGCCGGCGAGGTCTGCAATATCGCGCGAGGTCGGGTTTTCAACCTTCATAACAGGAGTGTAGTGGACTATTACCCGGGAAAGACCGGGTTTTAGCACATATTCCGCGAATTCAGAGTTGTGGGAAGTAACTATACGTAAGGATTACAATACGCTGCGGTCGGGCAGTGCGTTCTTGGTCTCACGCAGGTTTTCGATTGCCGTCCCTCCGATCGTGACCGCCAGCGCCACTTGTAGCGCGTCGAGCAGGGCGAGTTGCGCCATTCGAGAGCTCATCGGTGTGTAAGCGCTGGCGTCTTCGGACGCGTGAAACGGAAACACGATATCTGCCGCAGCCGCTAATCCGCTCCTCGGATCCGTCAACGCGACTATCACAGCTCCGCGGCTACTGGCCAGATTAGCGGCGTGTTCAAGTTCCGGCCATTGGCCGCTGTGAGACATGAAGATCAGGACGTCTTTCTCGTCTGCAATTGCTGCAAACTGCAACGCTGTGGGCGCATCCGTTAGCGTGGTACAGGGTGTGCCAAGGCGAAAGAACTTGTGGCAGGCATCCCGGGCGACGTGCCCGGACGCCCCGAATCCAGCAAATGCCAATTGACTCGCTACGGACATGGCAGCAACTGCTTCGTCAAACGGCATCGATGACGTTCTTGCGCGCACGTCGATCAGCGTTCGAATCGATGCGTCCATCACCTTCGAGACCGCATCGGGCACAGTGTCATCCGCGCTGACATTGCGATGCACGTACACGGCAGGTCGACTGATGGCCTCCGTCAGGCGTAGCGTGAATTCGCGGAAGCCAGCCAGACCCACATGCCGGCAAAAGCGGATTACCGTAGGTTCACTGACACCGCAAGCCGTCGCGACTTCCGCCAGCGTTGCCGCCGCGGCTTGTCGGGGATGCTCGAGGACCCAGCGGGCGACCCGTTGCTCGGCACGGCTGAGGTCAGGCATGCGCTGTTCAATTTGTCCTAGCATGTAGTAAAACTACAGAAAAGTAGGGCATTGTTCCAGTAAAATTGGCTATTTCTGACAATAAAGTAGTAAAATTACGAAAATTTGCAGGACCAAACCATGGCCAAGCTCGTACCGGTCGACGTCTTCGACCTGATCATATTTGGTGGCACCGGCGACCTTGCGATGCGCAAGCTGTTGCCGGCGCTGTATCACCGTGACCGTGACGGTCAGTTCTCAGGCGATAGTCGCATCGTCGCGGTCGGGCGCAGCGCGTTCAGCCACAACGACTATCTCGCAGAGGTCGAGAAGTCGCTGCGCGACAATCTTGGCAACGGAGAATTCGAATCCGCACATTGGGGAAACTTCCGCGAACGTATCCATTACGTCGAAGCTGACGCGCTTGCCCACGAGCAGTGGGGAGCCCTGAACGAACTTCTCAATGGCAAGGAAGATCGAATACGCGTCGCCTATCTTGCGACGGCACCAAGTCTGTTCGGTCCGATCGCGAAAGGACTGGATCAAAATGGTCTGATCACCGACAACAGTCGTATCGTTCTCGAGAAACCGCTCGGGCGTGATCTTGCATCAGCGTCGGAGATCAACAATCAGGTCGGTGAGTGTTTCGCTGAGAACCAGATCTATCGTATCGATCACTATCTGGGCAAAGAGACCGTGCAGAATCTGCTTGCGCTGCGCTTTGCAAACTCGCTGTTTGAACCGCTGTGGCGCCGTGGCGCCGTCGATCATGTGCAGATCACGGTCGCCGAGGAGCTTGGCGTCGGCGGCCGCATCGAATTCTACGACCGCGTCGGGGCATTGCGCGACATGGTGCAGAACCACCTGCTGCAACTCGTGTGCCTGACCGCGATGGAGGCGCCTTCCAGCCTGCATCATGATGCGGTTCGGGACGAAAAAATCAAAGTGCTGCGTGCGCTCAGGCCGATCGATGCCGAGGCGGTACGCAGCAACACGGTTCGCGGCCAATACGGTGCGGGCGCGATCAAAGGCGCGACAGTGCCGGGATACGATGACGAACTTGGCGGTGCACAAAGCAGTACCGAGACCTTTGTCGCGCTAAAGCTCGAAATCGATAATTGGCGCTGGTCCAATGTCCCGTTTTATCTGCGTACGGGCAAGCGGCTAAAAGACAAGCACTCTGAGATCGTCGTTGAATTTCAGGACGTTCCACACTCGATTTTCCCGGAGCAAAAATTCGATGTCATGCCGAATCGACTGACGATCCGGCTACAGCCCGATGAAGGTGTCAAATTGTCGTTGATGGCCAAGGAGCCAGGGCCGGGCGGTTTCGATCTGCGGCCCGTGTCGCTGGATCTGAGTTTTGAAGAAACCTTCGGACTGCGTTATCCCGACGCCTATGAGCGGCTTTTGATGGAAGTGCTGCGCGGCAATCCGGCACTGTTCATGCGCCGCGACGAAGTAGACGCCGCCTGGCAGTGGGTCGACAGCATCATCGAGGGTTGGGAACAATCCCGCCAGAAAGTCGAAACCTACGTCGCCGGATCCTGGGGACCGACGGCTTCATCCGTGCTGCTCGATCGCGACGATCGTGCCTGGTATCCCGATAGTTGAATCAGTCGCTGAAAACAAGCTGGAGTAATGATGGAACACCTGTTTGAAACGCGCGAAGAGGCGTCAATCGCCGCCGCGAGTCATATCAAAGGGGCACTGACAAGGCGGCTCGCGCAACAGCCCGAAGCATCACTGGTTGTCAGCGGTGGCACATCGCCCGTGCACTGTCTCACGGAGCTTGCAGCAAGCGATATCGACTGGGAACGCGTGCATGTACTTCTCAGTGACGAGCGGTGGGTGGCGCCGGATGACGATGAGAGCAACGAAAAGCTCATCAGGGAAACCTTGTTACAAGGCAGGGCTGCCGAGGCGCGCCTGCACCCCATGTATAGCGATGCATTTAGCGCGGATGAACGCTGCGAGTTACTGGAGGAGTCTATTCGTACGCTGCCGTTTCCATTTGCCTGCTCTCTTGTTGGCATGGGCGAGGATGGTCATTTCGCGTCGCTGTTTCCTGATGCGGACCATCTCGATCAGGGACTCGACGTCGATAGCTTGCACTTGTGTCTGCCTGTCAAAACGGCGACCAGCTCTCACCCGCGCCTCACTCTGACGCTGGCGGCACTGTCACGCAGCGACGTTGTCGTGTTGTTATTCTTCGGCGATGCAAAACGAGATGTGTATGAACGTGCGAAAACAGGCCCGGATGTATATCCCGTTTCCGGACTTCTGTTACAAAAACGTGCGCCCGTACACCTGTTCTGGGCTCCATAGAGAGACTGCAAATGGACACAACAATCGTACGCGTTACACAGCGTATTCAAGAGCGCAGCCGGAAAAGTCGCAACGATTATCTGGCGCGAATTCGGGCGGCTGCGAGTGAAGGGCCATCACGCGATGCGTTATCGTGCAGCAACCTGGCACACGGTATAGCGGCGTGTGGCCAGGCTGAAAAAGACTCGCTGGCGGGGGCGGTGACGCCGAATATTGGTATCGTTTCTGCTTACAACGACATGCTCAGCGCGCATCAGCCATTCGAGCGCTTTCCACGACTCATCAAGCAGGCAGCGGCAGCCGAAGGCGCGGTGGCGCAGTTCGCGGGCGGCGTGCCGGCGATGTGTGATGGCGTGACCCAGGGTCAGGACGGCATGGACCTGTCGCTGTTCAGCCGCGACGTGATCGCGATGTCGACCGCGATCGCTTTATCGCACAACATGTTTGATGCGGCATTGTGCCTCGGAATCTGCGACAAGATCGTACCGGGCCTGCTGATCGGTGCGTTGTCGTTCGGCCATCTGCCGGTTGCGTTTGTGCCTGCAGGTCCGATGACCTCTGGTCTGCCGAACAAGGAGAAAGCGAGAATCCGCGAAGAACACGCCGCGGGCAAGATCGGCCGGGACGAACTGCTTGCCGCCGAGTCAGCCTCGTATCACTCACCGGGAACCTGCACGTTCTATGGCACCGCGAACAGCAATCAAATGCTCATGGAGTTCATGGGCCTGCAATTGCCGGGTGGGTCGTTCGTCAATCCGGGAACCGAGCTACGGGATCACCTGACTGCCGAGGCGGTGCGTACGGTTCTCGGCATCACGGATCTCGGCGACAACTACACGCCGATTGGGCATATCGTCGACGAGAAAGTAATCGTCAACGGAATTATTGGTCTGCTGGCGAGTGGCGGTTCGACGAATCACACGCTGCATCTCGTCGCGATTGCGGCGGCCGCGGGAATCTCGATCGACTGGGGCGATTTCGATGAATTGTCGCAAGCGGTTCCGCTCATCGCTCGCGTATATCCAAATGGCCTCGCCGACGTGAACCACTTTCACGCGGCTGGCGGGTTGGGCTACATGATCGCCCAGCTACTCGACGCAGGTTTGTTGCATGAAGATGTGCATACGATTCTCGGCAGCGGGTTGCGCAGATTCTGCGTGGAACCTGTCGTCGACGATGGCAAGCTCGACTGGCAAAGCGCGCAGCCAGAATCCCTCGACAAAGATATCCTGCGACCCGTTGCCGAGCCGTTCGACGACGAAGGCGGATTGCGCGTTGTCGATGGCAACGTCGGCAGAGCGATCGTCAAAGTGTCAGCGGTCTCCGAAGAGCATTACACGGTCACCGCGCGCGCACGCGTTTTCGATTCACAAGCGGCATTTACCGAGGCATTCAACAACGGCGAGCTGGAGATGGACTTCGTTGCCGTCTTGCCATACCAGGGGCCAAGCGCAAACGGCATGCCCGAACTGCATAAGCTGACGCCTTACCTCGGCGTCTTGCAGAATCGTGGTTTCAAGGTGGCGTTGTTGACCGATGGCCGCATGTCGGGCGCGTCCGGCAAAGTACTGGCAGCCATTCAAGTCACGCCTGAAGCCGCATGCGGCGGCACGATCGGCAAGATCAGGGATAACGACGAGATCACTATTGACGTGCATGACGGTGTGTTGTCGGTGTCAGGTGATGACGATCCGGCCGCACGATCGGCAGAGGCCAGCGATCTTTCCGGCAACCGCGCGGGCATGGGTCGTGAGTTATTTAGCGCATTTCGGCAGCAAGTCAGCAGTGCAGAGACGGGCGCGACAATATTTGGTGGAGAGTGATATGGATGCGAGCAAGTTGCTTGCCGGTGCAAAGATCGTTCCGGTCGTCGTTATTGACGACGTCGACAAAGCCGTGGCGCTGGCCGAGTGTCTGGTTGCCGCGGGCCTGCGCATCATCGAAGTCACGCTGCGCACGGCGGCAGGTCTTGAGGCCATAGAACGCATTGTCGATACCGTGCCGACCATGATCGTCGGCGCCGGGAGCATACGCAGCGTCGATCAGGTCGACGCCGTTATGCAGGCCGGCGCCAGGTTTGGTGTCGCCCCGGGCGCTACCGGTCGATTGCTCAATACCGTTGATCGAGCGGGCTTGCCGTTTGTTCCCGGTGCAGCGACGGCATCGGAGATGATGCGGCTCCTGCAACGTGGCTATACGCTGCAGAAGTTTTTTCCGGCGGAACTTGCAGGCGGTATTCCGTTTTTGAAAGCGGTTGCCGCGCCTGTTCCCGAAATTCGCTTCATGCCGACGGGCGGTATTTCGGCAGAACTGGCACCCGACTATCTCGCACTAAATAACGTTGCGGCGGTGGGCGGGTCCTGGATCACGCCGCAAGGACTGATCGAGACCGGGGACTTCGAGGCCATTGCGCGACTTGCGGCTGATGCGGCTCAGCTTGGCATGTGAGAGCATATCGGCTCACGACAAGTCAGGATGATCGATGGCGGCCAAGACCTTGTTAATCGGTGACATCGGCGGCACCAATGCACGATTTGCGCTGGCCGATCACAAGGCGCCCGGATTTTCCAAGGAGTCGACGCTGAAGTGCGCCGATTTTGCATCGGCCGATTTGGCGATCAAGCAATACCTCAAAGATGTGGGAGCAAAATCGCCCGATGTGATCTGTCTCGCCGCTGCGGGACCGATCGTCGAACAGCGGGTGCGGTTCACGAACAACCCCTGGAGTATCGCGGCCGACGAGCTGTCCGAGCAATTCTCGATCTCGCGCGTCCGCTTGCTCAATGACTTCGAGGCAATCGCGTATTCGATCCCGTTTCTCGGCGAGGAGGATTGCCTGCCATTCGGCCTGCCCGAGCCCGAACCGCTGGACGCGCAACATTACACGATCGGCATTCTCGGCCCGGGCACAGGCCTCGGCGCAGTTGGCCTGCGCAAACACGGCGAGCTGCTGATACCGATTGCCGGCGAGGCCAGCCACGGCGGATTCGCGCCCGAGTCGCACGTGCAGATCGACATGCTGTCGGTATTACGGGAGCGTTACGACCGCGTGTCGTCGGAGCGCTTCGTGTCCGGGCCCGGCATTGAAAACGTGTATTGGGCGATGTGTCGCATACACGGTGAACAGCGGCCGCGGCTCAAAGCTGCCGAAATCTTCGCCAAAGCGATCGACAACAGTGATCCGCGTGCGGCCGAATCGGTACAGGTTTTCTTCGAGATACTCGGCCAGGTCGCAGGTGACTACGCGATGGCACTTGGCGCCAGGGACGGCATCTTCATCGCGGGTGGCATTGCCAAGCGTTATCCGGACATGCTTGCAAACAGCCGCTTCCGCAGCGGTTTCGAGAACAAAGGCCGGCATCGATCAATTATGGAGGGCATCCCGACACAGCTGATCCTGCACGAACAGCCGGGTCTGCTGGGAGCCAGCTATTGCGCGCTCGAATTGCTGCGCGGCACCGAGGTAATGCCGACGCCGTGACGCGGAAACTGATCCGCGTCGATTGTCTCGAGATAACCGTGCCAGGCGGCATAGCCGATGACCGGCACGATGACGATCAGGCCAACGAACGCCGTAATAACGCCGAGCAATAAGCTCGCGACGATTATCAAGAGCCAAAGTGCCATCGCCCTCTTGTTCCGTAGTACCGCATTTACCGACGTGACAATTGCCGTAATGCTGTCGACATCACGGTGCATGATCATCGGCAACGAGAATGCGCTCGCACAGAACGTGGCCGCTGCGAACACGGAGCCAATCAGGCTGCCAAACGTAAGGTAGGGCAGCAGGTCGCGAAACGTCTGCTCGCCGTCGGTCGGGAAGAATACGGTGACCATAACGGCCGCGCGGGCCCAGACGAGAAATATGATCAGCAGGATGATCGCAAAGATCATTTCGTTGCCGAGGTGGCGGCTGAAAGCAGCCCGCAAACTACGCACCATCAGCGGTGGCTGACCACGCTCGAGTTGCGCGCTGATAGCGTACAGGCCGATACACGTCAGCGGCGCGAGAAACACGAATCCACCCAGCATTGCGAACATGATCCATTGGCTACCCTTGAGCCAGGCGAGCAGGCTGACAATGGCGATCATCAGGGCTATGGCAAGGCCATACAAAAGGCTCTGCTGCGGTGCCTGCAACAGGTCGGAAACGCCGAGACGAACCCATCGAAACGGTGCCCAGGGTGATAGGTCGCGGCACGGCGCGACGAACGGCATTTCGTCACGATTGATGTCGTCTTGCACATCGTCTGTCATGGGATATTCCTCCGCTGGGCAAGATCATCGTGGATTCGATTCCCGCTGGCAATCGGTGGAATTGCCTAGTCTGCGTTGTGGAAAGAGCTTAAACCCGCCACGGTAGATTCTTGCGGGCAACATCCCGCCCCGGCCAACGTTAGCCGGATAGTGCGGTACGTCACGCCAATTCCGTTGTGTGATTCGTACACTCGTCGCTTCGATCTGGCTCTATGTCCGATGCAGTCTAGATTATGTCAAATGCTATCGAAAACCTGCCGCTGCAACGTAAAGTGTTTCTGACGCTGCTGCTGGTCTTTGCGGTGTTTTCGGCATTGAGCTACGCGATTCTGACCGGCGTGATCGCACCGGCATTTGACGACCTGGATCTGTCGGCGGCGAGAACCAACCTGGTTCGTGCCGAACGCGCGATCAAGACTGACATCGAGAACCTCGAGGCAATTACGGCCGACTGGGGCCCCTGGGACGATATCCACGATTACGCGCGCGGCATTAACCCGGGCTTTCGCAAGGGGAATCTGGACCGGCCGACGCTGACGAATCTCGGTCTCGATGTCATGGCTGTCTATGCGGTGGAGCGCGAACTCCTGTGGAGCCAAATGCGCATCGAAGGCGAGGAACACAGTATTGAAGAACTCGGAATTTTCGGAACGGACGATCCGGCCTATGCTGTCCTGACAGCTCATGAGCAGATCGAAAGTCGAACTGTCGGCATAGTCAGTACTGCGCTCGGCCCAATGCTGATCAGCTCGAGGCCGATCGTGCGTTCCGACGATTCAGGACCGATCGCCGGGGCAGTCATCATGGGACAGTTTATGAATGACGAGCGAAAGGCACGTCTGGCAGAACGGACCGAGGTTGACCTGCACTGGCGTTCGATCGAGGACTTTTCTCATAACCACGGCATCGATCCGCTTGCGATTGCGGACAGAAATGTTCACCTCGAGATGTCGGATACATCTGTTTCAGCGTTTGTAGCTCTGTCAGACATCTTCGGTGAGTCGCTGTTGGTACTGGATGTCTGGACTCCGCGCCAGATATCAGCATTGGGCGAGCAAACGGTAAACGCGGCAATGCTGTTCCTGATCATAACGGGCATCTTCGTCACCGCAGTGATCGGGTATCTGTTGCGTGGATGGATACTCGTGCCGATCGAAAAGCTGGCGTGCCACATGGTGAAGATCCGTGAGAGTGGCGACCTGTCGCACAGACTAGAGCTTACCGGTGATGATGAGATTGGAGCATTGGCGGCCGAGTTCGACAACCTCACGTCTGAAGTGCACGAGGCAAGAAAAGCATTGTTGCTTCAGTCCTTCAAAGCCGGCAAAGCAGATACCGCAGCCGAGGTCTTACACAATATCCGCAACGCGATGACGCCGATGATCAACGGTCTCGAACGTCTCGCGAAGTCTTTCAAGATTGCCGAAGATCTTCGTGTTGGCGAAGCGACTCAACAACTGTCCGACCCGGATTGTCCGCCGGACCGGGCCGACAAATTCATTCAGTACATCGACGCGTCATTCGCTCGTGTCAAAGCGGTGAATGACGAGGCAAGCGAGGACATGAAGGTCATGCAATCCCAGGCACGCCAGGTCGAAGGGATTCTCGCTGACCAGGAGAAGTTCGCCAATGTGGCACCGCTTGAGGAAGACATCGTCGTGGATGAGGTAGTTGGCGAAGCCGCGCACGTTATTCCGAAAGCGGCAAAGGACGCCGTTGACGTCGAACTGGATGAGGGCTTGATGCGCTACCGCGTACGCGCACATCGCATAGGGCTGCTGCAGGTTCTGGGTAATCTGATTCTCAATGCTTACGAGTCAATCCAGCGTGGTAGTAAACGCAGAGGGCGTATCTGTCTGTCGGCGAGCGACACGCTCGTCGACGATAAGCCAATGGTGCGTTTGACCGTCCGCGACAATGGTTCGGGGTTCGATGAAGATACGAGCCAGCGCATCTTCCAGCGCGGATTTACATCCAAATCCGCAGGGAGTACGACCGGTCTTGGCCTGCACTGGTGCGCCAATGCAGTTGCCGGTATGGGCGGAAGGATTTCCGCCGAAAGCCGCGGGATGGGTCAGGGCGCCGAATTTCATGTGTTGCTACCGGCAGCGCAGGGAGGTTGACGATGACTACCGAGGATGGGCACGAGAATATTCGTGTACTGATCGCCGACGACGACGAGCACATACTCGATGCGTATCGCGAGGCGTTTTCGGAGCCCGAGTCGACACGCGAAATCCGTGCGCTCGATGCGCTCGCGGCCGAATTGTTCGATCCTGATACTGATGCCGAAGAGACGCCGCATTTCAACGTCGTTGCATGCAGCCAGGGTGACGAAGCCGTTTCGTTGACGCAGCAAGCCGCCGACGACGGTGAGCCCTTCGACGTCGTCATTCTTGATGTTCGGATGCCGCCGGGTATCGACGGCGTCGAAGCTGGCAGCAAGATTCGCGAACTCGACCCCGATGTTGAGATCATATTTGTAACCGGGTATTCCGATGTTCCGCTCGAGGAGTTACAACGACGCATACCGCCGCCGTTGAAACTACATTACTTGAACAAGCCCTTGTCATTCTCTCAATTGGCCCACGACGTGGCGTCGATGGTGAGATCTCACTGAGTCCTTAGATATGACGGATATTCACGACACTTCGACCAACCGCATTCTCGTCGTCGACGACGACGTGATGCTCATCGATGAGTATCTGCGCTGCCTCGGTGAAGATTACGAGCCGGACAGTGCAACGGAGACCTTATCGGAGCTCGAGAAAGTCCTGTTTGGTGAGGAGACCGACGAGCGCGGGGCCGCCCGCTTCATGGTGGAGACGCGTACCCAGGGCGAGCCGGCCGTCGAAGCAGTCGAAGAGGCTGTCAGGATGCAGCAACCGTATTGCATCGTGTTTCTCGATATTCGAATGCCACCCGGTATTAACGGTATTGAAGCGGCGAAGCAGATCCGTGCCCTCGACCCGGATGTAAACATCGTGATTGTGACGGGCTCGATGAGCTCCGAGGCCGAAAATCTCGATAAACAGGTTCCACCTGCCGATAAGATCTTCTTTTTCAACAAGCCGTTCCATGCGGCGGAGTGTCGTCAGCTGGCAGCCGCATTGTGTGGCAAGTGGCACGCCGACATGGCGCTGCGGCGTGCAAATGAGGAACTCGAGCAACGCGTCGAGGAACGCACCGCCGCATTGCAGAAGCTGGCCTATTACGATCTGGTAACGCGTTTGCCCAACCAGTTGATGTTGTTCAATGAGTTGCAGGCAATGATCGATCAATCAGAGAACACTGCCGGCGATTCGGTTGTTGTGCTTCTGGATATCGATCGTTTCAGTTTTTTCAACGAAACGATGGGATTTGACGGCGGAACGGAGTTGCTGCGATCGGTTGGCAACCGCCTGAGTCGCAACTTTTGCAAGGAAAAAATGGGTCTGCATCCGGTTATTGGTCGATTCGGCGCCGATGAGTTCGTTGTCCTGATGCCAAACGTGGAGAACGACATGGCAATTCGGGATTTTGCCGAAAAAGTCCAACAGGTTGTTGAAGAACCGTTCGTGATCGACGGCCGTGACATTTTTCTAAAAGTGAGCATTGGCGTCGCCTGGCACCCGGTGCACGGACGGGACTCGAAGCTGATCTTCCGCTGCGCCGAAGCTGCGTTGCATCGCTCACGGCGCAGCCTGGATGGTGCTATCACGTATTATCACAGCGAAATGCGTTATCGCGCGCAACACAAGTTCGATATGGAAGCAGAGTTCCGCAGCGCCATCGACAACGGGCAAATCAAGGCTTTTTATCAACCGCAACAAAGCGTCGAGACCGGCAAGATGGCTGGCATCGAAGCACTTGCGCGTTGGATCAGGGCAGACGGAACTGTCGTCCCGCCCTGCGACTTCATCCCTCTTAGCGAACAGATGGGCATATCGGACCTGGTGTTCGAAACCGTGCTGGCCGATGTCTGCAATGACATTGCCAAATGGCGTGAGCAGAGCGATTGGGAGGTTCCAGTTAGCGTGAACCTGTCTGCGCATCAGCTGCGCAATGCGGACCTCGTTGGCCTGGTCAAACGAGTGCTGATGAACAAAGAGGTGAACCGGAATCTGATCAACCTCGAGCTGACCGAGACAGCCTTGCTTGAGGATCTGACGACTGCGCGCCCGATTCTCGGTGACCTGGCTGAATTTGGAGTTGGCATCCATATCGATGACTTTGGCACGGGCTATTCTTCATTGAGTTATCTCGCTGAATTGCCGGTGTCGACCCTGAAAATCGACCGTTCGTTCGTTGGCAAACTCGCAGACTCGGAGTCCAATACGCGAGTCGTACAGGCAATCATTGCACTCGGCAAAGTGATGGGTCTCGATATCGTTGCGGAAGGCGTCGAAACCGATCAGCAGTATGCGCTCGTGCGCAGGCTGGGTTGCGATTTAGTGCAAGGCTATTTTATCGCCAAACCTATGCCAGCAGAGGAGTTTCGCCGCTGGTGCGATGGTCATGAGGACACCCAAAGTCTCAAGCACGCCGCGACCGTTGTCGGAATCGATAGCGCGCGATCCTAAGTCTGGTCATAGCTGACTTAACAATAATCCATAATTCCGGACGCTCTTCTGTCAACGGGCGTTTGTGGCCTGCGTTGTAGGTACTGAAGACATTATGTATGGATACAACGGAGACTTGTTATGGATATCAGGAAAGCAGTAGTCATTTCGGTCGTTCTATTGGTTATCGGCGGCGCGGCTTGGGCCGACACGGGTGATCGCGTTGAAGACCGACTCGATAATCGCGGTGATCGCATCGAAGATCGCCTCGATAACAGGGGCGACCGCATTGATCACCGCCTGGACAAGAAAGGTGATCGCATCGATCGACGCCTCGACCGCAAATCGGATCGCGCCGACGCGGCTGGCCGGGATCGTCTCTCGGATCGGCTGGACAGGAAAGGTGATCGGATTGACAAGCGGCTCGACAAGAAGGGTGACCGTATCGATCGCCGGATGGACAAGCGTGGTCGGCAGATCGACAGGCGTCACGATCGTCGCGGCAAACGCGTCAGCAAACGTATTTAAGATCGCTTGAGCGAAACATCAGCCGGTAGCGCGTTGCGCTGCCGGTTTTTTTTGTGCACAGTTCGCCGCAACAGCAGTTTCAATCCCTGGCGGTCAGAGTGTGGAGCATTCCATGAAAAAGCGCGGCTGGAATATCGATTCGCTGGTCCTCATTTCTTCTTTCATCGTTGTCGCGCAACTGCTGTCCTATGTGATCTCCCACGGCGAGTTCGAGCGCGTACCCTACCCTGACAATCCAGACCGATTAATGGTGGTGGCGGGTACTTTCGAGCCAATCAGCGGCGAGCAGGAGATCTCGCTGCCGCCATGGCATTTCATGTTCGCGATTACGAAGGGTATGGAAGATGCTCAGGACATTATTTTCCTGATCTTTATTGTCGGCGGCGTCATTGCGGTGCTGCGTAAGAGCGGCGCGATTGATGCGGCGTTGCATCACGCTGTCGAGCGACTTGGCCATAGCCCATGGATTCTGATCGCCGGTTGCCTCGTCATGTTCAGCCTTGGCGCATTCACGATCGGTATGGGTGAGGAGTATGTGCCGCTTGTCCCAATTATTGTCACGATGTCGCTGGCGATGCGCATGGATGCCGTCGTCGCGATGGGCATGGTCTGGGTTCCGTATGGCATCGGCTGGGGATGCGCGGGCATAAATCCGTTCGGCGTCCTGATCGCACAAAACATCGCGGGCGTGCCGCTGACCTCTGGTTGGGGATTTCGGCTCGTAATGATGGCGGCGTTTCTGTTGCTCGCTTTTCACCACGTATATCGCTATGCGCGCAAGGTGCAAAGCGACCCGTCGACCAGTCTTGTCGCCGACGTTGATTACGGTAGCGGCTTCGAGGCGCCGGAAGACATTGAATTTAGTCGAGCGCGGATTATTGTGCTTGTCGTGTTCGTGCTCGGGCTCGCAGGCTTCGTTTATGGCGCCGCCAATCACCACTGGTTCATCGTCGAACTGAACGCCGTGTTTCTCGGTATCGGACTGCTGACGGCGATTATTGCGCGTATGCCGGCCGGCGAAACGAGCCGGACATTCCTCGAGGGTGCGGCGCAGATGACAGGGCCGGCACTGATCGTCGGCTTTGCCCGCACGATCGCGATCGTTCTCCAGGATGGGCAAATCATCGACACAATCGTCTACTCGATTGCCGGTCTGCTCGAGGGCATGCCACCGGATGTATCGGCGTTCGGCATGCTGGTCGTGCAATCGGTGTGCAACTTCTTTATACCCTCGGGCAGCGGGCAGGCTTTCGTTACGATGCCGATCATGTCGCCGCTCGCGACGTTGACCGATGTGCCACAGCAAACGGCCGTGCTCGCATTTCAGTTCGGCGACGGCTTCACCAACATGATTGTGCCGACGAATGCACTGGTGATGGGCGCCCTGGCGCTCGGCCGGATACCTTATACGGCCTGGTTCAAATTCGTCGGGCCGCTGCTGCTCAAGATCATGGCGCTCGCGACCGTGTTTCTGGTCCTGTCAATCCACATCGGGGATTCGATCGGTCTCTATTGAGCGCCTGTCAGGTCTGTGACACGAGTCATCCGCATATCGTTGACGGCCTGTTCCTTGACCGGACCATAACCCCGAATGTCCATGTAAAGAGCGACATTATTGCGCAGTTGATCGATAGTCTGCGCATCCAGCCTCGGGAGTGCCGTATCTATCAGAGCTTCAAACTCGGTGATCAGGGCACGTTCCATACGGCGCTCGGCCGTTATACCGAAAACATCGAGCCAGGTTCCGCGCAACCCTCGCATCCTGGCGAGGACATGAAATGCAGGGACAATCCACGCGCCGAATTCCTTCTTCCGCGGCCGGCCTCGTGCGTCTCTCCGGCCGTTGAGAACGGGCGGCGCGAGATGGAACCGGAGTTTTGCCTTGTCGCCATAGTCGCGGCGCACGGACTCCAGAAACCCCGTCTGCGTGTGCAGTCTCGCAACTTCGTACTCGTCCTTGTAGCTGAGCAACTTGAAGTAGCTTCTTGCCGCTGCTTCGGCAAGCTCATCATTACTTCCTTCAGCATCACGCACGCGTTGTACGAGTTCAATGTAACGATCAGCCAGCGCCTGATTCTGATACCCGACGAGAAACTCGGCGCGGCGTGCGATGATCTCGTCGAGATTCTCATCTTTGGTCAATGCATCATATACGAGGCGATGCAGGCGCTCCGGATTCGCTGCCGCGATGCGGCCCCACGTAAACGCCTGTTTGTTCTTCTCTACTGCAACCGCATTTAGCTCGATGGCACGCAGCAATGATTCAAGCGAGACGGGTACAAGTCCTCGTTGCCAGGCGCAGCCGAGCATCATGACGTTAGCGTAGATCGTGTTGCCGACGATCTTCTCGGCAAGGTCATTCGCGTTTAGCGTCGAGAGATTGTCCTCGCCGACAGCGCATCGAATCGCCGCCACGCGATCGTCTGCCTTGAGGTTTGCATCGCGATGCTTGACGAAGTCGCCAGTCGACATTTCGGCCGTATTCACGAGCGCTCGTGTGTGTCCGGTTTGATAGGTCAGCGATGCTTTGGGCGAAGAACTGACGACCAGGTCGCAACCGATCAATGCGTCGGCCCGCGCGGGCTCGATACGCACCTGGTTGATGCTTGCAGATTCATCCGCGAGTCGGATATAGCTCAATACCGCGCCGAACTTTTGCGCAAAGCCCGTGAAGTCGAGCACACTCGCGCCTTTTCCTTCGAGGTGCCCAGCCATCGTGATCAGTTGCCCGATCGTGACGACACCGGTGCCACCCACGCCCGTGACCAACAGATCGTAGCAATCGTCGATCGCGCAAATCGCGGGTTCTGGCAGAGACTCGGTCAGTTGCTGAAACTCGTCGTCCAGGCTCATGCCCTCGCGTCGCTTGAGTTCACCACCCTCTACGGTGACGAAGCTCGGACAAAAGCCGTTAACGCAGGAGTAATCCTTGTTGCAGTTGTTCTGATCGATCTGCCGCTTGCGGCCGAACGGCGTTTCCTTCGGCACAACTGACAGGCAGTTAGATTCAACTGAGCAGTCGCCGCAGCCTTCGCACACAAGCTCGTTGATGACGACGAACTTGTTGGGGTCTTCGAGCAGGCCCCTCTTGCGGCGCCGGCGTTTCTCGGTTGCGCAGGTCTGCGCATAGATAAGGACGGTCACGCCCGGGATGTCGCGCAGCTCACGTTGGACGGTATCCAGATCGCGGCGGTGCGAAAATGTCGCGTCCGGCGGGAAATCTGCGACTCTGAATTGTTCGGGCTCGTCGGACACGATAGCGATACGCTCGATACCTTCAGCGCGTACCGAATTCGCGATAGACGCTGCGGATATTGGCCCGTCAACGGGCTGGCCACCCGTCATCGCAACCGCATCGTTAAACAGGATCTTGAACGTGATATTGGTGCCGGCAGCGACTGCCTGGCGTATCGCCATCGAACCGGAGTGGTAGAAGGTCCCGTCGCCGAGGTTCTGGAAGATATGCCGGTTGCCATTGAACTTCGAACGCGTGATCCAGTTAACGCCTTCGCCGCCCATCTGGATCAGCCCCTCGGTATCGCGGTCCATCCAGTTCGCCATGAAGTGGCAACCGATGCCGGCCAATGCGCTGGATCCTTCCGGCAGGCGCGTCGATGTGTTGTGCGGGCAGCCCGAACAAAAGTATGGCATCCGCGTTGCGCCTTCGATTTCGATCACGTTTGAGTGGCCATTGGCAAGCTTGTCAGCGCGCGCCGTCAGGTTCAGGCCGGTGAACTCGGCATCCAGGCGCCGCGCTACGATCTTCGCAAGCTGGATAGGGGAAAGTTCGCCGACCCAGGGCACGAGCCGCTCTCCCTTGCCATCTTCTTTGCCCACCATGCGTTTCGGTTTTCTGCCCGGGTAATCATAAAAGTATTCTTTGAACTGGCTCTCGATGATGCCGCGCTTCTCCTCGATGACGAGGACCTCGCGCTTGCCCTGCACGAACTCGAGTGCGCCGTCTTGCTCGAGCGGCCAGACCATGCCGACCTTGTACACATCCAGACCAATGCGCTGCGCTTCTTTGCTATCGATCCCGAGCATGCGCAGCGCTTCCATCAGGTCGAGGTGCGCCTTGCCGGTCGTGACTATGCCGTAGCGTGCATTGGGTATGTCGAAAATCTTGCGGTCGATCGGATTCGCGGCCGCGAATGCGAGTGTCGCAGCTTTCTTGGCCTCCAGGCGTTCTTCGATCTGCGGTCCAGGCAGATCGGGCCAACGGTAATGCAGCCCGCCCGGCGGAATCTCGAATTCGGGCATGATGAATTGCGGATACGGAGGCAACTCGATCGACATTGCCGACTCGACCGTTTCGGAAATCGCTTTGAAGCCGACCCACATGCCGGAAAAACGCGACAAGGCGATGCCGTACAAACCGAATTCGAGGTACTCGGCGACATTCGCCGGGTTCAGGTGCGGCATGACAAATGTCAGAAACGCGACATCAGACTGATGCGGCATCGAGGACGATACGCAACCGTGATCGTCACCGGCGACGACGAGCACACCGCCGGTTGGCGAACTGCCGTAGGCGTTGCCATGCTTGAGCGCATCGCCGGCGCGATCAACACCTGGCCCTTTGCCGTACCAAATACCGAATACGCTGTCGAGCGTCTTGTACGGATCGGTCTCGACTTGTTGCGAGCCGAGTATCGCAGTTGCCGCGAGGTCTTCATTCACGGCCGGCAGGAACTCGATGTTGTTTTCCTCGAGAAACATTTTCGCGCGCCACAACTCCAGGTCGTAGGCACCGAGCGGTGAGCCACGGTAGCCGGCGATAAAGCCGGCCGTGTTGAGCCCGGCGGCGCGGTCCATCGTGCGCTGCATCAGCGGGATGCGCACAAGTGCCTGCGTGCCGGTCAGGAAAACCCGGCCGGATTCGCGACGGTAGCGGTCAAGTAGCTCGTAATTATCGAGCGGATAATCGGGACGGTGCAGGGAAGAGGCTGGGCTCGCCATCGGGGCTCCGTAGGTGCCGGGACGCGCCAGTGTCGCAGAAAACGGGCGTGAACAGGTCCCCGATTATCCCGTTATTAGATGAAAAAAAGAGAAATGGTCCCAAAAACATAGAAAAAATGGCAAACTATGCCGACCTTTCGAGGATACGGAAATCGACAGTCTATCGAAGAACGACCGGCACATTCTCGCGGAGCTGCAGCGCGACAGCCGTCTGACGATGCAGGAGTTGGCGGACAAAGTCGGCATGTCGAGCTCGGCAACCTGGCGCCGCGTCAAAAGCCTCGAAGAAGCCGGCATCATCGATCGCTACGCTGTCATCGTGAACCCGAAAAAAGCCGGCTTCGGGTTTGCGTCGATGGTACATGTGTCACTGGCGCGTCATGAGCAAACGCATGTCGAGCATTTCATTCGCGAGGTGTTGCTGCATCCCGAAGTGCTCGAATGTTTTGCCACGAGCGGCGAGGCGGATTTTCATCTGCGAGTGGTTGTCGAAGATATCGACGCCTACAATGCGTTCCTCGACGAATTCATATTCAAATTGCCGGGTGTTTCGCAAGTACGATCGAACATCGTCTTAAAGGAGATCAAGGCCGATACCGCGCTGCCATTCAAATGAAAATTCTTCCGTTCAACTCGTGGTCTGAGTTATCCGCCGAACTAAAGCGCCGCAGGGTCTATCCGATCATCGCAGGCTACGCCGTTGTCGCGTTTATAGTGCTGCAAATCGGCGAAATAACATTTGGTCCTCTGGGTCTGCCGAACTGGGTGATGGTCGGCCTGATCGTAGTGGTCATACTCGGGTTTCCGGTCGCCGTTGTGCTTGCCTGGGTATTCGATATTACGCCGACGGGTATTCGACGGGATAGCGCAACATCGCCATTGGCCAAAGACACGGCTGCGCGGCCCTCGATAGCGGTTTTGCCATTTGTCGACATGAGTCCCGAAAAAGATCAGGGCTACTTCTGCGAAGGCGTCGCTGAAGAGATTCTCAATGCACTTGCCAAGATCCGGCAACTGAATGTTGCGGCTCGAACATCTTCGTTTCAGTACAAGTCAGGAGCCGGCGATGTGCGCGACATCGGCAGCGAGCTTGGGGTTGAGTCGATTCTGGAGGGCAGCGTACGCAAGTCCCAAAACCGATTGCGGGTTACGGCACAGCTCGTCAAAGTTTCCGACGGCTATCATCTCTGGTCCAAGAGCTTTGATGCGGAAGTGGAGGACGTATTTACGATTCAGGATGAGATCGCGACATGTATTGCCGAATCGCTGCTCGAGACGCTTACGCCGAGCGAACAATCGGCGATCAAGACAACATCGAGTACCGACGTAAGCGCATACGAGTACTACTTGCGCGGCCGGCAGTTCTTCAAGCGCTTCCGCAAAATGGATATCGAGCACGCGCGGCAGATGTTTCGTGAGGCCATCAAGATCGATTCGGAGTTCGCGCTTGCCTGGGCTGGCTACGCTGATTGCCACTCGTTCCTGGTCATGTATGTAGATCCGCAAGCCAGTTATCGTGAGGAAGCGAACAGGGCGAGCAAGCGTGCGCTGGAATTGAGCCCGGATCTTGCCGAAGCACATGCGTCGCGGGGACTCGCGTGCCTGGTATGCGAGGAGTACGACGGGGCCGAGGAAGAGTTCAAAAAGGCGATTGACCTGAACCCCTGTCTTTTTGAGGCTTACTATTACTATGCTCGGACGCGGTTTCATCGCGGCGACATGGATATGGCGGCGGAGCTGTTTAAAAAGGCGGCTGACGTCGATCCGACGGACTATCAATCACGGTGTTTGCGTGTACAAATCTTGCGCGGCATGGGACGTATTGACGATGCCATCGAGGAAGCGCAGGAGGCTGTAGCCGTAGTCGAAGGGCATCTCAAATGGAATCCGGACGATGCGCGCGCCTATCATCTGGGAGCCGGAACGCTGGTTGTACTGGGCGATACAGATCGGGCCAAGCGCTGGCTACATCGTGCCATTGAAATGGCACCGGACGACCCCGTTGTTTTCTACAACGTGGCCTGCAACCTCGCGACACTGGGCGAAAAGGACAAGGCGCTCGATTATCTCGAAAGGGCCGTCGAGCATGGCGCAGTCAGCGTCGCCTGGATGCGCAATGATGAGGACCTTGCGAGCCTTCGCGAGGACACTCGTTACGCGGAATTGTTACGCCACGTCGAAGAATTAGAACAGGCGGCCAGCTCAACTACCGACCATTAATTTCAAGAATAGACCTACGGCAGCAAAACAGTGGACCCGGTCGTCTTGCGCGCCTCGATATCCTGATGCGCCCGCGCCGCATCCTTGAGCGCGTAGGTTTGGCCGATGCGCACTTCGACGTTGGCGCTGCTAACGAACTCGAACAGCTCGTCGCAGGCACTCAGCAATTGTTCCCGCGAACCGATGAAGTCGTACAGAATCGGTCGTGTCACGTACAGTGAACCACGTTTTGCGAGCTCCGACGGGGCGAATGGTTCCACCGGACCCGATGCGTTGCCGAATGTAACCATCGTGCCATGCGGCCGCAGGGAGTCGAGCGACGCCATGAATGTATCCCGGCCGACCGAATCGTAAACGGCTGCAACGCCCCGGCCTGCAGTTAGCTCTTTGACGCTCGCGGCTATGTCCTCATCCGCCATGATGATGTGGTCGCAGCCCTGCGATCGCGCCAACTCCGCCTTGTCGTTCGTACTGACAACTCCGATGACCGTGGCACCCAGCTGCTGTGCCCATTGGCTGGCAAGCGAGCCAACGCCGCCGGCTGCCGCATAAAGAAGAATGGGGTCGTCCTTTTGCACGCGGTAACTGCGCCGCAGCAGATACCATGCGGTCAGGCCCTTCAGTAAAATGGCCGCGGCGACTTTGTCGGATAGTTTGTCGGGTATGTGCACAAGACGCGATGCATCGAAATTGCGCCGCTCCGAGTAAGCGTCCGCTGGTCTGCCGGTGTAGACGACTCTATCGCCCACTGCCACATCGGTAACGCCAGCTCCGACCGTCTCGATGACACCTGCGGCTTCGCTGCCAAGGCCGGTCGGCAGATCCATCGGATACAGCCCGGTGCGATGATACGTGTCGATCAGATTCAGTCCGATCGCCGTGTGCCGGATCTGTGCTTCGCCCTCTGCGGGATCGGCAAGGTCGACGTCTTCCCACGTGAGAACTTCCGGCCCGCCGAATTCGTGTATGCGTATTGCGTTGGTTTTCATTTTGTCAGCTGCTTTGCCAGTGCGACGCTAGCATAACCGAGCCCACGGTGATTGGCGAAAACCCGTCTGTGCTAGGACGAGAATTCGAGTCTCGTTTGGAATGCCTGTCATGGACCGCTACCATCAGCCGACAGGAGATGCCTAAGATGCCGGTAAACACAATTCGTGGAGTAATTGCGCCGCTATTGACACCGTTCAATGATGATCTATCGGTGGCAACGAGCCTCTACGTGGCCCATGCAAAATCGCTGTTCGATCAGGGTTGCGCTGGCGTCGCGCCGTTCGGCACGACAGGCGAAGCTTTGTCGGTCGGCATCGACGAACGGATCGCAGCAATACGGGATCTGATTGACGGCGGCATCGACCCGGCTGGAATGATTCCTGGAACCGGACTGTCAAATGTTGCGGATACTGCCCGTTTGTCGCGCGCTTGTCTCGACATGGGTTGCGCCGCCGTGATGACCTTGCCGCCGTTCTATTTCAAGTCCGTTACCGACGACGGGCTCTATCAGTATTTCGAGCAATTGATCGCGGCAATCGGGCCGGATGCACGCATCTATCTTTATCACATTCCCCCGATCGCCATCGTCGGTGTGCCGCCGGCACTTGCTGCGCGACTACACGCGGACTTTCCGGAGCAGGTCGTCGGCATCAAGGACAGTTCTGGTGATTGGGATAACACCCGGGCGCTGCTTGATATCGACGGCATGATCGTCTATCCCGGATCGGAATTGCCATTGCTTGACGCGCTCGAGCTCGGTGCGCCGGGCTGTATCACCGCAACCGCTAATATCAACGCTGCTGACATTGCCAGAATCGTGGACTTGTACGAGCGCGGCGACATCGCCGCCGCTCGAGTGTTGCACGAAACGGTAAAGCGCTTTCGGTTGCTAATGCAGGACTATGACCCGATTCCCGCGCAAAAACGCTTGCTCGCAATCGCCACGGGCGATGCACGATGGGCCAATGTACGCCCGCCGTTGACAGCGATGTCTGCAGAGGCGGGACGCGAATTGGCCGCGATCTTGAAGCGAGAATTCGAGTTTACTGTTGCCCGTGATGAATAGAAGTGGAGGCGTCCGGCACCGGAGCCCATGATGGACTTGCTATCACTCGCCATCATCGTCGGCGGACTGTTGCTGTACTCGTTAATCTCCGGTCGACTGCGAGGAACGATCGTCACTGCACCCCTGGTCTTCGTTGGTTTCGGTTTCGCAGTGGGGACTGGCGGACTGAACCTGGCTGACGTCGACGTGGGTCACTCGGCCATCCACGTCATTGCGGAATTTACGCTCATTCTCGTGTTGTTCACAGATGCCGCACGTATCGATCTTGATCGCGTCCGACTGGACCACAACTTGCCCACCCGCATGTTGATCATCGGATTACCGTTGGCGATCCTGGCGGGAACCATCGTTGCCACACAGTTGTTTCCGTCGTTTTCATTGTGGGAGGCAGCATTGTTGGCGGCACTGCTGGCGCCAACCGATGCTGCGCTTGGGCAATCAGTGATATCCGCAAGAGCCGTGCCGGTTCGAATTCGTCAGGCAATCAATATCGAAAGCGGACTCAACGACGGGATCGCTCTGCCAGCCGTTCTTCTTCTCGCGGCACTAGCTGGTACTGCGCAAGGTGCAACGCAGGCAAGTGAGTGGGTTCGTTTTGGATTGTTGCAGGTCATTATCGGACCGTTCGCAGGCGTCGTGATTGGTTACGTTGGAGCACGATTGCTCGATACAACGATTGAGCGCGGCTGGACGAGCCCGGCGTTTCAGGGTATCGGCATCCTGTCGCTCGCCGTGTTGACCTACGTTCTCGCGGAACTGATTGGCGGTAACGGGTTCATTGCGGCGTTCATCGGTGGCATGGTTTTCGGCCACAGCATCCGCCATCCCTGCACCTTCTTGTTCGAGTTCATGGAGAGCGAGGGTCAACTCCTGATGCTGATTACCTTCCTGATCTTTGGCGCAGCACTATTGCCGGAAGGTATTGCGCATCTGAATCCGATAGTTTTTCTGTACGCCGTGTTGAGTTTGACGGTGATTCGGATGGTTCCCATCGCGATTTCACTCTTTGGGTCCGGCCTGGGGTTGCCGTCGCACCTTTTTCTCGGCTGGTTTGGCCCGCGGGGTCTTGCATCGATCCTGTTTGTGCTGCTTATTCTGGAGGAATCTGATGTGCCACACCGCGACGAACTGCTAGCGGTCACAGTCATCACTGTTGCATTGAGCGTGCTATTGCATGGTGTCAGCGCGGCACCGCTCGCGCGTCGTTACGGTCGATTGGTTGGTCGAATGGGTGAGTGTGAAGAAAGTCGACCGGCAGCCGAACTGCCACTTCGTGAAGGGCATATGCCAATCGAAAGCAACACAGATTATTGATGCAGGCGATGAGAGGCGTACACGGACAAGAATTTAGCGCTACCTCTAATTTGATCGCTCAGACATCGTCTCGAGATAGCGTACGATGTCCCGTGACTCGGGCATCCACCTTTCCTCGCCGTCCGGGGAAGTGATCCGCAGCACGGGCACCGTTGCGCGCCCCCGGGCTGCTACGAGTTGGTCGCGATAACGAGCGTCCTCGAAAATTTCTCGAAGCTCGACGTCAAGCCCCAGCCGATCGATTGCCGACCTGACAAAGACACAGAAGGGACAACTGCGTGAATGATAGAGTGCCAGCTTGTCCTTGGCCGGGGCGGGGCTTTGAGCATAACGCTCGATGAATTGCTTAGCGTAAAACTCGGGCCAGTCGCTCTCCGGGGCACGCGCGGTCTGTTCGAAATCGGCATCCATCAAACAATAGATAAGCTGGCTTTTCGTGAACGGTGTCCGCAGCGCGTCGGCGATCGGTGTCTGCAGATGCTCGGCATACCAAATTGGCCATTCCGGGTCGACACCATCCGTAGCCGCGAAGGCTGCGTGGTGGGCACGTCCCGTCTCGAGAAAAACATCCACAAGATTATTCCGAAGTTCAACATTCATACCTAGTTCCTTTGAATTTGTTTACAGAAGGAAACCCACATACTTTCTATTTTTCCAAATACTGAAACTTGTCTTTGACCTCGCGCCAGTCGTCGGCATCCGCTGGCGGATCCTTCATTTCGGTGATGACGGGCCAGTTCTTGCTGAGCTCTTCATTCAACCCTAAATACTGCTTTTGATCGTCAGGCAGTTCGTCTTCGGAGAAAATGGCCTCGACAGGGCATTCGGGCTCGCACAAAGTGCAGTCGATACACTCTTCAGGATCGATCACGAGCATGTTGGGACCTTCGTGAAAGCAGTCTACCGGGCAGACTTCGACGCAGTCGGTCAGCTTGCACTTGATGCAACTTTCGGTAACGACAAACGTCATTCTTGGGACCCTCGCACGCAGTGAGTTCGCAAAGCCATTCGAACTCAAGCTAGATTTGCAATTCGGGCATACGAACAATGAGGCCATCGAGTTCGTCGCCAACCTCAATCTGACAGGACAGGCGGCTTGTATCCTGCAGATCCCAAGCGCTCTCAAGCATCCCTTGCTCGATATCCCCAGGCGAACCTGTTGCCTCGGTCCAGGCCGGATCCACATAGACGTGACAGGTCGCGCAACTGCACATGCCGCCACACTCTGCCTCAATGCCCGGAATATTGTTGTTGATAGCGCCTTCCATGACACTCAATCCTGACGGGACGTCAACTGCGTGTGCGGTTTCGTCGAACTCGACATACGTTATTCTCGCCATCTGTCAGGCTTCCTGCGCATCGTTCATCGTGTGCTTCATTCCTCTTGGTATGATCCGAATCAGTTCAGCCACACAGTCCGCGACGCATTTGTCGTTTGTGTCGAGCGACGCGTGTGCCTGGGAATAGCGCTCATTGCGTTCTGCAAGTATGCGCCGCAGGTCGGCCATGGCGTCCGCCTGATGCTCCATGGGTCGGACGTCACCCAATGCAATGAGGCGACGCATATACTCTTCAGGTCGCGCATGTAACCAAACGACGAAGCATGTCGTCAACAACGTATTCAGTAGCCTGGGATCCATCACGATGCTTCCGGGCGTCTCGAGAACACATTGGTCGTAGTGCTTCAAGGTCTGCATCAATGCTCTTTCTTCGAGGCGACGATATCCCGTTGCTCCGGATAGCGCGAATATTTCCGACGTGCTCATCCCTGCCAGCTTTTCGATCTCGCTACCAAGTTGCACGAAAGGAAATTCGAGGTGCTCGGCCAGTTTTTGCCCCTGACTCGTCTTTCCTGCCCCTCGCAGACCGACGAGTGCAATGCGTTGGCGGGATTCGACGGGAATCGAGAAGTGATCCGTCAGCATTTGTAGAAATGCCTTGTGATTATCCGGGCTCAGCTCTCGCAACAGATCGGCGATCAATATCTCTTCGGCAGTCTGCCGTTCGCGCGATCGCAGCAGGTCACTCGGTTCGGTTCGTAGTGCCATCGCAACGCGCGCCAGCAGGACCACCGACATGTTGCCTTGACCCTGCTCGAGTTGTGCCAGATATCGCTCCGATACGTCCGATTCCTGTGCCAGGGCTTTTCTGGTCATGCCACGATGTGTTCTGAGCCTGCGTACGCGCTCACCCAGTCGCTCGAGCAGGCGGCCGGACTCGATATCGCTCATTTTGGAGAGTGTTGCCAATTTGTTACTCAGTCGTGGAATTGCGAGAAAGAACCTTGCCTGGCAGCGGAGAACGTATGTTATCATGCATGTTTCTAGCCAACAGTAACATGAAACAGAAATATAATGCATAAACTTCCTGAATCTGCTGGCCAGGAGATCGGACGGCTCGACTTCCGCACGTCGCCAGATGGCTATCGACACTGGTCAATTTCCTTTGCTGGTCCGGTGGCCAGACTCGTCATGGCCGTCGATGAAAACAGCCCCGCCGGGTCCGGGTATGAACTGAAGCTCAATTCCTACGATATCGGCGTCGATATCGAACTTTACGACGCGGTACAACGGCTGCGCTTCGAACACCCCGAGGTCAGGACCGTGATTATCAGTTCCGGCATCCAGGGCATGTTCTGTGCCGGCGCAAACATCCGCATGCTGGGCACCTCAAGCCACTCGCACAAAGTCAATTTTTGCAAATTCACCAATGAGACGCGGAATTCGATAGAAGACGCGAGTCATCATTCCGGACAAACCTATGTTGCGGCGCTGAACGGCACGGCGGCCGGCGGCGGCTACGAACTGGCGCTTGCAACCGAGTACCTGATGCTCATCGATGACGGCAACGCGGCGGTTTCATTACCGGAGGTTCCTATGCTTGCAGTATTGCCGGGCACAGGTGGCCTGACGCGCGTCGTCGACAAGCGCAAGGTTCGTCGCGATCTGGCCGACGTCTTCTGCACGCTGGAAGAGGGCATGAAGGGCAAGCGTGCTGTCGATTGGCGGCTGGTTGACGAAATCGTGCCACGTTCGAATTTCGACGAGCGGGTCACCGAAAAAGCACTCGGACTTGCGGCATTGTCGGATCGCCCTGAAGGCGAAGCCGGCATTACTCTCGATCGTCTCGAACGAAGCGAAGACGAAAACGAAATCCGCTATCCGTTCATTACTGTTTCCCTCGATCACGATGGTCGCAGCGCGACACTGGATATCGAAGCACCTGACAGCGATGCGCCTGCCGATGTGAATGAAATCAAAAAGCAGGGCGTCAATTTCTGGCCACTCGCCGTAGTCCGGGCGATGGACGATGCGCTACTGCATCTGCGATTCAACGAACCGACTCTGGGAACGCTGATTATCAAAACGTCTGGCGATAGCTCGCGGGTTGCGGCCTACGATGCACTACTCGATGCAAACCGGGACGACTGGTTTGTCCGCGAAATCCTGTTGTACATGCAAAGGGCCTACAAACGGCTCGATGTCACGTCGAGAACGACGTTTGCTTTTGTTGAACAGGGCAGCTGCTTTGTCGGCATGCTGGCGGACCTGCTGTTCGCCGTAGATCGGAGCTACATGCTGGACGGGCAGCTGGACGACCGTCCGGCCGCAACGATTCAACTCGGCGAACTTAGCTTCGGTACCTTGCGTATGTCGAACGGCCTTACGCGCCTTGAAACGCGTTTTCTCGATGATGCCGAAAGTCTCGACAACGTGCATGAGCTTGTCGGCAGGGACCTCGATGCACTCGAGTCGCTGGAAGCAGGGTTGATCACGTATGCACCCGACGATATGGACTGGCAGGATGAGATTCGCCTGCTACTCGAAGAGCGTGCGAGTTTTTCACCCGATGCTCTGACTGGCATGGAAGCGAATCTTAGGTTCGCCGGCCCGGAGACCCTCGAGACGAAGATATTCGGTCGTCTGAGTGCCTGGCAAAACTGGATTTTTCAACGCCCGAACGCCGCAGGTAGTGAGGGTGCACTAAAGCTTTATGGCACAGGTAAACGTGCCAAATTTGATCGCGGGAGAGTCTAGTCATGTCTGAAGTCGACTACGCAGCACTGATTCCTAACAACGTCGACCTGGCGTCGGATGCACGACTGCAGCGAGCGCTGGAGGCCTGGTACCCGAAATACATCGATTGGTGGAAAACCATGGGGCCGGAGGGCTTCCAGGACTACGAGGTGTACTTGCGTACCGCCATTGGCGTGGATTCCGAAGGCTGGGCAAAATTCGGCTATGTGAAAATGCCGGAATACCGCTGGGGTATTCTGTTGGCGCCAAAAGAGGAAGGGCGCACGATCGCATTCGGCCAGCACAAAGGCGAACCGGTCTGGCAGGACGTTCCCGGCGAGTATCGTGCAATGTTGCGGCGCCTCGTCGTCATTCAGGGTGATACCGAACCCGCGTCAGTCGAGCAACAAAGGTATCTCGGCAAGACCGCGCCATCGCTCTATGACATGCGCAATGTTTTTCAGGTAAACGTCGAGGAAGGTCGTCACCTCTGGGCCATGGTCTACCTGCTGCAGAAGTATTTCGGTCGCGATGGCAGGGAAGAGGCCGAGGACCTGTTATTGCGCCGCTCCGGTGACGCCGACAGGCCGCGCATCCTCGGTGCCTTCAACGAGGCGACGCCGGACTGGTTGTCGTTCTTCATGTTTACGACGTTCACGGACCGCGACGGCAAGATGCAGCTCGAGTCGCTCGCGAACTCGGGTTGGGATCCGCTCGCACGAACAACTCGCTTCATGTTGACCGAGGAAGGTCATCACATGTTCGTTGGTCGGACGGGTGTCGAGCGCGTCATTCAGCGTACCTGCGAGATTATGAAAGAGAATGGCATTACGGACCCGATGGAGATCGAAGGCGTACGCAAACATGGGGGTATCGATCTGCCGACCATTCAGAAGAAAATCAATTTCCATTTTTCGGTTACGCTTGACTTATTCGGCGCTGAAATATCAACGAACGCGGCGAATTCCTTCAATGCGAGTCTGAAAGGTCGCTTCCACGAGCCACGGATTGATGACGACCACCAGCTGGAGAGTGATACTTATCCGGTCGCTCAGATCGTCGACGGTCAGGTGCAGATCGTTGCTACGCATGCATTGAACGCGATCAACGCCCGTCTTGCCGATGACTTCATCGATGACTGTGAGAAAGTCATGAAACGATGGAATCGTGTGTTTCAAACGCACGAAATCGATCATTCCCTGTTTTTGCCACATCGCGCGTTCAATCGTGCCGTTGGCGAGTTTGCGGACGTCTTTGTGACAAACAAGGGCGAAGTCGTCCCGGAGATCGAGTGGAATGAACGTAAGGACGAATGGCTCGCGTCCGATGCTGATCTCGAGTACATCCTGTCGCTTATGCGGCCGGAAACCACACCCGGCAAGTACGCCACCTGGATCTCCGCACCGAGAGCCGGTATCAATGGCCAACCTGGCGACTTTGAGTACGTCAAGGTCGCGGCGTGAGGTCAGAGCGATGACTGCTCAACGGGCTTTTGCTGAGGCGATAGCAACGATTACGGCACGCATTGCCGGACAGCCGCTCGACGATAGCTTGCAGGTGTTCCTGAACGAGAACTTCCCGCCCGGTGGTGAGGCATTTGATGACCTTGCCGAACTATGCCGGCAAGGTATCGACGAAGGCTGGCTCTGCGATCATGAGCAGGGCGGAATTAAATTCGGTCGCATCATCAAAGCAGGTCCCGACACCAATGGTTTCTCCATCGACGTCGTTGAGATGAACGATATTCGGGGGCCGTATCACGGGCACCCGAATGGCGAGATCGACATGATCATTCCCGTATCGACCGGTGCTGAGTTTGATGGCCAGGGTCAGGGCTGGATGGTTTATGAACCGGAATCGGAACATTATCCAACCGTGAGCGCCGGGAAGGCAATCGTGCTGTATTTGCTTCCCGACGGCGCCATCGACTTCACGCGCACCGCGCCCTGACGGTGACCCGGGATGCCGGCTGAGAAAAGAATCAAAGGTGATGGTAGCGGTATTCCGGACGGAATGACCGGTGCGGTTCTCAAGGTCAATGGCGACGACTATCCGGTCGTTTTTCCAACTAACCACACGCTCCTCGAAGTCCTGCGCGAGGAATGCAAGCTGACCGGCACCAAGCACGGTTGTGAGCTGGGCGAGTGCGGTGCCTGCGCCGTACTGGTCGATGGGCAGCCGGTGTTGTCCTGCTTGCAGATTACGACGGACGTCGTCGGCAAGTCGATCGAAACGGTCGAAGGGCTGCAACACGGTAATGATCTGCATCCGTTGCAGGAAACGTTTGCCGATCTCGGTGCCGCGCAATGCGGCTATTGCACGCCCGGCATTCTGATGGTGGCGGAAGCGCTGCTGGAGAAAGAAGCCGATCCCGACGACGAACAAATCACCGCAGCGCTGTCAGGGAATATCTGCCGCTGCACCGGGTACAACCGCATTGTGGAAGCGGTCAAATGGGCAGCTGCGAAGAAACGGGGTGACGATTGGCGGCCGGACGAAGAATTATTCATGGGCACCGAGATTCCAAAATAGGAACGCCAAATGGCCAAGGCACTATCCAAACCGCCGGAAGAGCAAGGTGACGCAACGGAAACCGAATTCAATCTCGTCGGTAAACCATTTCGCCGCGTTGATGGCCGCGCGAAAGTAACTGGTCAGACGCGTTTTGCTGACGACGTGCACTTTCCTCGTACCGTCTACGTAAAACTCGTCCGCAGCACGGTGCCGCACGCACGCATCAGGGACATCGACTTATCTGCCGCGCTGGCCATGGACGGCGTGCTCGGAACGTTGGTCGGTGCGGAAATGCCCGACTCATTCGGCATCATGCCGGTGTCGGAGGACGAGCACGCACTTGCCATTGATACGGTGCGCTTCGTCGGTGATTCGGTGGCAGCTGTTGCGGCCGTCACCGAAGACATAGCGCATGCAGCTGCGCTCGCAGTCAAAGTCGAATACGAGCCATTACCGACAATTGCCAGCGTAGCCGAAGCTCTCGCGACGCCGGAACCGCAAATCCATGATTATGCGGACGAAGGGAATATTCACAAAAAAGTCTCGCTGAAATTCGGTGAAGTCGAAGCAGGTTTCGAAGAAGCCGATCTTATACTGGAAGATAATTTCTTTTACGAGGGCAGTAATCATCTCGCGCTGGAGCAGCACTCGTCGGTGGCGGTTGCCGAAGATGACGATCGCGTAACCGTGTATTCATCGACGCAGTGCCCGCATTACGTACATCGGGCACTGACGAAGACTCTCGGTATTCCGAGCTCACGCATTCGCGTCATTGCCTGTTCGAACGGTGGTGCCTTTGGTGGCAAGAGCGATCCATTTAACCACGAAGCTGTGGTTGCGAAGCTGGCGCTCAAGCTCGGTCGTCCGGTCAAGATTACGCTGACACGCGAAGAGGTTTTCTATTGCCATCGTGGTCGGCATCCGGTGCAGATGAATTTAAAAACGGGATTCCGTCAAGACGGCACCATGGCATCGCAGCATTTGCGCACAACACTGGACGGCGGTGCATTCGGCAGTTACGGCGTCGCAAGTACGTTCTATACCGGTGCCTTGCAAACGACGACCTACAAACTTCCGAATTACTGGTTCGAAAGCGCACGGGCGTTCACTAATAAACCACCGTGTGGGCCCAAGCGCGGTCATGGCACGCCGCAACCACGATTTGCATACGAAGTGCAATTGGACAAAGCGGCGCATGAACTCGGCATCGATCCTGCGGAGCTGCGCCTGCGCAATCTCGTCGAACCGAATACGATCACTGCCAACTGGCTGCGTATCGGCACCATAGGATTGAAGGAATGTATCGACGCGGTCGTCAAGGGCAGCGGATGGAAAGCGCGCTACGGCAAGCTACCCGAGGGTCGCGGGCTCGGCATCGCGTGCAGTGCCTACATGACAGGGGCTGGACTGCCGATTTACTGGAACCACATGCCGCAGTCGGGAGTGCAGATCAAGCTCGACCGTAGCGGCAATGTTGCTGTGTTCTGCGGCGAAACGGAGATCGGGCAGGGTTCTGATAGCGTGCTGGCCGTCGTGGTTGCCGAAGTGCTGGGCATCGATATCAGGGATATTCGCCTGTGCGTTGGTGATACCGATCTGACACCGGTGGATCTCGGCAGCTACTCGTCGCGAGTAACGCTGATGGTTGGTCAGGCCGCAAAACAGGCTGCCGAAAGAGCACGCGATAAAATTTCCAACGCCGTTAGCGAGCACATGGAGGTCCCGGCAGAGTCTCTGGTATTCACAGGAGGTCGGGTATTTCCGGCGCACGATCCAGACAAAGGAATTGCGTTTAACGAGGCCGTCATCATTGCCGAATCACGTTTTGGCACGCTCGGCACGACCGGGTCTTACATACCGCCACGCTCGCCGGGACGATTCCGTGGCGCGGGCGTTGGTCCGTCGCCGACCTATTCGTATTCGGCTGCTGTCCTCGAGGTGGAGGTTGATCCGAAAACCGGACTGTATGACGTCGACAAAGTCTGGATAGCTCATGATATCGGACGTGCGCTGAACCCGGTGCTCGCACTCGGGCAAATAGAAGGCAGTGTCTACATGGGACTCGGCGAGGCCATGATGGAAGAACAGGCGTTCCGCCGTCTGCCCAAGCACCTCTCATCGTCGCTCGTGCACAAGTTTCCGTCGATGCTCGAGTACAAGAGCCCCGGCTTTCACGACATGCCGGAAATGACCTGCTACATGATCGAGACCGATGATGAGCGCGGTCCATACGGTGCGAAGGAAGCCGGCCAGGGACCATTGCTGCCGATCACGCCGGCATTAGCCAACGCGATTTTCGATGCCGTCGGCGTGCGCGTCGATCAGGTACCGATACATCCCGACCTGGTACTGAAAGGATTGCATGCGCAGGCGACGGGTCACGAGGCACGAGTGGGTCCTGCGGAGTTTCCGGACATCGATTTCGGCGAACCCCTCATCGTGCACACGCCGGAGCAGGGCGGTGACGGCCGCGCCGCGAACGATCCGAAGGCAAAGAGAAAGAGCCTGCGCTCGTCATCCGGCACGATGAAAGAGCGTGACGAGGCTCTCAAGGAGCACAGCAGTGCTACGCTTACCACCGATTAATCTGCAGTCACCTGAAACAATTCAGGAAGCGCTGAAATTGATCGCCGCAGGCGATGTGCGGGTTGTTGCCGGAGGCACTGACCTGTGGCCGAACATGAAACGACGCCATCAGAAAGCTGAGACCGTTGTCAGCCTGATGTCGATTCCAGATCTCGACATTATCGACAGCAACAGCTCAGACATCCGTATTGGTGCGACGGCAACGCTGGCCGATATCATTCGCGATGACAATATTCGTGACCGCTTCCCGGCTTTTGCCAAAGCCGTTGCCTCGATCTCGTCACCGCCCCTTAGAAACATGGGCACAATTGGTGGCAATCTGTGTGTCGATACGCGTTGTAACTATTACAACCAGACCGAGGAGTGGCGCCGTTCGATTGACTTCTGTCTGAAGGAAGAGGGCGAGATCTGCTGGGTGGCAACCAAGTCGCCGCGATGCTGGGCGCACACTGCCAGTGACTCAGCGCCAATGCTCTGCGCACTCGACGCAAAGGTAAGACTGGCGTCGGTGGCGAGAGAGCGCGAGTTGCCGCTCAGGGATTTCTATGTCGATGACGGCATCGACTATTTGTCCAGGCAGCCTGATGAAATATTGACCGAAGTCGTCGTGCCGGGCACGAGTGATGACGCTCATTGCCGGTCTGCGTTCTGGAAACTCCGGCGGCGCGGTTCGATCGATTTCTCAACGCTGTCGGTCGCGGCGGCCGTCTGGACTGACGATAACAATGTTGTTACTCGTGCGTCCATGTACCTCGGTGCAGTCGGTTCCGCACCGATCCCCGTTGCGGAAGCCGAGTCGGTGCTCGTTGGCAACAAGATTACCGAACATGGAATCGCAAGAATCGCGCGCGCCGCGCATAAGATCGCACGACCGATGGACAATACGGATTTCGCCACGTCATGGCGCGGCAAAATGATCGAGCAGTATGTAACCGCCGCGCTGCGAGAAGTTGCGGGCCTGCCGCCACTGCGGATGCAACCACGCCACACCCTGAAGGTCTTATAAGGAAAATATCCTCAATTCAGGACGATATCGTCATCATTTGGATAATCGGGATCGCCGGGAATGACGAATCGTGCTACGCCATCTTCGAGCAACGCAACAGGGCGTATTCTGTCGACTCCATCCCGGGCTCTTGTTCGTGCCCAATCCAGCAGGGAATCGACTGTGTTGAATTCAGCAAGCATCGCCAGGGTCTTGATAGTCGGGAAGGGCAGTTTCATGTCGCCTTCTCGTGCGGATGATAACGCCTCTGCCGCTGTCATCCAACGAACGTCTGTCAGCTCGCTTCCATCGTGACTGGCGTCTTGTGCCGACGGTGCCTCGGCAATGAAAAAGCGTGTGGACCATCTCTTTGGCCTGTCCAGCGGTGTTTCCCAATGCGCAAAGTAATGCAGCGCATCGCAGGCCATGAGCAGTTCCTGCTCGCCCAGAAACACCGGCCAGGCCAGCGTTGTCTGATCGACTTTTTCGCGAAGTTCCTGCAAACCGGGGCTGTCGGTTGCCCAGTCTCCGTCGCGGTTTCGCGCCAGCAACATCCCGGTTTCTTCAAAGAGTTCCCGGATCGCGGCGCTATAGAAGTCGAGGCCGCCCTCCGCAACCCGCAGCATGGCGTCAGCTTCGTCCGCAGTTACGCCGCGGCAAAATGCGCGAGCAGATGACTCATCCGCATCGAGGACACCACCCGGAAATGCATGATTGTCGCCAAACGCATCTCCCGCGCGCCGTCTGACCATCAACAGTTCGGGACCACGGCCGAAATCACGCAACAGGACAATTGTCGCCGATGGCCGCGCCGGTATTGACTGCGATCTGGTCTGAGCCATGCCTGTGGGTATCGTTGTCCTATGAGCTAGGCGACTTGCCGCGCGAAGGCGAGTCGCTGGGAGATAGAGAACCCGTTACGCTGCAAAAATTGCAGTACATCGAAGTGCTCTGCATCGGTCTCGGAGCGCACATGTTCGATCTGCAGAGACCACAGATTCGCGAGCAGTTGTGACAGCAACGCGGTACCGACAAGGTGGTGCGCAAAACCGGGATCTACCGCGATACTGTCCAGTACGGCAACTGGCTCGATGCGGTCGAATTCTCCGAAGTCTACTCTGGCCATGACGAAACCGACGACATGATCGTCCTGTTCTGCAACAAGCGATACGCGGATACCGGATACGCCAAGCAATTCCGCCATTTTTTGTTCGTAGTACGGACGGTGGTCGCGGCCTGTCGTGCGATGGTCAATTTTCACTATCGCGTCCAGGTCGGATTTGCGCATCGAGCGGCACAGTATGAGGTCGCGCGCAAGTGTGCCGCGTTGATCGCCTTGGGGATCGCTATAGTCGTTTGCGTCACCGAGTTGTGCGGATTCCTCAATCAGATCATTGACATACTCGAAGTCGGGTAGATTGGTAGCAGCTCTTTCCAGTATGTGGCGCGCTGCCAGCGAAAAACCGCAACCGCCAAAGAACTTCAGCATTGGGAAGTTATGCCAGTCGGCTTGGGAATAAATTGTGTCGATGTTCTTGTGACGCAGAATTTCATCGAGGGCGTGCAGCAGCGAGCGGCCCATCCCTCTTGCTGCCATTGCAGGATCGACGCTGATCGCGTCCATGGATGCATAGCGATTACTCGTTCCGTACTCGCCCTCCTGTAGACGTGCCAGCAGAAAACCTTGCAGTACACCCTCTTCTTCACACCCCAGGTACACGAAATTTGCCGGCTCGGCCTGGGCGGCTTGCAGTCGTGTGCGGTAAAAACCTTCGCGCCGGCGTCCGGTGTATTGGCTGTCGATTTCGATGACGCGCTGCAGATCGTCGGGCACGAGTGGCCGGGTGTCGAATTCTCTGGCGGGGCCATGCATCACGATGCGTCCGGAATGAGGATGGCGCGACGGGTGAGTTGGCCGTCATGAGCTCTGGCGAATATCTCGTTGATCTGGGACAAATCGTGCCGTTCGATGAACGGTAGCATGGAGACTTTGCCGGTCAGGACCAACTCGAGCGCATCGGGGTAATGCTCCGGCAGGCATCCCCAGTTGCCGAGCGTACGCGCATGAAATGCCATCAGGTTGGACAGGCGAACTTCGACCTTGTCCATCGTAAAACCTACGACGGACAAACAGGAACCGTAGGTTAGCAGGCCAAAGGCAGTGGTTTGACCTGCTGCAGTACCGGAACATTCGAAAATCTTCCACTCTGTTTGACGCAGCTTATTGTCCTTCGCGAATTGCCGGATGGCGTCGCGGACATCCCTGCCTTGTACGTTTCCCGCATTGATTTTCATGCTGGCGCCGTAGCCGTCGAGTTGATCGAGCTTCGCCTGATCGATGTCGATAGCAACAACTGTTGCGCCTTTTGCAGCCGCGATCTGCACCGCGTAACCGCCGACACCGCCGACGCCGATGACGATTGCCAGATCTCCGGCTTCGATTTCCGCTTGCACGACAGCCTGGTAGGGCGTTGTCAGCGCGTCTGCGATGACGCTTGCATCCGCGAGCTCCATGCCGACTTCGGCCAGCCGTGCGGTATCGATCGCGCACAGCCCGGCCGACGGCACCGTGATATGCGTGGCGAAACCGCCATGCATATCGATGCCCGGTGATTTCTGCTTCCTGCAGATCGTGCCACGACCCCGATCACAGAGGTCGCACGACCCGCAGGGTATGACTGCGGGCACGATTACTGTCTTGTCCTGCCATTCTGCAGCATCCTTTCCGGTCTTGATGACGCGGCCGCTCATCTCGTGACCGAGTGTCAGCGGTAACGGGTGCTTGGTCCTGACACCGTCGTAAAAGAATCCGAGGTCTGTATGGCATACGCCGCAGCCGGCGATCTCGATGATGACTTCGTTTGACGAGGGTTCCTGCAGATCGAATTCAACTCGCGTAAGCGGCGTCCCCGGCTGCTCCATTACCCAGCGATGTGCAGTCATTAGTCGGCTCCCTCCGGGTCGTTTCCCCAGATCGGTTTGCGTTTCTCGAGAAATGCATTGAGGCCTTCGATCGGGTCTTTGGTTTGCATCAGCTCCTCGACATATGTTTTTTCGACGATCTCGAGCCTGACCCTGATGCGTTCGATGTAATCCTGGCGCGCAGCAGTTACCGCAAAGCGCAGTGAACTCGCACTCTTGCCGATGATATTCTCGTCTATCCAGGCCAATGCCGCTTCACTGGGTGACTCGCTGACCTGGTCGACAAGGCCGATAGTCTTCGCTTTCTGTGCGTCAATGCTCTTGCCGGAAAACAGCAACATCTCTGCGTGCGGCTGACCGACGCGCTCCGGCAACAGGCAAGACGCTGCCGGTGCAATTACCGCGAGCGAAATCTCCGGCTGGCCCAGCTGTGCGTCTGGTGCGGCGATGATCGGGCTGGCCGCACATGCGACTTCGAGGCCGCCGCCGAGGCACTGACCCTGCACGGCGGCGACAATTGGCACCGGGTACTCAAGCATCTGCATGACCAGCGAGTTTATCTTCCTGAGCATTGCCGCACACTGGTCCGGCAGGTGCTCCTCGACACTGGCGCCAAAACTGAAATGTGGGCCCTCCGCGTCGAGAATGACTGCCAACAGGCGTTTGTCGTTTGCATGCGCATCCAGCGCAGCGCTCAGGGCGTCAATCATCCGGGCATCGATGATATTCGCTTTCGGTCGCGCCAGTTGCAGCCGCAATACCTGTTCGTCGCGGTCGAGCCAGGCTTTGAGTGGACTGTCTGTCATGTGCAGGCTCCAGGCTAGTCAATCGCCGCCGGTGGATCCGGGTCGTAGTCCCAGTCATCATCTGGCGGCGGATATTTCGCCAGCCATTCTTTCATCCAGGCGACATGCTGGCGCTCGTCGTCACCGAACTCCTGTGCCAGCGAGCCGACCTGATCATCCGTACTGTCATGTGCGATTGCGTCAAAGAACGCCATCGCGCTCAATTCGTTTTCCAGCGCAAGCTCGAGTGCCTGATGCGGCGTCATCAGATAATGCACGCCCGCGAGATCGATGTTCTCGGGAGGCTCGAGGCCTGGCCAGCGATATTCCCATGGTGGAAGCTCAGTAAGCTCCACGTCTCCCGCTGCCTCGCGAATCTTCTCCGCGTGTTCGGCCTCCAGTTTCGACATCTTGTCGAACAACGCGGCAACTTCAGTATTGCCGCACTGCTCCATCTGCTCCGCCAGATCCTTGTAGCTCTGCACGGCTTCCAGTTCGATGACCAGCGCGTGGACCAACAGCTCGGTCTGCGTGAAGTTCTGCGATGCATTCTTACCAGTATTGCTCATACCAGAAACTCCGCGTCGAGGTCGCGCTCGAATTCAGCGTTGCGCTCAACCGCCTGTCCATATATGTCGCGGGAACCTTTGTACAAGACACCGATATTGAATCCATCGTCGGTCATGACGCGCCTGGCTGCCTGAGCCGGATCTGTCGTAAATGTCACGGGAGGCGGGTGCACCTTGTTCTTCCATTCCCGCTGGTCCGGACGAAACGTGACGCAGGGGCTCAGTATCTGCACGAACGAGAAGCCGGGGTGGCCGATAGCCTCGGCCAATGTTCTCGTGGTGCCTTTGACGTCCCCCGCGAATGTCCGAGCAACAAAGTTGGCACCCGATGCAAGCGCAATCACGAGCGGGTGAAACGGTGAGACACCAGTACCTCCGGGCGCCAGTTCAGAGTCCCAGTCGGGCGCAGTAGTGGGCGAGGGCTGCCCCTTGGTCATGCCGTAAATTTCGTTGTCCATAACCACGTAAGTAATGTCCACGTTGCGCCGGCAGGCATGCAATAAATGGTTCCCGCCGATCGAAAAGCCGTCGCCATCACCTCCGGCGCAAATAACGGTCAGGTCAGGTCGTGCGACTTTCAGGCCAGTCGCCAACGGTAACGCTCGTCCGTGCACGCCGTGGAAACCATAACAGTTCAGGTATGCCGGGATACGCGAGGAGCAGCCAATCCCTGATACAACCGCCAAATTCTCGGGTACAAGTGCCAAGGCCGCGATGGCCTTGGTAAGGCTTGCCAGGACATGGAAATCACCGCAACCGGGACACCAGACCGGTTTGGTGCCTGACTTGTAGTCGCTGGCCTTGAGTTTGCATGGTGCGGCGACGCTCATTCGCCGCACCATGCATCTATCCTCGTGGCTATCTCGCCCGGTCTGAATACACCGGGTCCGGGTCGATGCACTGTATCGACGTCTGCCGGCAGGTCATACCACGCGCGTAAGAAGCGATACAACTGGCCCGTGTGATTCTGCTCGATCACCAGGAGGCGATTGACGCCATCGAGGGCGGCGGCCATATCCTCTTGCCTGACCGGCAGCAGCAGTCGCAGCGTTATGAGTTTCAGGCGGCCGGTCACCTTGTCCGGCAACCTTTGCAAGGCCTCCCGGACTACACTCGCCGTTGAGCCCCAGGTCAGTATCGCGAGTTCACCCGCACCCTCGATGTCCGCCCAGTGCTGGCCATAGTCGAAATCGGCAATCTTCCTGGCGCGCTTGTCGAGCTGCGCGCTGTGGTCGCTCGCGATGCCCGAAGGTTTTGCCGCAGCGCTATGCTCAAGACCGTCGGCCGTATATTGACCGCCTGCTGTTCCGGGCAGCGGCATTGGGGAAATCCCGTCGGCCGTTATTGCGTAGCGTTCGAACGCCTCGGGTATCTCCTCGGCGACTTTTCGCTTGGTGAAAAAAGAAATCGCCGGCACCGGATCGGCGACGACGATCGCCTGACCGATAAACTGATCTGACAGAACGATGACCGGCGCCTGAGTTGCTTCGGCGAGATGCACGGCCCATTGCGTCGTATAGACGCAGTCGGTCACCGAGTTCGGCGCCACGACGATATGCGGCGCATCGCCATGTAATCCATAGATCGCTGCATTGAAATCCGATTGTTCCGGCTTGGTTGGAATGCCGGTGGACGGTCCCGCACGCATGACATTGACGACGACGAGCGGAATTTCAGCACATACCGCGAGGCCGAGTCCCTCAATCATCAGAGACAAGCCCGGACCTGAGGTTGCCGTCAGTGAAGGCACGCCGCCATACGACGCACCGATTGCCATGTTGATCGAAGCGAGTTCGTCTTCTGCCTGTGTCAAGGTTCCGCCGGCGTCCTTCAGGCGCGGCGCGAGCCACTCGAGAATCTCGGTTGCCGGTGTAATGGGGTAGGCCGCGGCAAAGCGCACGCCGCCGCGCAGCGCGCCCAGCCCGGTCGCATGATTGCCGCTTATCATCCAGCGATTGCCCGCTTGTCCGCCGCCTGTCTGCGGTGCTGCCGAACGCTGTGACCGCGAGAAGCCAAGCATCGCTGCTGCGACGCTTACGTCGACTGCCTGGCGTCCCTTGCGGCCGATATTCTTTTCGATGGCATGCCGGATCGCTTCCTGAGAAATGCCGGCGAGGCCGGCCACATAGCCTAGTGCCACCATGTTCACACGGCCACCACTCACCGATTCGGCAAGCTCCTTCATCTCGAGTTGCCGCAGCACCGCTCCTGATGCAGCAATCGAGTGCGGCACAGCATCTTCAGCCGGGTCGGTTACAACAATGCTGTCTGCATCAACGGCGATTTCTGAAAGCAGCTGTTCGGCCTGTTTCCAGTCGATGCCGAGCACCACATCGAAGCGGTCATCGAGACATTCGACCGGGACCGAGCTCAAGCGCACAAGAGCCGCCGACTCCCCGCCGCGGATCTGCGGTCCTACCGCGCGGATCATCAGGCCATACAATCCGCAACGTGCCGCCGCCGCCAGCAGCATGTCGCCGGCAGTAATGACACCGGCGCCACCCTTCCCCAGCAGGGCGACGGAAAAGGACATGCCGGGCTGACCTGTCATTTACAGTGCCTTCGTTGCTATTATCGTAATTCGGTACTATAATACCGTTATATTCGTGAAAAGCAAGTGCAGCAAGGAGAAGTTGATGAATGCCCTGGCAGCCAAGAGTGACTCCGATAGAGAACTGGTGAACTACGATCTGACGCAAGATGTCATCGTCCCGGGTGTGACACTCGAGCGTCGACAGGCGCACTGTCCGGGTGGAACCGCACTCGATGGACTCTTCCATGCCTGGATAACGCTCGACAACCCCAAGCAGTACAACTCGTACACGACCGAGATGATCAAAGGCGTCATTCTGGCGTTTCGCCGGGCGAGCGCGATGCGTGATGTCGTTACGGTGGTTTTCACGGGCAGCGGCGACAAGGCATTTTGCTCTGGGGGCAACACGAAAGAGTACGCCGAATACTACGCGGGCAATCCACAGGAATATCGCCAGTACATGCGCTTGTTCAATGACATGGTCTCGGCGATCCTGAGTTGTGACAAACCCGTCATTTGCCGGGTCAATGGCATGCGCATTGGAGGCGGTCAGGAAATAGGCATGGCCTGTGATTTCTCGATTGCACAGGATCTCGCACGTTTCGGTCAGGCTGGCCCAAAGCATGGCTCGGCCCCGATTGGTGGCGCGACGGATTTTCTGCCGCTCATGATCGGTGCTGAGCAAGCCATGGTCTCAGGCATACTCTGCGAGCCCTGGTCTGCTCACAAGGCATACCGGATGGGCATCATCTCGGATCTGGTTCCGGCGCTCAAAGTCGACGGCGAATATGTGCCTAATCCGTTGGTCGAGACGCAGCGATATCTGGATGATTGGGGCCGCATTGTGCATGGCGAAGCAAAGACCGGGGAGGCGCTCGATGCCGGAAAAGTATTGCTCAAGCAAGGCAGCGTCGATCTGAGCTTGCTGGATGAAATGACAGAGCGCCATTGTGCGAAATTCATTCACATGTTTCCGGAATGTCTGACAAAAACGCTCGAGGAATTACGCAAACCGAAGTTGAACGCATGGAATGCCAACAGAGAGAATTCACGCGCCTGGCTGGCACTGAATATGATGACCGAGGCGCGTGCCGGTTTCAGAGCATTTAACGAACCGGCCGATGGCAAACGCGAGATTGACTTCATCGGTCTCAGGCGGGCGTTGGGGGCCGGAGAACCCTGGACCGATGAGCTTACGACAAGTCTGTTGCCCGCAGCGAGAGCGGCTAAGTAGGAGCAGAGGACCGATGGCACTGATGATCAACAGCGTGTGCACAGCCTGTGACGCTTGCGAGCCAATGTGTCCAAACGAAGCAATCAGCGCCGGTGAGCCGATCTATATCATTGATGCCTTCAAGTGCACGGAATGTGTTGGTGCCGAAGATGAGCCGCAATGCCTGCTCATTTGCCCTGAAGAGGAATGCATCGTGCCGAACCCGGACTTTGAGGAATCCGAGGAAGAACTACAGCAAAAATACGAGATGCTGAACGGCTGATGTATCGCGACAGTGCTTACGGTGCGTTGTCGAGATTCTCGACACCGTAGCGGAGCAGTGTCTTCAGCGTAATTGAATCGAGCGTCGACCGGTTCAGTCCGTCGATCTCATTCATGACTGCGTCCAGGCCGGTGACAACAATTTCTGCGTTACCACGCAGCTCGTCCGGCGTGTCGATGCCTGATTCCAGGGATTCGAATTCGTGGATGACGTCCCAGAGTGTCGTACGCCGCACATTGCCGGAGAAACGATAGCCGCCACCCACGCCTCTAACCGACTCAATGAGCCCGCTGCGCACAAGTGTCCGCATGACTTTTGCCAGGTGGTGAATGGAGACACCGTAACTCTCCGCGATCTCGGCTGTGGAAAACTGCCTTTCCGGTTCGCTGGCCAGGTGCAGGACTGCAAATAACGCGTAACGGCTCGCTTTTTGCAACTTCATGTCAGTCCAGCCGCCTCTCGAGTTCGATGTAGGGTCCCGCCGCAAGTCCTTCGCCGCGGAAGAACGACAGATTCGTTTTATCGTTGCCGAGCACCATTGTACGAATGGTTGTCGCACCGTCCTTTTTCATCTGTGCACACAAAGCCTCGAACAGGAGCGTGCCAATTCCTTGCTGCCGCTGATCGGGCGTCACGCTCAATGCGAGTACCCAGCCACAGGGCGGGGAGCCGAACTCCCAGGCACGAATCTCCCCGACGATAAATCCGAGCAGCTCGTCGTTAGCCGATTTTGCAACCAGGAAATAACGTTTCCGACGCTGGTTTATGCCGGCGAAGCGTTCGAAGATGTCGTTCCAGTAAGTCGCTTTTTCAGTCCCGGTTATTGCGGCGTCCAGAGCCGCGACAGCGTCGATATCAGCTGCGTCGGCGACATGAACAGTGATGACGGGTTTTTCCTTGTGCAATTCAAAAACCTTATGTTGTCGCCGGGGTCCGGCCAATCGTAACACCCCGGAGGGCCGCCGTGCGGCGCTGTCCAGGGCCGGTTTGGCTTGATTTGACGTTAAAAGCGTAATTCGGTACGATTATACCACTTTTATGGGAAAAACCCGATCATGGCTTTGGAAAACATCGTTGAACGTTGCCAGGATCTGTACGAGGACCTGGATTTCACGTCGGTCCGTGCATGGAAGGAGGCTGGCGCAAACCGCAAGGTAATTGGGCACATGCCGGTCTACGTGCCGCGCGAGCTGATTCATGCCGCTGGCATGTTGCCGGTCGGGATTCTCGGTGGTGGCGATCAGCTGGACGTCATTCATGGGGATGCCTACTACCAGAGCTACATCTGCCGAATTCCCCGGTCAACGATCGAACTCGCCATTACGGGCAGGCTCGACTGCCTCGACGGCATGCTTTTTCCAAGTACCTGCGATGTCATCCGAAATCTTTCCGGCATGTGGCAGCTCAAGTTTCAGGACAAGCTGATTCGTTATTTCGATGTTCCGCAGAATTTCCATCGGGATATCGGCGGGGTCTTCTACACGCGGGAATTGCAAGGCTTTCGCGACGCACTTTCTGATTTGGCGGGTCACGAAATCAGCGACGACGACATTCGCGCTTCGATCGATTTGTACAACAAGAATCGTCAGGTGATCGCTGAACTCTATGCCTATCGCTCCGCGGAGCCCTGGCAAGTGCCGACACCGGAAGTCTATCTCCTGATGCGTGCCGGCATGTTGCTGCCGGTCGACGAGCACACGCAACTCGTCCACGACTACATAGCAGCAGCCAAAGCGGTTGAACGCCCCGTCCGGGACAACTGCCGTGTTGTGATCAACGGACTGTTCTGTGAGCAACCGCCATTGGGATTGTTAAAGTCCATCGAGATGGCCGGCTGCTATGTTGTCGATGATGACTTCATGCTGGTTGCGCGCTGGCTTCTTCACGAAGTCCCGATGGATGGTGATCCAATCCATAACCTGAGCGACGCATTTATCACTTATTCATCAGAGACGTCCTGCAAATACGTGCCGAACAAGAAGGACAAGGGCAAATACCTGGTCGATTCCGTACGCAGGAGCGGGGCAGAGGGTGTCATATTTGCGAGCCCGAGTTTTTGCGATCCGGCGCTGCTCGACAGACCGATGCTGCAAAATGCACTGGCCGCTCATGGCATCCCGTATACGGCATTCAAATTCGCCGAGAACTCGGGACAACTACAACCTATTCGTGAGCAGGCAGGCACGTTCGCGGATTCGATCAAACTTTGGAGCGCCGCATGACTACCGCCGCGAGCCAACAAGCAGACGTACAAAAAGAAGAGTCCATGCTTTTGCAAAAGGCGATGATTGGCGCGAATTTCGATGCGCTATCTACGGCTCACGAGGAAGGCAAGAAAGTCTCCTCGACATTCGTACCCGGCAATCTCAATGAATTGCTGATGTGTTTTGATTTCGTGCGAAATTTGCCCGAAATCAATGCGCTGCAGTCTGCAATGCGGAAGAAAAGCGGTGGCTACGTTATGGAGGCAGAACGCTCCGGCCACTCCGAAGACGTCTGCAGCTACGTAAAAAGCGATCTCGGCATGATGGCGAAGGGCCAGCTCGGGCCAACCGGCAAGCCGTTGCCGACACCGGACGTACTGCTGCTGTCTTACACCGGTTGTTTTACTTTCATGAAATGGTTCGAACTTGTGCGCGATCAATACGATTGTGAAACAGCAATGTTACACGTTCCCTATCAGGCTGACGGTAAGATCACCGACAACATGCGTGACTTCGTCGTCATGCAGTTGAAGGAACAGGTTATCCCGACGCTCGAACGTGTCAGTGGCGTGAAGTTCGACATCGATCGATTGCGGGAAAACCTCAGAGAGTCTGCCAAAGCAGAGGACGACCTTGTCTGGGTTCTGCAGTCGGCGAAGAATCGTCCGTCGCCGATCGATGCCTATTTCGGCGGTATCTACTATTGCGGACCGATCTTCTCGGCGTTTCGAGGCAGTAAAGAAGCGACGGCGTATTACGTTGCCCTCCGAAAAGAGGTGGCGGATCGAATCGAGCAGGGTCTTGGTCCTGTCACGCCGGAAGGTGTCATGGACGAAGAACGCATACGCCTCGTTGTAGAAGGGCCGCCGAACTGGACGCATTTCCGTGACTTCTGGAAGATGTTTTATGACGAAGGCGCTGTTGTCGTCGCGAGTTCCTATACCAAGGTGGGTGGTGTCTACGACTATGGTTTTCGACACGACCCCGACAACCCGATAGAGACGCTCGCCGACTATTGTCTCGGCTGTTACACGAATCACAGCCTGCCGGCGCGGGTCGATATGCTCTGCGATTATATGGAAGAGTACAATGCGGATGGCTTCCTCAATAACTCGATCAAGAGCTGCAACAGCTTTTCGGCAGGGCAGCTACTCATGCTGCGAGAGATCGAAGAGCGTACCGGCAAGCCGGCAGGATTTATCGAAACTGATTTGGTCGATCCCCGCTATTTCTCACCAGCGAATGTCAAGAACCGGCTCGAGAGCTACTTCCAGATGATCGAGCAGAAGAAGGCCCGCGGCGACTCGAGAACGGCAGCATGAAGACGTTTATCGGCATTGATCTCGGCTCGACCACGACCAAGGCGATCGTATTGGGCGGCGACGAAACAGTGCTTGGGCGTGGCATTACGAACTCACGCTCGAACTACGGAATCGCCGCGGAGGTCGCCAAGCAGGAAGCATTTCTGGATGCGCGCTTTTTTCTGTTTCGCGAGTTGCTGAAAGACCTGCCTGCCCTGAAAGATGACCTGGAAAATTTCCTGAACAACTTCGAACAGGATTTTCGCCTCGAGCAATACCTGGAGCAACTCGCCGAGCTCGAGCGAGCCTGTGTCGAGAGCTCAGACGACGATCGTCTCGGAAAAGACGGCGCGGAAACCCGGTCGTTGCTCGCCGCGGTTTTTCGGCAGCTCAACGATGAAGCGCCGAAGCTGTACGAACCCGGATCATCTCGCAAGTCAGACTTTTTCCGCGACATCGCCGGCTCACAGTATTCCAACGCGTCGGAGTCGACCAGCCAGGACAGCAGAATCAGCTTCGAGTCGATGCTGAATGTCTTTGATCGCTCGATCATCGAGGTCGAGAATCGTATCGGCAGCGGTGCTGACGAGGCGAAATTCATGAGTGCGCTTGAACGCACCTGCAAGCGATCGGAGGTATTCACCAGGCTGCGCGGCGATTTACGAGCGCCGCTTGAGAATGTGCTGGGTACCGCGTTCGAAGAGACTTATGTTGTCGGCACCGGTTATGGCAGGGCTACCCTGCCGTTCTCGAAGGAACACATCCGTTCCGAAATCCTGTGCCACGGGCTCGGCGCTCACATCATGCACCCGAAAACAGCGACCGTGCTGGACATCGGCGGCCAGGACACCAAGGCGATACAGGTTGATCCGAACGGTATCGTCGAGAGTTTTCAGATGAATGATCGCTGTGCGGCGGGTTGCGGCCGCTATCTCGGCTATATCGCCGATGAGATGAATCTCGGCCTGCATGAACTGGGGCCGATGGCAATGCAAGCGACGCGAAAGGTACGCATCAACTCCACATGCACCGTTTTCGCAGGCGCGGAATTGCGCGACCGATTATCCATGGGCGAGAAGCGGGAGGACATCGTTTCCGGCCTGCACCGGGCGATCATTCTCCGTGCGATGTCGATCCTTTCAAGGTCGGGCGGTATCAGGGACCAGTTCACTTTCACCGGCGGCGTTGCCAAGAACGAAGCTGCCGTGGCTGTGCTGAAGGAACTCGCCTGGGAGAACTACGGCAAAGTCCAGATGAACGTGAACCCGGACTCTATCTATACGGGCGCGCTGGGTGCGGCCACATTCGCGCAACGTGTCGTATTGCACTGAACAAGGGATCTGACATGACACTTGCAGCAGGAATCGACCTCGGCACCGGCGCAGTCAAGACCGTCCTGTTTGACGTGTCGGACGGGGAGCCAAGATGGCTGGCCAGGCATTGCAGTCGGATTCGCAGGCGCGACCCGATGGTGCTCGCCAAAGAGGCTTTCGAGGGCATGCTGGCGGAACTCGACCTCGACGCGGATGCAATCGATTACGTGGCGACAACCGGCGACGGTGAGAATATTCCGTTTCGCACTGGCCACTTCTACTCGATGACGACCCATGCACGCGGCGCAATCTATCTTCAGCCGGGCATCAATGCCGTCATTGACGCGGGAGCCTTGCATGGCAGGGCGATTGCGACTGATGAGCGCGGTAAGGTGCTGACTTACAAGATGACGAGCCAGTGTGCCTCGGGTTCAGGACAGTTTCTCGAAAACATCGCGCGCTACCTCGGCGTTTCGCTTGAGGAAGTTGGCACGATTTCGAAGACTGCTGACAATCCCGAAATCGTCAGCAGTATTTGTGCCGTTCTCGCAGAGACCGACGTGATCAACATGATATCGAGAGGCATTACTACAGCGAACATCCTCAAAGGTATTCATGTTGCCATGGCAGGTCGGCTCGTCAAACTTCTGAAATCCATCAAGGCCCGCGAAGGGTCGGTGCTTGTAACCGGCGGCCTTGCCATGGATGAAGGTCTGATTGAAGCGATGAAGGAGCAGGTGATCGAGCAGAAGCTGAAAGTGAAAGTGCTGAATCATCCGGAGTCGATCTATGCGGGCGCTATTGGTGCCGCCCTCTGGGGAGCATTTCGCTACGACAAGCTGCTGCAGGCAAAGCATGGCGTCCCGACTTCCGACATGGATGCATACGATGCAGGGAAGCCGGTTCTTGCGGTCGACCTCGGCCGGGAAAGCGTCGATTGTCCGATGACTACCGTGGCCGAACCCAAGAGCAGTACCTGTCCCGCGGACGAGATTTCGAATTCAGCCAACAAAGAGTAAAGCACATGACGCCGACAGAAATTCTCAGCGACGAGCATCGTCTTATTGTTGCAGTTCTCGACTGCCTGGACGAGGCGGCGGCGCACCTGGACAGCGGCGCTGTCGTAAGCCCTGATTTTTTTCTCGATGCGGCCGAATTCGTTGCAGGATTCGCCGATAAATGTCACCACCGCAAGGAAGAAGACATTCTGTTCGTAGCAATGACAGCGAGAGACATGCCACAGGATTCAGGACCGGTAGCAGTCATGTTGCGAGAACACGACGAGGGCCGTCAGTACACTGCCGCATTTCGATCGGCTGCCGAGCAGATGAAGTCGGGTAACGAAAGCGCTGCAGCTGATGTCGTTCGCAATGTGTTCGACTACGTCAATCTTCTGCGGGAACATATTTTTAAAGAAGACCATGTGTTGTTTCCGATGGCGGAGCAGATTATTCCCGCGGACACGATGCAACGAGTGAGTGATGATTTTCAGCGCGTCCTTGACGAGGACACCAAAAACGGCATCCCGGCCAAATACCGGGCGCTGGCGGAAAAGCTCAGCCAATACGTGAGTGAGAAAACTTTTGTCGCCTAGTTGATCAGGATTACTGCAGCATCATCGCTGTAGAGCTGCTCCACGAGGGCGTGCCTTCGCTCGAGAACAGCGCGCTGATTGACGTAGCCCTTGTCAGTGATTTCACCGGCATCGATGCTCAGGGGCTCATCAAGAAACAGCAAACGGGCAATGCGTGTGCTCGTGGCCGGGTTTTGCGAATTGTGTGCAGCGAGGCTATCGCACAGTGTCTGCCGGGCTGTCGCATTGCCCAGCAGCTCGGGCAATGGTGCCTCGGTACTGAGGCCTGCGATCTTCGCCATACCCGCGACGTTCGGGATGATCAGCAAGCCGATTTCGTCACGGTCATGCCCTGTGACTACGGCATCCTGAATCACCTCAGCACAAGCGGATATTGCGGCCACCCTGACCATCCCTGTATTTACCCATGAGCCGGTAAGCAATTTGAAATCTTCGGCAACGCGACCGTCGAACAGTATGCCCTTGGCCGGATCGTCAGGATCAACAAATTTGCCGGCATCGCCGGTCCGGTAAAAGCCATCTTCGTCGTAAGCTGCAGCGGTAAGATCGTCACGCCTGAAGTAACCTGGCGTCATGTTGGGTCCGCGCAAGCGCAGTTCCATCTTGCCTTCGCTCGGCAGCATCTTCAGCTCGGTCCCCGGCACCGGCAGACCGATCACGCCGGCACCCGTAGCGGGAAAGTGGATGCTTGTGGCGAGCGGTGCGGACTCTGTCAGACCCCAGGCCGAGGTCATGGCGACCTTCTTGCCAATCGCTGCAATCGACAGGTTTTCGATACGCTCCCAGAGATCCTGCGGCAGCGCAGCGGCCGCATAGAATATTGTGTCGAGGTTTGAAAAAAACTGATCGCGAAGGCCTGCGTCTTTTTCCAGAAACGGTGCCAGCATCTGAAATCCGCGTGGCACGTTGAAATACACGGTCGGTGCGATCTCGCGGAGATTTTCAATTGTAGCCTCGAACAGGCCCGGAGCTGGTTTTCCGCTATCGATATAAAGTGTCCCACCGTTGCGCAAAATCATATTGAAATTGTGATTGCCGCCGAACGTGTGATTCCAGGGCAGCCAATCGACGAGTACGGGCGGGCGGCGAGTAATAAACGGCCAGACCTGGGCCATCGCCTGCTGGTTGGAACACATCATGCGATGTGAGTTGATGACTCCCTTCGGCATGCCGGTCGATCCGGACGTAAAGAGAATTTTTGCGACCGTGTCCGGGCCAACATGGGAGAACGCCTCATCGACGGCTGGCGCCGGTTCTGTTGCCAGTAATTCACCTATCGGTATTGCGTCGATTCCGTCAGGTACGTGTCCCGTCACGACGACGGTGACGTCTTGCAGATTCAGGCCAGACAGCGCTTTGCGAAACAACTCGCCGTCGGATGCAAATACTACTTTCGGCCGCAGCAAATCGAAAACGTGCTTGAGTTTACCAAAATCGTACGACATCAATGAGTAGGCCGGCGACACCGGTGCCACGGGCAAGCCGACGAACATCGCAGCAAGCTGTAGTAAGCCATTGTCAATGCTGTTTTCGGAAAGAATCATGAGCGGCCGATCCACACTCACGTCGTGATCCATCAATCCCTGGGCCAGCGCCCGAACCGAATTGAGCGCATCGTCATAGCTTAGATGGCGCCACTCGCCCGTTGCCGCTCGCTCAGCAATGAATGTCCGGTCTGCCGCCTGTTCCGCCCAACCCACGAGGTACGAGCACAGGTTTGCCGCGTAGGGTTCCAGTTCCATAGGAGAGCGCAGTATCAGTCCGCCATCCGGGATGTGTTCGATGTCTACTTCGGCAGGTGCGAATTCCGGGTTCATCCGCTTCTCCGGGAGCAATTCAGCGATTCTCCACGGCCAGGACCAGGGCCATGGCCGAATCACCCGCTGCACAACCCGTAAACAATCCGCGTCCACCACCACGCATGACCAGTTCCTCGATGAGTTCAATGATGGATCGCATCGCAGTGGGCGCCTGCGGATGTCCCCAAATCAACGAGCAGCCGAGATTATTGATGTCTTGCAGGGCCACGTTGGCCTTGCGTGCAAACACGATGTCATTCACCGCGAACGGGTTATGCGTCTTGATGGCGTCCATATCGTCGAACGACAAATCTACCCGTTGCAGAGCAGAATGAGCAGCGCCATAAGGCGCCTCTGGCATATATCCCAATTCTGCCCGGGATTGCCCGACGCTCAGAATTCGAATCTGCACGGCGGTATCGGTGGCAAGCTCCCGGGCGTTGTCCCTATCCGCGATAACGATGGCCGCGTTGCCGTCTGCAGGATAAGTTTGGCCGCCAAATGTGACCGTGCCACCGTCCACAACAGGTTTGAGTTTTGCCAGACCATCGGCCTTTGATTCAGTCACTCCCTGATCGCCGTCAATTTCCTCGACCGTCTTGCGGAATCGCGGGTCGGGTATGGCGAACGGCAAATCCATGTAACGTTTCTGAAAAGCCCGATCGTCCGCGAGCGCATCCTTGTATTGTTCGTAACGCCGTAACACGACGTCATGTTGCTCGGCAGTTGAAATCGAAAACTTCGCAGCGACATTTTCTGCGGTTTGCAACATGGCATGCTTGCCGAGCGGGTCGCAATTAAAACTGTCGAGTACGACATTCTCGGCAACACCGGTCCCACCGGGTCCCGATTGGGCCGGGTAGTACGTGTGTGGACCGTTCGAGCATCGATCCGCCGTAGCAGTCAGCACTGTTTTTGCAAGGCCGCTGCCAATTTCCTGGGCGCCCATGAGCAGGGCCCGGACGCCCGAGGCACAGACCTGCGACACAGTGGGCCCCGGTGCTTGCGGCGCGCCGAGCAGACCCATGAACCACGGTGTTCCGTAGAACGACTGATGCTGATAGACGCTCATGCCGAAAACGCCGGCGTCAAACGACTCCGGGTCTATGTCGCGTTTGGCAAGCTCGCGGCGGGCGACGTGAGCAGCAAACTTAAGCGCGTGCAGATGCTGCATCGACCCCTGCCAGCGCACGAATGGTGAAGACCAGTAACAACCGTATGGAATCTCAACCTGTTCGAACATCATCATTCCCCTGTTTCTGCTACCACATCGCACATGGCCATGTCGGCACGTTCTAGCGCCTCCGCAATGTCTTTTTCTGTGATGACGGTCGACAAGGCGATCAGGCCACGCTGCGCAATAAAGAGTCCATGATTGATACAGGCAAGGTGAAATCTGTCCATCAGAAGGTCGTCATCACGCAGCACCGAGAATTCGGGGGCGGACTGGCTAAAGTAGATGTTCAGGCAAGATCCATAGCGGTTTGTCGAAAAAGGCAGACCATGCCGATTCGCCGCAGCAATGAGACCCGACTGCAAAGATTTACACAGATGTTCCATGCGCTCGATGCGATCCGGCGTCAACTCGCGCAGCGATACCTCACCTGCGACCATTGTGACCGGGTTCCCGTTGAACGTGCCCGTATGAAAGACCTTCATATCGGCTGGATCGAATATTCGCAACGTGTCTGCGCTGCCGGCGACGGCCCCGACGGGGAATCCACCGCCAATGATCTTGCCCAGCATCGTCAGGTCCGGCTCGATACCTATATCGGCCTGACAGCCACCGCTACTGAATCGCAGCGTCAGCACCTCATCGAGCACGAATAATGCCCCTGCCTTATGAGCGGCTGCCCGCACACCATGAAGAAAGTCCGGATCGCCCTGAATAATTCCGCTTGCGCCCATGACCGGCTCAAGAAAAACAGCGGCGATGTCATGACCATGCTCATCGAGCACAGCTTCGAATTCCGCCAGGTCGTTGTAGGTCGCCAGGTGTGTGATCGGACCCTCGTTGCCGAAGAACCCGACCTCGAATTCAAGCGGCGAACCGTGATAACCATAGCGTGCCATCAGCAACTTCGTTCTGCCGGTGATTATCCGCGCGATGGTGAAGGCGAGGGCACCGGCCTCAGATCCTGAATTGGTGAAGCGAACCTGCTCGACTGATGGTATGCGATCGACGATAAGTGCGGCGAGACGGCTCTGTGGTTCATTTGCCGCAGCCCAGGCCGTGCCCTTGGCGATCTGTTGTTGAGTTGCCGCGACGATGGCTGGATAGGCATGGCCATGGACCATCGCCGTATAGTTGTTTATCAGGTCGAGATAGGAGTGACCGTCAATGTCATGGAAACGTGCACCACTGCCGCGATCGATCGTCAGCGGATAAGGTTTCCAGAACGAGGCCTGACGCGATGTGCCGCCAGGCATTAGCTTGCAGGTTAGCGCATAATTCTTGGCGCTGAGCCGGGTTCGTTCAAGGTATCTTGCAGTTATTCCAGCTGGCGAATCAGGCAGGCTACCAGTTATAGCTGTCGACATTTTGCGGCACCGCTTGTAGAAACTCACCACTCGCAAACATGGCGGCGATCGTTTCGAGGTAATCGGTCAAAGGCACGTCGTGGTCGAGATACGGTACGTGTTTGCGCACCATGCCATGCAGTGTACGCGTGGCAGAGCTTAGTTGATCGACTCCGCGAATATCCGCTGCCTGGCAGGCGCAAATCAGTTCGAAGGCGAGGATATGACGTGCATTATCCAATATGTCCCGCGTACGCCGGGCGGCAACCAGTCCGAAGCTGACATGGTCCTGAAAGTCACCGGTCGATGGCAGCGACTGAATCGACATGGGCGTACACATCTGGCGAATTTCAGCAGTTAGCGAGGTGGCCAGGAACTGCCCGCCCATAAGCCCCATGCGTACCCCGGGGTTCTCCTTGACCAGGAATGGCGGCAAATCTCCATTCAGGCTCGGGTGAAGCAGTCGATTGTTACGCCGATCCGACAGGTTGCACATGTTGACCAGAACGATCGCGAGTTGATCCATCGCATTGGCAATGTATTGGCCGTGGAAGTTGGCATTGTGAACGGCATCGCCGTCCTCGACGACGACCAGCGGATTGTCATTCGATGAATTGATCTCGGTTTCAACTGTTTGCCGCACGAACAACGCCGTATCGATCACCGGCCCCATGATTTGCGGCGTGGCGCGGATTGAGTAAACGTCTTCGATCTGTTGGTCGAGACCGAGAGGTGTGTCGGTGGCGAGATTTCTGAGCCACTTTTCGACCTCGGCATCCTGAACGATCATCTTGCTATCGTCGAGCGTGCGATAAATACAATCGGCAATTTGTCCCTGTCCGACATGCGGTTTTTGCCGATGCGCGGCAGGACTGAACGGCATGATCTTGGCTTTGTGCACTTCCAGGCTCAAACAGGTGGCCAGCGTGTACGCTTTGATCAGGTCTATGGTTTCCGCGACGAGGCAGGCGGCAACAGCGGTCATTACCGAAGTACCGTTGATAAGGGCAAGCCCCTCTTTGTAGCTGAGCTTCATGGGCTCGATGCCCGCCTTTTGCAGTGCTTCGGCGCCAGACATGATTTCGCCGTCGAACTTCGCGCGCCACTGGCCTGTGCCGACAAGGCCGATACATGCCAGCGGGCCGAGGTCGCCGCTGGTACCCAATGATCCTTTTTCGGGAATGCAGGGCAAGACGCCACGATTGTACATCTGCACATATTTTTCGAGGTTCTCGATCGATATCGCGGAGTAGCCACGACTCAGAGAGTTAATGCGCGCGAGCATCGACGCTCGCACATAGTGATCGTCGAGATTGGGGCCGCAGTTGCTTTGCACAGAACGCATGATGTTGTTTTGCGTCTCTTCGGCATGTGCCGGCGGAACCAGCCAGTTAACGAAGCCACCGACACTCGTCGTCACGCCGTAGATGACCCGGCCTGAGTCCACAAATTCGTCGAGCAGGGCACGCGAGGCAATAACGCGCTCACGGATTTCGGGAGTCAGTTCAATGCGGCAATCGAAATCGCGGGCAGCCTCCGCAATCGACGTGGCGGTCAGGCTGACGCCGTCGGGAATAATGGTCGATCCTGTCGAGCTAACGGCTTCGGGAATCATGTCAAAATCCTACCTGGCGGTGTTTCTCGTAGTGGTAGCTTACGCTGATTTAGCCGCAAAAAGCTTTCCTTTATTCTCGCAAATTGACTAAAATAGAAAGGATTCTTCATATTTTGAGATATTTAGAAAGGAATGGTCCACGTGAGCATGAAAAACCAAAATGAGGCGGTGCCATTGGATCGCTACGAACACAATATCCTGCGGGTCCTGCAGGCCGACGGGCGGCTTAGCAATCAGGACCTGGCACAAGAAGTCGGGCTATCCCCGTCAGCCTGTTGGCGTCGAGTAAAGAGGCTTGAGGAAGCTGGGGTTATTTTGCGTTATTCGGCAATCCTCGATCCGATCAAGGTCGGTATCGGCGAAACCGTGTTCGCACACATTTCTTTGAAGCGTCACTCCAAGGCATTGAGCGTAGAGTTTGCGGAATTGATGCGCAAACAGCCGGAGGTCATGGAGTGTTTTTTTACGACGGGTGCAGCCGACGTCATCTTGCGCGTGGCGACATCCAGCGTTTCTGCCTACGACGACTTTCTGGAAAACGTTATATTCAATGCTCGCGGCGTGTCACAGGTGCACTCCGATTTTACGCTCAGGCAGATCAAGTACGAGACGGCATTACCGCTGTGATGGCGTCAGTCTCCCAACGGAGCAGCGTACGAGGCGAACGTAGTTCTAAGAAGGTCGCCGGGCCGCATAATATGGCCGGTTGAGCCATGCGGGAAGCTACACGCGTTTTGATCGATATCTCACTGGGGCCGAAGTAACGCGCGATCAATTTCTTACCGCACTGATTCCCAATGCTCGTCGGTCGCGACCATCGTCAGCACATCGTATTGCGCACAGATCTCGTCATCCTGGTTCGTGACCTCGGCGTCCCAGCGAACCTCGCCGTAGCCACTATCGCCGCGCAAGGTTTTTTGTTTGCAAGCGAGACGCACTTTGAGCGAGTCACCGTAGTTGACCGGCTGAATAAAGCGCAAATCGTCGACGCCATAGTTGGCGAGCACAGGCCCGAAGTCCGGATCGACAAATAGCCCTGCTGCGAAAGAGACGATCAGGTAACCGTGCGCGACACGCCCCTCGAAGAACGGGTTCCTGGCCGCTGCTTCCTCGTCCATATGCGCGTAGAAATTGTCGCCAGTAAATTCGGCGAAGTGATCGATGTCATCAAGCGTGACCTCGCGAGATTTGCTCTTGAACGTGTCACCGATCTCGAGCTGCTCGAAGGTCTTGCGAAACGGGTGCACGCCCGGGTCTTTCTGGTCCGCGCCACGGATCCAGCGGTGGCCGATGACGGACAAGGTCTCGGGTGATCCCTGAATCGCCGTGCGTTGCATGTAATGCAGCACGCCGCGTACGCCACCCATCTCCTCGCCGCCGCCAGCGCGCCCGGGGCCACCGTGCACGAGGTGGGCCAGGGGCGAACCGTGCCCGGTCGATTCCGCCGCGCAATGCCGGTTAATAATAACCATGCGGCCGTGATACGCGGCTGTGCCGAGTACGAGTTCACGCGCGACAGCATTGTCATTCGTGATGATCGAACCGGCGAGGCTGCCCTCACCGAGTTTCGCGAGTTCGATCGCTTCATCAATCGAGTCATAGGGCAATACCGTACTCACCGGGCCGAACGCCTCGACCGAATGGACGGCCTTCGATGACAAGGGTTTCTCACAGTGCAGCAGGGTAGGCATGAAAAACGCACCCTTCGTGCTGTCGGCGTCGACCAGTTCGAAGTCGTCGGTCCCGCCGAAGACAACTTCCGCTTCGGCCGACAGGTCTGTAACGCGTTCTCGAACCTCGTCACGCTGGCCCTGACTCGCCAGCGCACCCATGTCGACTTCCTTGCTGCCCGGGTTGCCGATACGAATTTCACCGAGCGCGCTCGACAACGCCCTGACGACATCAGCGGCTATCGCCGATGGTGCGAGGATGCGCCGGATCGCCGTGCACTTTTGCCCGGCCTTCGAGGTCATCTCGTTGGTGACCTCTTTGATATAGAGATCGAATTCAGGCGTGCCCGGCGTCGCGTCAGGACCGAGGATCGACATATTCAGCGAATCGGTCTCGGCTGTAAATGCGACAGACTCGCTGACCACACGTGGATGTAGCTGCAGCATCTCGGCTGTCGTCTTCGAACCCGTAAACGCGATCGTGTCCTGGCAGGTCAGGTGATCGAACAGGTCGCCGACGCCGCCGCAAATCAGCTGCACGCTGCCAGGTGGCAGTATGCCGGACTCGATCATGCGCCTGACCATGAGTTCGGTCAGGTACGCCGTGCTCGATGCGGGTTTGATGATGGCGGGTACGCCGGCGAGCAATGTCGGCGCGAGTTTTTCGAGCATGCCCCAGCACGGGAAGTTGAAGGCATTGATATGAATGGCAGCGCCGAGCTTGGGCGTAAAGATGTGTTGGCCAACAAACGTGCCTTCTCGGGATAGCTGTTCGACACCACCATCGAGGTACACGTGGTCGTTCGGCATCTCGCGCCGGCCCTTGCTCGAAAACACGAACATCGTCGAAATGCCGCCATCGATGTCAGGCCAGCTGTCCCTGCGAGTTGCACCGGTCTGCGTCGACAACGCATAGAACTCTTTCTTGATGTCGTTGAGGTGTTTCGCGAGCGCCTTGAGCATGTCACCGCGTTCGTGAAACGTGAGCTTGCGAAGACTTGGACCGCCGACCGATTTCGCGTGATCGAGAATCGCCGCAAAGTCGAGGCCGTCGCTCGTAATCGTTGCCACGGGTTCGCCGGTCACGGCAGACGTCAGAATCCGTCCGTCACCGTCACCTTCGACCCATTGATCCTGAACAAGATTGCCGAGTTTCATTGCAAGATACAAAATAGAGTTAGAATTGAAAAAATCGGTATCACAATATACGGTCAGATGCTTGGAGCGCAAGCGCACCCGACGATGACGATTGAATCCGCCAGCCAAAACCTTGTTGCCGAGTTTCGTTCCCGGCGCACGTTGCGTACGGGCTCGCTGATTACGACCGTCTTCGGCGATTCGATCGCCCCACGCGGTGGCACCGTCTGGCTCGGCGGCCTGATTGAGGTGATGGAGCACTTTGGAATCAGTGAACGCCTCGTGCGCACCTCGGTCTTCCGGCTGGTTCAGGACGGTTGGTTGCGGTCCACGCTGATCGGTCGTCGCAGTTACTACAGCCTGACTGACAAAGGCAGAGAAGAGTTCGAGCAGGCAACGCACAAGATCTATGGCGAGCCGGATTCGACGTGGGACGGTCAGTGGTGCCTGATACTTCTTTCCGGACTCGAACCCGCGACGAGGGACTCGGTACGAAAGGAGTGCGGTTGGCTGGGCTTTGGTGCGTTATCGACCGGGGTGCTCGCGCATCCGGCGCCGGACACGGCTGACCTCGATATTACGTTGCGACGACTTGGCGTTGCGGAAGAGCTGGTTATCATGACCGGGCAAACGGTCGGCAATGATGCGGCAATGCGTAAGTTGGCGCAGGAGAGCTGGAACCTCGAGGACATCGACGAACGTTATGCCGGATTCGTCACTCGATTCCGGCCGTTGATCGCCGCGTACGGCAAAGACGCCAAGGTGTCGCCGAAAACAGCGTTCCTGGTCCGCACGTTGCTGATCCAGGAGTATCGCAAGGTGTTGTTGCGCGACCCGCAGCTGCCAGCGGAGCTGCTGCCGTCCGGTTGGCATGGTACGGCTGCCTACCAACTTTGCAGAAACCTGTATCTGGCTGTTTATGCACAAGCCGACAACTATTTATCAGAAACAATGGAAACGGCCAGCGGACCATTGCCACAACCGGACAGAAGTTTCATGCAGCGCTTTGGCGGACTCGCTCAGGGCGGCTAACACCACGGAGGTCTTCACACATGGACGAACTCGAGCGGGCACGTGCCTGCGCCGACAAAATGTACGCCAATGACAAAGCGTCGAAGGCGCTCGGGATCGAGGTGCACGTGCCGGAACCCGGATCCGCGATCGCGACGATGCGCGTGCGTGACGACATGGTGAACGGTTTCGACATCTGCCATGGCGGTCTTGTCTTTACGCTCGCTGACTCGGCGTTCGCATTCGCCTGTAACGCCTACGATGATCTCACCGTGGCCGGATCGGGGCATATCGAATTTCTTCGTCCGGTCAAACGCGACGACGATCTGCGCGCAGTCGCGCGTGAGGAACTGCGCGGTGAGCGTGTTGGTTTCTATACGGTCGAAGTGTTGAACCAGGACAAGAAGATCGTCGCATTGTTTCGCGGCCGCTCGGTGAGTCGGGCCGAGCGCCTGCTCGACAGCTAAACCGATACAAAAACGATTGAATAAATCAAAAATCTGTGACACATTGGCGCGGCACGCGTAACGACGCGACGGGACTGTATTCATGTACACACAAGGCCTTGATCAAAAAGGACAATCTGACGCGAAGGGCGACGGGCTCGAAGCTGCCGCCGACCTCGCTGCGTTTCAAAAACGCGTCGATGCCGAGGAGAAGATCGAAGCCAAGGACTGGATGCCCGAGGCCTACCGGCGCACGCTGATTCGGCAGATCTCGCAGCATGCGCATTCCGAGATAATCGGCATGCAGCCGGAGGGCAACTGGCTAACTCGCGCGCCCTCATTAAAACGCAAGGCGATCTTGCTCGCGAAAATTCAGGACGAAGCGGGGCACGGGTTGTATCTCTACAGCGCGGCCGAGACGCTCGGCGTTTCGCGCGATGAGATGGTGGGTGATTTGTTATCCGGCAAAGCCAAGTACTCGAGTATCTTCAATTACCCGACAGTGACGTGGGCGGATATCGGCGCGATCGGCTGGCTTGTCGATGGTGCCGCGATCATGAATCAGATTCCGCTGTGCCGTTGCTCTTACGGTCCGTACTCGCGGGCGATGGTCCGCATTTGCAAAGAAGAGAGTTTCCACCAGCGCCAGGGCTACGACATCCTGGTCGAGTTGTGCAAAGGCACAGCCGAGCAAAAGGCGATGGCGCAGGATGCGCTCAATCGCTGGTGGTGGCCGTCACTGATGATGTTCGGCCCGAGCGACAAGGACTCCAAGCACTCCGCGCAATCGATGGCGTGGAAGATCAAACGCTTCTCTAACGACGAACTCAGGCAAAAGTTCATCGACGTCACGGTGCCGCAAGCCGAGTTCCTGGGCCTCAAGGTGCCGGATGATGAATGCGTACTCGATAAGAAGACGGGCCATTACGGTCACGGCGAAATCGACTGGCAGGAATTCATCGAGGTGATCAAGGGTAATGGGCCGTGCAACAAACAGCGTTTGGCGAAACGCCGCAAAGCTCATGACGATGGCGCCTGGGTCCGCGAAGCGGCCGGCGCCTACGCCGAAAAACGAGCCGCAAAAGCAGCTTGATGTAGGAGCCCGCTCCAGCGGGCGACAAGGATTTGATATGACCAACAAAGAATGGCCTCTCTACGAAGTCTTTATCCGTGCCAAGTCGGGCCTGAGTCACCGGCATGCCGGCAGCATTCATGCGGCTGACGATCAGATGGCACTCGATGCGGCGCGCGACACGTACACGCGGCGCAATGAAGGTGTGAGCATCTGGGTAATCCGTTCGAGCCAGATCGTTGCCTCGGACCCGGCCGAGTCGGCCGCGTTCTTCGAGCCTGCAGAGGACAAGATCTACCGGCACCCGACGTTTTACGAAATGCCTGATGGTGTGGAGAACCTGTGAACGCCGACCAGGCATTGCTCGCTTACGTTTCACGGCTTGGCGATAACGCGTTGATCCTTGGCCAGCGCATGGTCGAGCTCGTTGCGGCCTACCCGGAACTCGAGGAAGAGCTGGCCAATGCGAACTTCGCGCTGGACTTCATCGGCCAGGCGCGCATGTTCTACACCTATGCCGGTGAAATCGAAGGCAACGGTCGCGGTGAAGATGATTTTGCATTCCTGCGCGACGAAAATGAATTCAGAAACTTCCTGCTGATCGAGCAGCCGAACGGGCACTTTGGCGACTCAATCACGAAGCTCGTGCTTTTCGAGTCCTTCTATCTGTTGCAGCTCGAGGCGTTGACGAAGTGCGCCGATACCCGGATCGCCGAGATCTCGGCGCGTGCCGAGAAAGAGATTCGCTACCACCTGCGCCATAACACGCAATGGTTCCTGCGCCTCGGCGACGGTACCGAGGAGAGTCATCAGCGTGTGCAAGGCTCGCTCGACAATCTCTGGCCATACACGGGCGAGATGTTCGCGGCTGATGAGATTGATGGCATTTTCGCCGAGTTTTTCGATGGCCCACACCTCGAGGCGATTCACGCGCAGTGGATGACAAACGTCGAGTTGATTATCAGTCAGGCAACTCTCGATATGCCTGAGGATCAATGGATGGCGTCCGGTGGCAAACAAGGCCGCCATAGCGAACACCTTGGTTTCATGATTGCGGAGATGCAGTACCTGCAACGAACGCACCCGGGTGCGACTTGGTAGCGATCGGCATCAGTCGCGAACAGGTACTGGACTGGCTCAGCGTAGTACCTGACCCTGAGATTCCGGTGCTGACGATTGCCGATCTGGGCATCGTCCGCGGCGTGACCATCGACGAGCAAGTCATCGTCGAACTAACACCAACGTATTCGGGATGTCCGGCCACCGAAGTCATTGAGCAGAGCGTGATCGATACCTTGCACAAGCATGGCGTCGATGTCTCTATCAAAAGAGTGCTGTCGCCACCCTGGACCACGGACTGGATCAGCAAAGAAGGCCGCGACAAGCTCAAAGAGTACGGCATCGCGCCACCCGAGCAGGGCGCGAGCAAACGCGAGTTGTTGCAGGGCAATCGCAATATCGCGTGTCCGCGCTGCGATTCCGTCAATACTGCGGTTGTCAGCGAGTTTGGTTCGACCGCGTGCAAGGCGTCGTATAAGTGCATCGACTGCCTCGAACCCTTCGAATACTTCAAGTGCATCTAGATGAGACAGTTTCACCCACTCACTATTGAACGGCTCGACCGCGAGACCAAAGACTCGGTGCGCATAGCATTGAGCGTGCCGGAGGAATTCGCGAGCGAGTACGAGTTTCTGCCCGGCCAGCACCTGCCATTTCAGACTACGGTCGACGGCAAAAAGCTGCGCCGCACCTACAGTATCTGCTCCGGTCAGGGCGAACGGCCGCTCGAGATCGGCGTTCGCGTGCAACCGGGCGGGCAGTTCTCGGAGTTTGCAGCAAACGAACTTGCTGTCGGCGACACGCTCGACGCAATGCCGCCGACCGGGCAGTTTCATGTCGATCTCGATGCAGCGAATGCGAAAGATTACATCGGCTTCGCCGCCGGAAGTGGTATCACTCCGGTGCTGTCGATGATCAAGTCCGTATTACAAATCGAGCCGCACAGCCGTTTCGTCTTGTTCTATGGCAACCGCAAACAGTCGACGACAATGTTCATCGAGGATCTGTACGCGCTCAAGAATTTGTATCCTGAGCGCCTGCAATTGCACTTCGTATTCAGCCAGGAAGACCAGGAGTTTCCGATCGCGGCAGGGCGCCTTGATGCAGACAAAGTTCGGGAGTTGTATGAACGATTCTGTGCCGGTCTGGACCCGGTCGAGGCGTTCGTCTGCGGCCCCGACACGATGATCAAGACCGTCACCGAGACGCTCGTTGCCCTTGGGTTCGACAAGGCAAGCGTGCATGCCGAACGCTTTGGTGTGCCACGCAAGGGGGGCAAGGCGAAGGCATCTGTCACGATTAAAACGGCGAATCAGGCGACTGTGACGGTGATCATGGATGGTCACAAGAAAGAATTTGCAATGCAGCGCGGCGACGAAAACATGGTCGATGCTGCGGCTGAACACGGCATCGAATTACCGTATTCGTGCAAAGGTGGCGTATGCGCCACCTGTCGCTGTCACGTGCGTGACGGCGAGGTCACGATGGCGACCAACTACGGCCTCGAATCCTGGGAAGTCGAAAAGGGATTCATACTCGCGTGTCAGTCACGTCCGGTCAGTGACGCTGTCATTCTGGACTACGATAAGACCTGAGGCGAACGACCCACCAAAGGCCCCAGAGCCCCCAGAGAGTGATGAGCGGCAGCACGATCCAGTAAGCCGTTTCGTCATTCAGATTCCAGCCCGCGGCGCCGCGAGCTTTGACCACGGCCGCCAATGACACGACTGGCCAGTACACCGTGATACCGAGTGCCGCGCCCATCACAAACCGGCCCCAGTCGTGCAGTTTCCAGAGTCCTGTCAGGCCGGCAGCGAGTAGTGGTATGTAAATGACAAGGTCGCCGAACGCGAAGCCGTACCAGTATGCGGTGCCGACGGCAGTCACCTGGTCGGCGGATTCCTGCGTGCCCATTTGGACACCAAGTTCATAACTGAATGCTGGAATCGCCTGGGCGTAGATCAGATAGGCCAGCAACAGCCAGCCTGGGACCTGTATGAGCCAATCGCCAACACTGCGTTCTGATATCAACAGCATTCCCCTAAAACAATGCTCTGCCTCAAAGAAATAGCACCAGCGTGAATCCTGAGAAATAGGGGTAAGCCGAAAGGCCGGGTCGGTCGCAAGTACTTATAATTGTGGACGCATACGTCAGCGAACCCAGCCATGGCTATCGTCAAAGAACTCAAGCGCCGCAATGTCTTTCAAACGGCCGCCTTGTATATTGCGATCGCCTGGGGCGGGACCGAGATACTTGCATTTCTGATCGACGCGCTCTGGGGCGAGCGTGCGGCGGACGTTGCCAGCAAGTATCTCGCCATTCTTTTTATCGCCGGTTTTCCCGTGGCGATGTACCTCGCCTGGTCGCGGGATCTCGGGCGCAAGGCGCGGCGATACGTCGGTGCGAGCGCATTGGCTGTTTTGATCGTGGCCGTACTCGTCTGGCTGGTACCGTCGGAACCGGAAGCACCTTATTCTCCACCCGCCTCACCGGACGGAATCAAGGCCCTCGCGGTTTTGCCGCTCGACAATCTTTCCGCTGATCCTGATCAGGACTACTTTGCCGCCGGAATGACCGAAGCATTGATCGCCGAACTAAGCGAGCTTGCGGCATTCAAGGTCATCTCCCGCACGTCGGTGATGCGGTACAAGGGCACCAGCAAGACGCTGCCCGAGATCGCCAGTGAACTTGGCGTGGATGCGATCGTGGAAGGATCCGTGCTTCGTTCCGGAAACCGCGTACGCATCACCGCGCAGCTAATCGAGGCCGCGACCGATCATCACCTGTGGGCCGATAGCTTCGAAGGAAACATGCAAGATGTGCTCGCGCTACAGGGCGATGCGGCCCGGGCGATGGTCCGTGGCATAGGTGCCAGCATGGATGCACCAGTCATGCAGGAGCGAGAACGCAAACGCGTTGAGCCGGAGGCGTTGGAGGCGTATCTGAAAGTACGAATCATGCGCGCTAGTAGTGGGGAAGAGGCTATCCAGGCCGCCGAGCGAGTCATCGAACTCGATCCGTCATTCGCGCCGGGCTACGCCTTCCTCTCTGAGATGTACTCTACCCTGGCACTGTCATTGCACGTTACGCACGGCGATGCCTATTTGCGGGCACGCTGGCTGGCGCAAAAAGCAGTGGAACTGGATCCCGAACTGGTGCATGCGAGAATCGCGATGGCACGCGTGCTGTACCAGTTTGAATGGGACTGGCAGGCTGCAGAGGCCGAATTCGAGCGTGGGCTCGAACTGGACCCGAACAATGCTGACGGCCTGGCCATGTACGGTGGGTTCCGCGTCCTGATACACAAGGATTGTGATGGCGGGCTGGCCCTGCTGGAATCGGCGCGCGAGCGTGACCCATTCAATCCATCCATGCACTTCAATCTTGGTGTTTACAATTTCCACTGTCGGCGGCCGGATGATTCGATCAGGCATCTGGAGCAAGCGATAGCACTGGCGCCACCGTTCTTCTACGCGCGAATAGTCATCTCATGGGACAACGTGCTAAACGGCCAGTTCGAACTGGCCGCAAATCAGTGTGATGCCCTGGCCGGTGAAATTGGTGGACGTTTTCATCGGATGCTGACTCCGACCTGTGCGTGGACGTATGGTCTAGCGGGCCGGAAGGAGGAGGCCAGACAAATCCTCGGCACGCTGCGAAACCCTCCTACCGGTGTCAACGTCGATCCGCTATTCATCGCTTTCGCCTGCATGGGTCTGGAAGATATCGAGTGCGCTCTGGATGAGATCGAAATAAGCTATCGGCAACGATCGTCGAATATGATCTTTTTGCCAACCGCGCCCGCGTTCGATCCTATCCGGCACGAACCGCGGTTCCAGGCGATCGTGGACAAGATGGATTTTCCAACCCGGTAAAGACGCCAGCAGGGCCCCCACTTCCACATTGGCGCGTATTCGAAAGCCCCGGCCCCTCCCAATCGGTAACATCGTGATAGCGAAAATGCGCATACCTGCGCAATGACCCCAACCAGCCGCCGGTGCGCTGGAGAGACAATGACCAATGCAAGCAACACAGCTGCCCTCGAATCGACAGGACGGCCAAATTCGTTCAGCTACGAGGACCTCCTCGAGTGTGCCCACGGCAAGATGTTCGGGCCATCCAACGGCCGCCTGCCGCTGCCCCCGATGCTCATGTTCGACCGCATCCCGCATATTTCGAATGACGGTGGCAAATTCGGCAAGGGTGAAATCAAAGCCGAGCTCGACGTCCGGCCCGACCTTTGGTTTTTCGACTGCCATTTTGAGGGCGATCCCGTCATGCCGGGCTGTCTCGGCCTTGACGCGATGTGGCAACTCGTCGGGTTTTTCCTCGTTTGGAGAGACTTGCCGGGCAGGGGCAGGGCGCTCGGCTCGGGCAAGGTCAAGTTCACGGGTCAGGTGCTGCGAAAAGCCAAATTGGTCACTTATCAGATCGACATCAAGCGCGTCATCACACGCAAGTTGAATATGGCGATCGCCGATGCCACGATGTCCGTTGACGGTCGCGAGATCTACACGGCAGAAGATCTTCGAGTCGGTTTGTTCACTTCTACTGACGATTTCTAGGACAAAGCAATGCGACGTGTTGTCGTTACAGGTATCGGTGCAGTTTCGTGTATAGGCAATAGCCAGGCCGAAATTGTCGATTCTCTAAAGAACGGTCGCTCGGGGATCGTTGCCAACGAGTCGTATCAGGAACTTGGCCTTCGCAGCCAGATTTCCGGCAACGTCATTATCGACCTTGCCGATCACATTGATCGTAAAGTGTTCCGCTTCATGGGTGATGCGGCCGCCTATGCCTACATCTCGATGCAGCAGGCGATCGACGATTCGGGCCTCGAAGAGAACGACATCTCGAACGTCCGCACAGGCCTGATCGCGTCCTCGGGTGGCGCCTCGAGCGCGAACATCGTTGCGAGCGCGGACAAGCTCCGTGAGAAAGGCGTTCGCAGGATCGGCCCTTACATGGTCACGCGCACGATGAGCAGCACCGTGTCCGCGTGCCTGACGACACCGTTCAGGATCAAAGGCCTGAACTACTCAATTACATCGGCCTGTGCGACCAGCGCACATTGTATCGGTGTCGGCGCCGAGCAAATTCAGTTCGGTAAGCAGGACATCATCTTTGCCGGCGGCGGCGAGGAAGAGCACTGGACGCTGGCGTGCCTGTTCGATGCGATGGGTGCATTGTCATCAAAGTACAACGATGCGCCCGCTACGGCATCACGACCGTACGATGCAACCCGTGACGGGTTTGTCATCGCAGCGGGTGGCGGCATGGTGGTTCTCGAGGAACTCGAACACGCCAAAGCGCGCGGCGCGAAGATTTACGCCGAGCTTGTTGGTTACGGTGCGACATCCGATGGCCACGACATGGTTGCACCCTCGGGTGAGGGCGCGCAGCGGTGCATGGAACTGGCGAACGCCACGGTCGAAGGACCGATCGACTACATCAATACGCACGGCACGAGTACACCGGCGGGCGACATTTCGGAGGTTGAAGCCATGCGTTCCGTGTTCGGCGATGCCATGCCGAAGTACGGTTCGTCGAAGTCGCTCTGCGGACATTCGCTCGGCGCGACCGGCGTGCACGAGGCCATTCACTGCCTGCTGATGCTCGAGCACGATTTCATCGCGCCGTCGATCAACGTCAACGATCCCGACCCCGCGGTCGAAGGTACGCCACTCGTTACCGAGCGTATCGACAAGGCCGGCATCACGACGGCGATGTCGAACAGTTTCGGCTTTGGCGGCACCAACGCGACGCTCGTGTTTCAGAAGCGCTAAGGTCTGGACATAATATCGGTCCGGGACACCCGCAGCCTTAATCGAGACCGCCTGCTTCAGGCGGCAAAAAGGGTCGCGCGGCCGCGCCAGCCCTTACCGGCCCTGCTCCTGACGAGCCTGTCCGAAAGGACAGGTCAGATCTGATCCGCAGTACCGGTATCTTCTGATCTGCCGCATGATGTCGCCGGTGGCGCCCCGACGCTTATAATTGCGCTACAAACACCAGTCCGCTGCACAACCCACCTCGGTGTTTATTCATCAAGATGATGAAGCAATCGTCTGTTCCAGACGACCAGGGGTTGTGAACTCATCTTACGATTAAAAAAATCTCCTTGAGGAGTGAATTGACATGAATAAACAGCATAAGAATAAATGGATGGGAATCGCCACTCCGGTGTCACTGGTACTGGCTCTGGTCCTGTCGAGTAATGTGTTTGCCGGACCTGGCAAGGCAGTTAAGAATGGCCCCAAGGGCAGCATCACTGTTTTCAGCATTTGCTACCTGGAAGAAAACAACAAAACGGACGCGGCAATCCGGGTCGAAACGACCATCACCGATACGAGTAGCGTACTCGGGGACGCCACGCTGAAAAGCGTGACAATCCAGGCTCAGGAGAAGGGAAAAGGCCCTGGTCGCTACAACATCGGTGATCCGGACACACCAGACCCCGTTCCCGTGTTGCAGGATGGCGTGGCAAACGTTTCCTCAACCCGTCCCCTGTGTACGGCGGCTGCCGATGCCACTCCTACGCTTTCGGCATGGGCCAGGTCCGTCAACGCCCAGGTCACGGTCTGGATTACCGACGACCATAACAACCAGGACGAGGGATTTATCGCTCGTTGCAGCGACGATCCTGAGACCTGGGATCGCGACGAGGTCGCCGAGCTGAACGTTTTCAAGGCTGACCTCTGCCAGTAACACAAGCATAGCCTTCATGGCACGGAGTACATCTTGCACGACTGATTGAGACGTCAGCGGCAGGGTGTACTCCGCTTTTCACGATCTTTTTCTCTGACTGGCGCGCCAGATGGCGCGTCAGCCGCCGGCACTCGCCTAGCCGAAGGGTTAGCTCAGTTCTAGTCCACGGGACGGGCGAATTCTGACCGCATGCATGAAGCCCGGAGCGCCGGGTCGTTGCAGTATTCACCCCGATACGGAACAAAAGATCCGAACCCGAATGTCGGACAGTTCCGTCAGCGACGCGCCACGGCCGACGGGCCGCGGCCAGGGGAAACAAGGACAACGAAATGCGCCAGGGAGTACCACACAGTATTCCAGCATTAACCGCCGGGGCCCAAGTGTGCCGGCATGCATCGTTGCTCTTTTCTGCCCCGTCCCGCGCCGCTGTAAACGTTTCCGTTTCCCATTTGACAACGAACATCCCGCGCAGAGGGAGGAAAGTCTCGTGAACGCATCAAAACTGAGGACTGTTTTCAGTCGCAATAATCCTATCCTGACAAAACTGGGCTTTGGCCTGTATTGGCTGGCTCTGTTTGTGGCCACGCTCGCTGTGGCACCCACCGCCCAGGCAGCGGTCACGTGCACGAACACGATCACGGCCAACGTTGTCGTGCTCGACAACCCGACCGTGTTCAACCGCCTCGGTGCGCAGAACCCGAACTGGATTACGTATGCGCTCAAGCGCGACGTGATCGCTGTAGACCCGATCACACGGTTGCCGACAGGCGACGTGCCCGGCACCAACCTGACGGCCGGGAACGTCGAGCTGCGGCCCGACAAGCGGACGCGTCCGCTCGTTATCCGCTCGGTCGCGGGCTCGTGCCTGACGGTCGAATTCACGAACCTGCTGGCACCTGTCGCCAACCCCAACAATGCGCAGCAAGGTGAGGTCATAGACCCGGATACAGGCCTGGTCACATTCCCCGGATTGATCAACAATGACCAGGTCGCCGGCCGTTGCGCGGGCTTCCATGCGACGGGCACCGAGCTGGTGAACGGCATGGAAGACGATGGCAGCATGGTCGGTGCCAATCCCGGTGCGAACACCGGCGATTCGACCACTGGCGCAGCAGTTTGCGGCCCGGGAATGGCAGAGCCGGGCGGATCCCGAACCTATGAGCTGTATACGCCGCACGAGGGCGCCTTCCTCATCAACAGCTACGGCGCCACGCTCGGCAGCGAATCCAGCGCCGGCAACCTCGGCCTCGGCATGTTCGGCGCGCTGAACGTGCAGCCCAAGGGCTCGCGGATGTACCGCAGCCAGGTCACCGAGGAAGAGTTGCGTCTTGCCACGACCAGCCTTGTCGAGACAGACTGTGAGACAGACGATGTCGTCGGCGTTGACTGCAACCCCGGCGGCCAGCCGATCATCGATTACGAGGCCGTGTATCCGAATGTCGCGCCCTGGATAGCCGAGGGCAAGGCCGGACTGCCGATCCTCAACATGCTGGATGGCAACGAACTCGTGCACAGCGACATCAACGCCATCATCGTCGGTTCGAATACCGATGGCAGCTTTCCGCCTAGCACCTACCCGCTGGAAAGCGTCGGCCAGAGAATTCCGCAGTTGCCGAACCGCCTCGAGCCGTTCCGCGAGTTCACATCGATTTTCCATGACGAGCAGACCAACTCGCAGGTGTTCCCGCTGTGGTACAACAATCCCGTGCTGCAATACACCCTTGCCGGTGTCAAGGACCAGTTCATGATCAACTACGGTTCGGGCGGTATCGGCTCTGAAATCATCGCCAACCGCCTGCACACTGGTCCCATGCATGACTGTGCCGACTGCGCTTACGAGGAGTTCTTCCTCGCCTCGCAGACTGTCGGCGACCCGGGCATGCTGGTCAACTTCCCGGCCAACACCGGTATCGAAGCGTGTGACCCGACGAACATTTTGACACCCGAGTGTTGGCGTCAGTTTGACGACGGTATGGGTAACCTTATCGTCGCCAATCCGCCGCTGAACGACCCGGGTATAGATGGTCTATTTGGCACCGTCGACGACGTGAACAATTACGCGCTGTTCCAGGAGGACCCGTCTAACGTTCACAACACGTACACGGGCGATTTCGTCAAGATTCGCAACACGCACGCCGGTGCATTCGAACAGCACATCTTCCACCTGCACAACCACCAGTGGCTGTTCAATCCGAATGACGATAACGCCAACTACCTGGATGCGCAGGAAATCATGCCGGGCTCCGGCCATACCTACGAGCTTGTGAACGGCGGTGCGGGTAACCGCAACAAGACTGTCGGTGACGCGATCTTCCATTGCCACTTCTACCCGCACTTTGCGCAGGGCATGTGGTATCACATCCGCAACATGGACACGTTCCAGCGCGGTACCGTGCTGGCGGTCTCGGGGGCAACTGCTGATCCGCAGAATCCGATTCTTGAGAACGACCCCAGGTTAGCGGGTCCCGATGGAGTGCTTGGGGACGATCCAGGCACGCCTGGAGTAGATGAAAGCCTCGACGACCTCAACCCGGATCCCTTCCACACGACGCCGTTCGCACTGCGCAGCGGCCAGCCGGCCGCAGGCGCACGCGCACTGCCTGACGCCGAACTGCCCGACGGTTCCCCGATCCCGGCCATCGTGCCGCTGCCCGGCAAGCCCATGCCGCAGATGCCGGCCAAGGTGTCTGTGACACCGGTGGACCGCGGCGATTTCGGTGTGGTCGCCGGCCGCACGCCCCCCAACGGGCTGGGCCAGGGTCCGGACTCCGCGCAGGCCATCGTGGACTACATCAGCGTCGCCGGTGCCGATGAAATGCTCAATACTGACGATGACGTAAGCCCCGGCTTCCCGTTCTGGCTCTCCGGCAATTCCTGCGGTGAAGGTGCGGTGGTCGGCGCTACTCCCGGAGACACTATCTGCCCAGAGGGCATCGTCGGCCAGCGTATGCCTACGCCGGTGCTCGACATGCTCACCGAGGCAGGTGCCACAGCCAATGATTACAATCCGAAACAAGCCGGCGGTTGGGACGGCGGCCTGCCGCGCCACAGCCTGCTCGGTTATACCTCGGGCGCGAGGACGCTGGATACGCAGAACCGCCTCGACTTCCGTAAAGTGATCGAGGTGGCACCACCGGTGTATTTCCCCGAGACGGGCACGCCGCTCGAGAAGGTCAGCATGGCATACCAGGCCGTGCGTAACCGGCCCAGTGCGGCCAATAACCTGGTGGGCGGTCCCACTACTGCTGACGTCTTCTTCGTGCTGAACGGTTCGCCCCCGGTGCCGGCCGGTCCTTTCAACGACCCCTGTGTCGATGACTTCGGATATATGGTCGAAGTAGATGATGACCTCCCTGGCCCTGGCCAGTGGGTGCCGAAATGGTTCGACGGCGATGACGATGACGCCACATGGAACGAAGGAGGCAGGCCGACGGAGTTCGACGGCGACAACCCACGCACCTACAAGCTCGCCAACGTGCAGATCGACGCCGTGTTCAACAAGGTGGGTCACCACTATTCGCAGGAGCGCATCATCGCGCTCTGGGAAGACGTGCTGCCCACGATCAACAAGATACGGCCGCCAGAACCCCTGGTAATGCGTTTCAATTCCTTCGACTGCGGCAAGATACTGCACACCAACCTGGTGCCGGCCGAATTCGAGTTGGATGACTTCCAGGTGCGTACGCCGACCGACATCATCGGCCAGCATATTCACCTGCCGAAGTGGGATCTGACCACGGGCGACGGTGCAGCCAACGGCTGGAACTACGAGGACGGCGCACTGGCGCCCCTGGCGGTTCAGGAACGCATCCACGCGATTAACGAGTTCAACGTCGAGGCGATGTCAAGTGATACCGACGACTTGTTCCCGGTGGCAACATTGCCGAATCCCTGTGGTGATGACCCGTTGATTGAGGGATGCGGGACGGAGGGCGGCTTGACGCACCTCGTTGCCCAACCGCACCCGTTCTTCGGCAGTGGCGTGTTTGTGAATGGGCATAACGAGTACGACGGCGCACGCACGGTGATTCAGCGTATCCTCATCGATCCGGTACACAATGTGGCCGGCGTGGACCGCGGCCTCGGCCTGACGTTCTCGCATGACCACTATGGCCCGTCGACCTTCCAGCAGATCGGCCTGTACTCGACGATCCTCGCCCAGCCACAGGGCTCGACCTGGTACCACAACGAGAGTGGTGAGCCTCTATACGGTCGCCCGATCACGATGAGGGATGGAACCCCGGGCGGTACCGACGGCGGCCCGACCACCTGGCAGGCGATTATCGACACGCCGGAAGGCTCGCCGGTCCCCGACCATCGCGAATTCTACTTCGAGATGAGCGACTTCCAGCATGCTTACGAGGCGGGCGTCTACGTGGGTGCCGACACGAACGGGCGTCCGGTACGGACCCAAATCGTCAGCCTCGATCCATTCAACGTCACGGAGGCAACCGCTCCCTTGATCCAGGACACCTGGCAGGACGCGATCAATCCGCCGCTCAAGCTCAAAGCCGCTGGCGGCTTCCCCGATGTTGTCACGGCACATGGCGCTTGCCCGGGACCTGCCGGCAATTTCGACCCGAACATCCCACGGCCGTGTGCTGAAGCCATCAACATCAGCCACAGCTCGATGTGGGTCGTTAACTACCGTAACGAGCCGGTCGGCCTGCGCGTGTTCGATCCGAACAAGCTAGGTCCGGACGGTAAGATGGGTGGCTCGCAGGCGGACGGCCCGGCGGGCGATCTGGCACTCGCGTTCCAGAGCCGCAACGATCGCGCGATCCCGCAGCTGAACACCAGCTTTGGAGACGCCCCGTATCCGACGGGCGCAGATGTACCAGGAGCCTACTGCCAGGGCAACGACGGCGACGGTATCAACTGCGACCGCAACATCGGCGACCCGTTCACCCCGATCATGCGTGCCTATGAAGGCGACGAGGTCAAGGTCAAGATCCAGGTCGGCGCGACCGAGGAGCAACACCAGACGACCCTTCACGGTATCAGGTGGCTGTCCAACGGTTCAGGCTTCGGCCGCTCGCCGAACTCCGGCTGGCGGAACTTCCAGTCGCACGGCATCTCCGAGCAGTTCAGCCTGCAGGCGCCGCTCACCCCGGCCTTACAGCAAGCCGGACAAACGGTGGATTACCTCTACGCCCAGGATGCGACGCGTGATGGCATCTGGCTGGGCACCTGGGGCATCCTGCGCACCTATGGCGGACCGCGCTCTGACCTTGTGGTGCTGGGCGACAATAATGACATCGACAAGCAATCGGTCTTCTCGAACGCCAGGGACTTCGATGGCGTCTGCCCGAAGGATGCGCCAGTTGCTGACTACGATGTGACTGCGGTGCTCGCGAACGAGGTGCTGGGGAATAATCTCGGCGTAATCATTCCGGCGAACACGGCACCGATCGACAACGTCGGCGGCGTCCTGGACGGGCCCGGCACGCTGGTCTACAACCGGCGTGGCACGGTAGTGTCGACCGTTACGATTACGGAGCCTGGTCTCCCACCGGAGGTATTCGCTGGTGGTGCCGGTCCACTCAACGACCCGACCGCAATGATGTACGTCCGCACCGAGGACCTGATGTCGGAGGCCGAAGCCGCGGCTACGCCACTTGCAGACGGCGGTGCGTGCTTCAATCCCAGAGGCAGGAACGCGGGCATGTTCAATCCGACGCTGAATGGATGCGCCGAGGAACTGGCGTTGGCCGGTGTGGGTCTCGATGGCTGCCTGACGTCGGGTGGTACATTCGATGCCAAGCTGAATACCTGCCCGGTTGTGCTGCGGCCGAACGTTCCGGTCGAACCTCTCGTGCTGCGTGCGAACGCCGGCGACTGCATCGACGTCACCCTGCGTAACCGCCTGGTCAACAAGCAGGCGGTCACCACGGCTGATGAACCGGTCTTTTTCGCGGACGGCACGCCGGTATTCTCCGAGCTGGCCGATGGCAGTACACCCGCGCTCTTCGTGGACGACACTGCCGGTGGCCTGACGGAGGTTGCGAGGAACCTTGTCGTGTTCGATCTGCCGCCGGATCTCGCCGGCTGGCAGGACATGATGATGAGTGTTACGAGGCGCATTGAGGGTCTCGGTACTGGCGCCGAGATGTACTTCTTCAACAACAACCTCGTACGGCCGGGAAGCTGGGCCGGAATACACCCGCAACTCGTGACCTATGACGCCAGTCGTGACGATGGCGTAGCGGTCGGCAGGAACCAGCCGCAGCTGGCCGCTCCTGGCGGCACATCGACGGCGCGGTACTATGCCGGCGACATCGAGTACGTCGACTCTACCGACTGCAGAGGGAATCAAGCCAACAGGCGTTGTTTCGAGATCGTGGCGACACCCATCGAGTTCGGTGCCAGCAACCTGCTGTCCGCGGACCGCGTCAAGCAGCCGCAGAAGGGCTTGTTCGGTGCGCTCGTGATCGAGCCGGAAGGCGCGACGGTCGCCGAAGGTACGCTGGTGCCTGACGGTCAGGGGCTAGAGGTGGAAGGTCAACCATCGCCCACGCGCCCAACGCGTGCCCAGGTGACGGTAACGGCACCTGCCGGCGACGCCGGCTCCGGCGGTACCTACCGCGAGGCCCTGTCGATCGGTCACAAGATCGCCAACCTGCGCTGGGCCGACGGCTCTGCGATCAAGAACATCCACCAGGGTGAGCTGGGTCGCGAAGGCGCTGAGGACAGCGGCCATGCCGGTTTCAACTACGCCATGGAGCCGTCCTGGTTCCGCTTCAAGCTGCCGCCGGATGTACCCTTCGGTAACGCGGGTACACCGAACAGCTTCGGCAGTATCCCGAACCAGCAGGCTTTCTACGCGAATGCCCTCGTGGCCGGCGAGCCCAACGCCATCCCGGCAATAACGGGTGTGAGCGCGGCGGGCGATCCGCAGACGCCGGTGTTCTATGCGACGGCGGATACTTTGGGAGCTATTCCGGTAACCGATACGCGCATGTACGTGCTCAATGGCGCCTCCGCGGACCGCGACGGCACCTTCATCCTGCACGGCCACCTGTGGCAGCGTGATCCGTACGTCTGCCCGTCCGAAGACAGGGACGGCGATCCCAATACAGATCCCACGTCCTACCTTGGCCTGCCAGGCCTGTGCTACCCGGACTCCATTGGTTCGCTGGCGCTCGGCCTCAACCCGCTAGGCAAGTGGATGGGCAGCCAGGAAGGCATGGGCCACGTCTTCGGACACTGGCCGATCCTGTTCGATGCCGGCGGTACCGGTGCGGTTAAGGGTGACTACCTGTACCGCGACTACTCGCCGAGCGGCAATCGCAACGGCCAGTTTGGTATCCTCAGGGTCGAGTGAAGAATAGTCCTGACGAGAAACAAGTGGACAGGGAAGTCCCGGTAAGTGACACGTGGAGCGGCTCGCAAGGGCCGCTCCACCGTCTTGTGGGAAAGGACACATTCCACAATGCGGCGAGCAACAAGAACGGTGAAGGAGCAATGCTGGTGACTGCCCGATTATTGAAAACAAAAACTACCTGGCTTGCCGTGATGTCGCTGATACTGGCAGCCGGATGCAGTCGCGACGCCGAGCCCGATAGCGGGGAACCGCGCGACATAATCACGCGCGAAGGTGTCAACGTCGAATTTTCGGTACGCCCGATCCGGGGCGGTACGGGTGCGGTTACCGCCGGCGACTGGGCCGACGTCACGTTTCGCGTGACCGATGCCAGTACGGGCGAGCCCATCAAAGGCCGCTACCCGGCTGCCTGGATGGACCTGGGCGAGGCCTGGCAGGCGATGGGGGAACGCCCGATGAGCTGCCGGGACCGCGTTGCGACCTATTTACAGGGCATTGTCGGCGTGCGCCCGATGATCGACCTGAACAGTCATTTCCTGCTGGTGATGAACCGCGACGCCTCGATCTCCGTGATCGACCCCGTGGTGGGCATCACGGGCGTGACGAACCTGTTCGCACAGATCAATCTCAGCCGGCCCGGCGCTGACTGGGTGTTGAACACAGACAACAAGAAACTGTTCGTGACCATGCCGCTGTCGGGCAAGGTCGCGCTCGTCGACACCGAATCCTTCGAGGTAAGCCACGAGATCGAAGCCGGTACCAACCCGATGCGCGTGGAACTGCAGCGCGATGGGCGCTACCTGTGGGTTGGCAACAATGCTGCCGACGCGGACAAGAGCGGCGTGACCGTCATCGATGCCGAAGACCTCGCGCCGGTCGCTTTCATCCCCACGGGTCCCGGGCACCACGAGATCGCGTTCACCGACGGTGACCGTTATGCGTTCGTGAGCAACCGGGACGGCGGCACGGTATCGGTCATCGACGTGCAGTCGCTGACCAAGGTGGCCGACCTCGAAACCGGTCCGAGGCCGATATCGATTGCCTACTCGTCGCTCGGCAGCACCGTGTACGTCAGCGATGCAGAATCCGGCACGATCACCGCAATCGATCCGGAGACCCGCGAGATTCGCGGCCGCATCGAGGCCGAACCCGGACTCGGGCCATTGCGTTTCAACAAGAGCGGGCGCTGGGGTCTGGCCGTGAACGCGAGTACGAACAAGGTCTACGTTATCGGTGCCGCGGCCAATCGCCTGGTGCACTCGATCTCCGTCGGCAAGCAGCCGTACCAGGTGAATTTCACGACCAGCTTTGCCTACGTGCGCTCGCTCGGCACGCAGGACGTCGGGCTCATTCCGCTCTCGGAACTGGAGGGGACCCAGACGCCGCCGGTGACGTACATCCCCGCCGGGCAACGGCCGCCCGGAACAGCCGGGGAAATCAGCATCGCCGACAGTATCGTGCCTGCCGTCAAACAGGCGGCTGCGGCCTACATCGTGAACCAGGCGGAAGGCACGGTAAGCTATTACATGGAAGGCATGGGCGCGCCGATGGGCAGCTTCCGGAATTACGGTCACGACGCCCGTGCCATCGAGATCGTGGATCGCAGTCTGGATGAAAAAGTGCCCGGCGTTTACCGCGGCCGCGTAAAGATCCCGGTCGCCGGCAACTATGATGTCGCGTTCATGATGGACACACCGCAGTTCCTGCACTGCTTCAGCGCAAGCGTCGTGCCCGATGAGACAGAGCAGGATGTCGCATCGTCGATGGCAGTCGAATACCAGACGTCCGACAAAAGGATTACGGTCGGAGAGACCAAGACGATCCAGTTTCGGCTTGCGGACGCATCCAACGGTACTCCTGTCACTGATGTACCCGATGTATCCGTTCTCTACTACCGTTCCGATGGCCGCGGCCGGACCGTAAAACCTGCGCGTTCGCTCGGTGATGGCCTCTACGAGGCGACGGTTCAGGTCCACATGCCGGCCACTTACTACGTGTTTGTGAGTGCGCCGTCCAGGGGACTGGACTATACGGATCAGCCCTTCCTGAGCCTGATGGCACTGGCGGCGCCAAGCGTGGCGAAAGAGGAAGCCGCCAATTGATGCCAGGCGTGCGCAGCCTGCTGCTCCTGTCGCTGTTCGTGGCATCGGGCGCCTGTGCGCAAAGCATCTATCCCGGCGACGCGGTACGGGTTAACGACGAGACGATCAGCTACCAGCGTTTCAACGGCTTCTATGTCGAGTACCGTAACTCGAAGGGCGTTGCAGTCGGCGCCCGAGGCGACCAGCTGGAGCTGCTGATGCAACTCAGGCGCGAGGCGATGGACCTCATGATCGAGCAGGCGCTCGTGGGCCAGGCGGCCGAGCGGGCACGGATCAAGGTCGACGCCGCGGAGGTCGAGCAGAATATCGATGAGCTGCGCTCGGTCTTTGACAACGACAATTCGTTCGATATGAAACTGCAGGACGAGGGGTTCACGGAGGAGAGTTTTCGCCGGCACATTGAGCGCATGATCGCGGCGAAGCGGTACCTCGACGGCATCCGCCTCGAGGCGTCAGACGTCAGAGACGCGGAGCTCAAGCGTTATTACCATGACAATGAGAATCGCCTGACGTTGCCCGAACAGGTACGCGTGCGCCACGTCCTGCTGACCTGGAAGCCGCTGGGCACGCAGGATGATCGCGCGGCGATCCACAAGCAGATGCAACCGATCCTCGAGCGTGCGCGCAGCGGCGAAGCATTTGCGGCTCTGGCCGAAGAGTTCTCCGACGACTATGCGACCAAAAACAACGGTGGCGACACCGGTTTTTTCCGACGTGGCGAGATGGTGCCTGCCTTCGAAGAGGTCGCGTTCGCGTTAAAGCCGGGTGAGATTTCCGACCCGGTCGAGACGGTGTTCGGCGTGCACGTCATTCGCCTCGAGGAACGCCGCGAGTCGCGCCTCTTGCCATTCGACGAGGTCCGCGAACAACTGCTCGAGCATGTCCGGACCGAGCAGATGGAGGCCGCGGTGCAGCAAGAAATTGAAAGGCTGCGCGCGGCAGCCGACATCAACGTGCTGATTCCACTGGCGTCGCGCAACTGACAAGGAGTACGAAGACCATGCCAACACGCTACCTGATTGCCGGCACTCTTGCGCTGCTGCTGGCGGCTTCGTACGCCGCCCCGGCTGACGAGGACCCGCACGCCAAACACCGGGCGATGATGCAGCAAAAGACCGAGCCCGCGGCCGAATTCACCGACATGGACCTCAGGGATCGCGCGCTGTTGAATCAGGACGGCGACGAGGTGCGGTTCGTCAGCGACGTCATCGGCGACAACATCATCGTCATGGATTTCGTGTACACGACCTGCACGACGATCTGCCCGGTACTCTCGGCGTTGTTCACGCAGGTACAGGGCAAGCTCGGCGACCAGCTGGGCGAGGAGGTCATCATGGTTTCCATGACGGTCGATCCCACCCGTGATACACCACAGCGCCTCAAGGCGTATGCCGCCAAGCATCGCGCCGGTAATGGTTGGGTGTGGCTGACCGGGCCGAAGTCGAGCGTGGACGATGTGCTGACCGGACTGGGCGCCTACACCACGAGCTTCGAAGACCACCCGCCGATGGTGCTGGTCGGAGACGGCCGCAGCGGTGAATGGAAACGCCTGTTCGGTTTCCCGAACCCGGATCGCATCATGCAGGTAGTTAACGAACTGCAGGATCGCCGGTCTGGCGGCGGTTAGGGCGTGGCCGCGGCACGACGGCCGGGACAACGGCGAATTCCAGCGGCCGCCTGGCGCCCGGCGCTGACGGCGGCCGCGCTGCTCGCCGGCATGGCGTATGTGCCAGTGGCGCTGGCACTCGATGACGCCGAAGCACGCGGCAAGCAGATTTATTTCGAGGGCACCAGTCCGAGCGGCGGTGCGATAAACGTCGTCGTCGGCGACGAGGCGGTGACCTTGCCCGGCAGCGCAATCACCTGCGTGAGCTGTCACGGCTCGGACGGCCTCGGCCGGCCCGAGGGTGGCGTGCTGCCGACGGACATCCGTTGGAGCGAACTCGTCAAGACCTATGGCCACGTCCACGAGAACGGCCGGCGTCACCCGGCATTCGACGACGCGAGCCTCGCCCGGTCGATTTACGCCGGCGTCGATTCGGCGAATAATCAGCTCGATCGTGTGATGCCGATTTACCAGATGTCCAGCAAGGACATGGCGGATCTCATCGCCTACATGAAGGTTCTCGAGCACGACCTGGATCCGGGGATCGACGCAGGCCGGGTACAGGTAGCGACATTGTTGCCGTTACAGGGCAGCGCAGGCGCGCTCGGCCAGGCCATGGCGCAGGTGCTGCACGGACACTTCGCCGACGTCAACGCAGAGGGAGGCGTTTTCGGGCGCAAGATCGAGTTACTGGCCGTGCCGCTGGGTGACTCGCCCGAGGCCAGCCTGGACAACCTGCAAAAAGCGTTCAAAGCCGAGGGTGTGTTTGCACTCGTCGGGGCTTATACGATCGGACTGGACGAGGCGTTGCTGACGTTGTTGCGTGACGATAACGTCCCGCTCGTCGGCCCGTTTACGCTCGACCCGGGAGACGCGTTCGTTGATGCTGCCGCGTTCTACCTCTACTCGGGATTCAACGAGCAGGCGCGGGTGCTGGCCGATCGGGCGCTGGCGGATGGGGCCGCGGCGAACCAGGTGCTTGTCGCGGGGCCCGCAGGGGATCGTGTCGATAGCCTCGTGCGCGCGGTCAAGGACCAGCTTCGCCAGCAAGGTGGCGGCACCGCACCGAAGGTCGAGCGCTATACGGGCGGCGAATTCGATGCTCAGGGGGTAGCCGGCGGGTTAGCTGACAGCAAAGCGCTGATCTTCCTGGGTGGGCAGGCTGATTTGCAGCGCTTGCTTGCCGAATTGGCCGATCAGGAAGAGGTTCCGCTCGTTTACGTGCTCTCATCGCTCATCCCGGAGACCTTATTTGATTTGCCGGCCGCATTTGACCGGAAAATCCTGGTCGCTTTTCCGACACTCAGCAGCGACCTGACGCCCGCGGGACTCGAGGAATTCCGGCAACTGGCAGAGCGGGCAGGGTTGCCGAAAGACCATATACAGGCGCAGTTTGCGGCATTTGCCGCAGCCAAGGTGCTGGTCGAGGGACTGCGGCGTGCAGGCCGTGACCTGAGCCGGGTGCGTCTTGTCGAGAGCCTCGAGGAACTTTATACGTTCCAGACCGGCGTCACGCCGCCACTGACGTATGGCCCGAATCGCCGCATCGGCGCGCGTGGTGCACACATACTCGCCGTGGATCTCGCGAACAGGACGTATACGCCGTTCGGGGACGGATGGTACGACGTACAGTGATGTCGGGATTGCCGGTCGGGCAAACAGTCAGCTGCCGTCCGTTGCCCGGCCCAGTGCGATCCATTGCGTCGATTCATCAAAGCGACTGGCGGCGATGTCGACGCGAATGATATGCGCACCGAGCGTGCCGATGCGACGGCTCGGGCCGTAGCTGATCGGTGGCACCAGGCCGGCGTGAAAACCGTTCAGGTTCTCGAGCGTGTCCACCAGCCGTTCGCGGTTGAGTCCGCGCCCGGCCCGTTCAAGACCCTCGATGAGGACCTTCGCGGCAGTGTAAGCGGCGATCTGAGCGATGCTGTACTGGTAATCAAAGCCATAATCCTCGTGCAGCTGCTCGAACTCGGCGCCACCCGCCGGGCTGTAATCCGTGGGTAGTGAGGCATAGGCGAGCAGTACGCGGCCACTGAAACTCTGCGGGAGTTCAAAAACCCGGCGTTCGGCGAGCAGGCCCGGAGCGAGCAGATACGGCCGCCAGCCGACGCTCTCGGCGGCATCGCCCAGTTCCACCAGCTCCGCGGCTGAGCCGAGGAACACGACGGCATCCACCTGCGCGTCGCGGAGGGTGGCTACGATTGCTTTACCATCGAACTGGTTCAGCGGGTAATCCGGGCTGACGACCGGATCGAGGCCCAGGACACTGGCACGTCGGCTGACGGCTTCGGCTAGCGAATCGAAAGACTGGACCCGCGGGTAGACAACGCCCACTTTGACCTTGCCGGCATCCGATTCAGCGGCAATGGCTTCGACGAGCGTTTCGGCCTGCTGCGCCAGCCCGGCGTGCAGGTAAAAACTGTAACGATTGTCGTTGACGGGCGGCAGCACCGTGTAGGGACCGATTACCGGAATTTGTTTCTCCGTGGCCAACGCCGCCAACTCGGCATCGTAGTTCGGAACATAGGGACTCAAGAGCGCAAACAGTGGCTCGGCCGCCAGCAGGTCCCGCGCTTGCCAGATGGGGGGATCGTCGCTGGCACCCCATGAGCCGACAACGAGTTCGAGCTTGCGCCCGTGTACGCCACCGGCTGCATTGACATTGCCAAAGCAGGCCTCGATCGTGTCGCGCATCGCACGGCCCAGGCCGGCATGCTGCCCTTGCATCGGCAGCACGGTACCGAGCCGGATGGTCGTCGCGCTAATGCCGGGGTCCGCCTGCGAATCGATAACCTTTAAATAAGCGATCAGGTCGGCCATGTCCTCATCGGACATGTTGTAGCGCGGCATGATCGCCTCCAGCGAGTTGCCTTCCGGATCGACGCCTGCAGTGATCGCGCGGGCCAGCGTTTCTTCATCGTACGGCGCGTGAACACGCTGCCCGTGCTGATGCTTGTCAGGCGATGTCATCGCGTTCCAGCTGACGTTCGACGAGGCAAGGGCGCTGTCGTCGTCACTGCCGCGGCCATCCGCGCCGTGACAACTGATACACGGCACGATCGCGGCCGGAGCAGGCGCCTCGGTGCGTTGTACCTGTGCAGTGATGATGCGGCGGCTAAGCGACTCGCCCTCTATATATAAGTGTTTGCCGCGTGCTTCCGGTGCCGACAGACCTTCGTCGACGATGACAGCATCGGGTGTCGCGACAGGCCCGGCAAGCAGTGCGAAGGCGGCCAATAAAGTTGCCGCGGCTGCCCGTCGGATCATTGGCGCGGCTACGGCCCCGTCGCGGAGGTCACGGCGCCGCATCATCCTCGACGAGCAGCCGCAGTCGTTCGACGGCGCCGCTGGGCGGCACGTTGGGCGGTATCTTGGTCCAGTGCGCCTCGCGCACGTTCGCCGCCAGTAACATTGTTGTATGTGTTTCGAGTTCGTCGGTATACGTGCCGAGCCGCTTGGTGACCAGGTTGACGTTGTCAGGCTGGCCGGTCAGAAACAGCCAGCCCTGGTGGTCGGCGTCATGCGTCTGTGCGAAGGCCTTCATCGCGGCCGGCGTATCGCGAACGGGGTCGAGGCTGATCGAGATGAACCGAATCTGCTCGCGCTCGCTCTCACGCAGCATGTCGCGGATCATCGTCATGTTGCGCGTTATCAAGGGACAGGCGCCCTGGCAGTTGGTGAAGATGAAGCTGATGACGACGACATTGTCCCTGAGCACATCGTCGTAGAAGTGCAGGCGCTCACCGTCCTGCGACACGAGTTCGACATTGGTGAAGTAGTTTCTGGCTTTTTCTTCGGCGGCGAGGCGATCGGCTTGCGCATCGCCCAGGTCGTTGGCGTGCAACGCCGAAGCAAAGCTGAGAATGACGGTCGCTACTGCGACGAGTGAGCATAAAGACTTGTATTTCAAGTACACGCGGCGGCCTCGAATCAAAAATCCGGTAACGCTAGTGTAGGCAACCGGGGCGTTGCTGCCACTCCCAGCCCGAGTAGTTTTACCTGTACTAAAGGACAGGTTTTCTTGTCTCTGCTAGCGTCGCGGACCGTTGCTACCGGGGTCCAGCGGCAGTTCGTTCACCTGCTCGCCACGGCTGAAGGTTGCACCGTTCGAGCTGACCGCGTCCAGTGTCCAGCCGTCGTGCCCCATACCCTCGGTCAGCTGCAGCAGCTGATTGTTACTGAGATTACGCAGCACCGCGACGCGCGACTCGCCGGTGATCGCGACGCCTTCGAGTTTCAGGCGCAGCGGTGTTGGCGGAGCCGCCGGTGCTGTCTCCACGCGTGGTTCGGGCAAGCGGCGATCGACAAAGAACAGGGGCCGCCCGAGCATATCGGCGAGATCGGCCATCCGTGGCGGGCTCAGTGTGACGTCCCCGAATTCCGGTAATGCAGAGGGTGAGTCGGGCAGCGCTGCCGTTGCAGCGAGATTAGGCTGCGCCGGGTACACCAGTTGCAACGCGATGACGATTGAGAGCACGGCATTTGCCGCGATCAGCAGCAGGGTGGGCCGATTCGTTTGCCCGATACCCATCACGAGGTCTCCGGCATATAAGCGATCAGGTCGAATTCGGCGTCTATTGGCCGCAGCTGTACCTTGAACTGGCTACGGCCCACCAGGTTGTCGCGCAGCGCGACCTTGTCGACGAACATGTACACGTCGTTGGTCTCGATGTCGTAAAAGGACTGCAGTATGGCGGGCAGCTGTCCGCGCAGCCGTACCTTGAGTGCTACGCGTATGAAGCCCTGTTCATCGGCCGCCGGCAGGATCTGCGTGCTGACGATCTGCGCATTGTTCTGCGACGTGATGGTTTTCACGCGACGCTGCAACTCGGCGCCGGCTACGGCCACGGTATCGCTTCTCAGGTGGTTGCCCGACGATTTCTGCGCGTGCCGAATTGACTCGTACTGCGGCAGCAGCGCTTTATCCCTGGCCGCGATTTGCTCATAGCGTTGCAGGCGTTCGTACGCCTGGTCCAGCGTTGCCTGTCGCGACGCATTCGCCGCCCAGATCGGTCCGATGGTCAGCATCAAAACGGCGGCGACGACAAGCGCGAGGATACCGATCGCGAGCTGCCGCTGCTGATTGTCGTTTAGCTTGGCAATCATTGCGCCGCGCTCCTTACGATGTCTGCCGACAAGTGAAAGCGGTCCATGTTCGTGCCCGGTATCTGCACGACGGGCGACCGGAAGCGGGCATTCTCGAGTCGCGGCGATGATTCGATGATCGCGATCAACGACGCCGATGCTGATGACTGCCCCTGCAGCTGCAGTTCGGAGTACGACAGATCGAGCCGTCCGACCCAGGTGTGGTCGGGCAAAATCCGGCTGACCTCGTCGATTAACTGCACCGCGAGGACCTCCGACTGTTTCTTTTCGATGAGGAAGCGCGATGCGTCGGCCATCTTTTCGAGATCCTGGCGCAGTTGACTGCCTTCACGAGCGGCGACCGCGGCCGCCTGGACCTGTTCCTCCACGCTACGAATGGCACTGTTTTTTTGCATGATGGGTATTGTGATGGCTGCGACCAGCAGCACAGCGGCAAGCGGCGCGAGAACCACATTGAGCCGGCGAACGGTAATGCGCCTGCTGCGGCGTCGTTCGAGCGGCAGCAGGTTCACGCCGTGCAGATTGCTGCCGTCCCTGCTGCGGCTCGTTACGACATCGACTGTGAAGCCGTGCAGGGATGTTGATTCAAGGAGCGCATCCACGGCGCTCTGCGGCGAGTAAACGAGATCGACGGATATTTTCTGCCCGTCGGTATCGCGGCCGGTGACGACAAAGTCGTAATAAACTTTGGATGCCGGGAACGGCGTGTGCTGGTCCATCTCGAAGGCGAGGACCTCGCGCAGGTTTTCCTCGGTTGCGAGCGGCATGGTCAACGATTTGGTCAGTACCTTGTCAGCCGGCAGCAGCAAGATCGTCTGCTGCACATCCCGGGGCAGGTCACTGTGCGGCGCATCGGGTGCGTCGCACGGAAGGCGCAGAATTTCACGAGCGTCGGCATAGGTGCCCAGACAAACCTGTAACTCGTTGCCGTCCGTTTCCACAAACAGTTTTTGTCTGCGTTGCGCAATCGCATCGCGCACGTTTTTCGGCAGCAGTGGGTGGAGTTGGCCGGTCCACCACGACCAAAATTCGACGAAACGGCGTTGCAGCGGTGCTGCATATCGAAACCGGAGAGGCTGCAGCGCATGGCGGACGTCGACGTTCATCCCTGAGCTCCTGCGCGGGGCGGGAACTCGGCCCGGGGCGGTTCCCGCCAGTCGAGCACGGTGAACGGATACTCGGACGAGCGGGAGATGTTGATGACCGCCTCGATCGACGCGATCGTCCCCGAACCGCCCGCGGCGCTCGAGTAGATGTGATACGTGCCGTTGCGCGCTCCGCGGGTCTTCTGCTCAGCGCCGTCCGATGTCGCTGGTTGCACTTCGTCGCCGGTCAGCGCGGTGATCAATGCGGGCGGCGCGTATTCAAGGTTGAGATTGCTGTTACGCGAGTGCACGGTCACGAGCGGTGCAAGCCGGTCATACAGCGCCTGGCTCACGCCGGGCAGGTATTTGAGTTCGTCAACGCTTTCGAACGCGTCATCGCGCGAGGTCCACGGTACACCCGCGGCAAGGTAATCGTCGTCCTCGATGCCGTGCAAGTGCGCAAGATCGTCTTTGTCGCGCCAGTCCAGGATGGCGTCGACGAGTTTGCGCTGTAGCGGTTCGACAACGCCGCAGGCCTGCAGCGTCGCGCCCAGCAAGTCGGGACCGGCGGCATTGAGGTCAACGAGACCCGTTGCGTCGCGAATAGCCAGCGTCACGGCGTCGCCGTAAATGTCGATCGAAAATACGGTGCCATCGACAGGGTGTTGCGCCGCCGGATTGTCTGCCAGCATGTCGAGGATGATGTGATTGATGCCCGCCTCAGCGAGGGCGCGAGCCTTTGCAAAGTCGACCTGACGCGACGCGAGTTTCGTATCGGTGTGCGCATTGCGTGAATGGCCCGCCGCCATGATGCTCAGGAGTACGACGAGCCAGAGCACGACGATCAGTGCCATGCCGCCTTGTTGCCGCGAGCTATTGAGGCGGCCGCGTTTCATGAGCGCTCACCGGGACGCAACGTGTAAAGAAGATCCGGCCAGCCGCCGCTGCCGAGTTCCGTTCGCGTGCGGATGCGAATCGCGTGCGGATAGCGCTCGGCGTCGTCACGCCAGCTTTGTTTCCAGTCCGGGCTTTCATCTTGCATCTCGGCGCCGTAATAGTGGAACGAGATGGCGTCGAAGCCGGTGCCGAGAACCACGCGATCCGCGTTAAGCGGTGCGCCGAAATCGTCGCTGCCGGGATCGAACGGTGCGTAAGACAATGTCAGCGTCTCGCGGCCATCGACCCTTTCGGCCGCCAGCATGTACGTCATCAGGCCGGCGCCATGGGAATACTGCGGGGCAGGCGCGACGAAACGCATTTGCTTGTGCTCGGCCGAAAACGCAATGCGCTCGTCGTTACCTTCGCCGATCGTGAGCGGCGGGAGCTGCGCGAACTGGCGTCGCAGGAAGTCGGAAACCGAGCGCATCTCTTCGGTTACATCGGCCCGGTCGATGCCGGCGGCCCAGCTCTTGCTCGCGATGCGCAGGGCGCCCATCGATGCCGTCATGAACAGCGTCAGGATCATGATCGCGACCAGCAGCTCGACCAGCGTGAAGCCGCGAGCGTGGTTAATGCCGCAGGGATGTCCGTCATAGCGCATCACGAGCCGCGGCCCTCCTTGCGCAGGAGACGGACCGTGCTGAGGCCGACGCTGCGTGATCCGTCGCCATGCGGCCATGCCACGGACACGGTCACGTAAAACGCGGGCACGTTCTGCACCGAGGCCCGGTATTCCGGCGAGGGGGTGTATTCCGCGACGGTCTGGATCCACTCGAAGCGATCCTCCTCGATGCCCGAAGTCTCGCCTGGCGCCAGCACGCCGTCGATGCCCGCGGCCGCGAGCCGCGACTCGGCGATCAACACGGCACGCGCGTAATCCGACGATACCGAAACGTTGCGGACGCCGGCTGCGAATATGCGCAATAGCACTGTCAGCGCGAGCGCCAGGATCATGAAGGCAACCAGTACCTCGATCAGCGTATAGCCGGCGTTGTAACGGTCAGGACGCATCGGTGCTCGCCCGCGAAACGCTCGCGCCACCCAGCAACCAGTCGACGGCCACGATGTAGCCGCCGTCTTGCGGGCCGAGCCGGACGTGAACGCCACTGGAACTGCCGTCCGGATAAAATCTCAGCGTCCGCATCTTCTGCTGGTCAAAAGGAAACCTCGCGACACGGCGTGTCTCACTGACGTAGCCGCTGCGTTCCTGGATGACGAGCGCCATGCCGCGAGGCAATTCTTGAATTGGGGAGCCCGCGATCGAGTACGACGCGGACTCGAGGTCGAACTCGACATCGACGGTCCTGCTTTGGCTGATCGCAAGATTTCTCGCATCGCGCAAGGTCGATGCAAGGTCGAGCGCGGCGACTCTCGCTTTCGTGCCGGGCACCACGGTCGACACCGCCGCCGGCACCAGCGCTACCAGCATGCCGGCGATGGCGAGCACGACGAGCAACTCCAGCAGCGTAAAGCCGGCTGCCCATCGATACTCTTTGTTGCCATTGCCTACCAACTTACGATGTCCTCATCTTCGCCCTCGCCACCGTCGGCTTTGTCACGACCGAACGAGTACAGGTCGTAGTCGCCGTTCTCGCCCGGCGAGCGGTAGTGATAGGCGTTGCCCCAGGGATCCACCGGGATATCCTTTTTCTTCAGGTAAGGGCCGTTCCAGTTGTCGACGCCAGTCGGCTCCGCCGACAGTGACTGCAGCCCTTCCTCGGTGGTCGGGTAGCGCCCGACTTCGAGGTGAAAAAGATCCAGCCCGGCACCGAACTCTGCAATTTGTAACTGTGCGGTATCGGATTTCGCGCTGCCCAGGTACTTCAGAACGCGGGGTCCGACGAGCCCGGCCAGCATGCCGAGTATCAGCAGGACGACGAGCAGTTCGATCAGCGTAAAACCCCGGTCCCTGCGTGTTGAATCAATAGTTTTGTGCAACATGTCTGGGTCTCCTCCCGATCAGATCACGAGCTCGTTAATGCTGAGAATCGCGACCAGTATCGAAATAATGACGGCAGCGATGATGGCGCCGAGCAGCAGGATCAACATAGGCTCAAGCAACGTCATCGTGCGTTTGATCGTTACCTGCGTGTCGCGATCGTAGGTTTGCGCGACCTCCAGCAGGATGTCCTCGAGTTCGCCGGACTCCTCACCGACGCGAATCATGTGCACGGCAAACGATGGAAAATGCGACACGTCGGCAAGCGGATCGGCGAGGCTCTGGCCCTGTTTGAGGCTGCCCGCAACGCGCTCGAGCCCGTCGGCCAGCACGCGATTGCCCATCGTGTCCTTGACGATCGTCAGCGCTTTGAGGAGCGGGATGCCATTGTGCAGCAAGGTGCTCAATGTGTGTGCGAACCGGGCGACTTCCATCTTGATGACGATCACCCCGAGAAACGGCAGTTGCAGCAACCACGCATGCCATTTATAGGCGCGCTTCGGATCTGCAAGTTGTCGTTGCACGAACCAAAGTACCCCCGCAGTCAACGGAATGAGAATCCACCCGTAGGCCTGCAAGGTCTCGCCGACGGCGATCGTGATGCGTGTCGACAGCGGCAGTGCCTGGCCCATGCCGTCGAACATCTGTGTGAATTGCGGCACGACATAGCCGAGGAGGATGAATATGGAGACGATCGCGACGACGACCAGGATCGCCGGATAAATCAATGCGGAAATCAGGGTGCTGCGCATCTCTTTGGCCCCCTCCAGGTGATCGGCGAGCCGTTGCAGCACGACCTCCAGCGCGCCGCCGGATTCCCCGGCCCGCAGCAGGCTGATGTAGAAGCGGCTGAATACCGGGCCCTGTTCCTCCATGGCATCGGCCAGTGTCGCCCCTTCCTTGACGCGCTCCCTGACGTTGCCGAGCACTTCCGCGAGCGATTCATCGTCGGCGAGCGAAATCAGAATGGTCAGCGCCCGATCGAGCGGCAGGCCTGCCTGCAACAAGGTGCTCAGTTCGCGCGTGACATCACCGATCTGTTCTTCACTGATTCGCCGCCGGCGGAAGCGGATGTGGCGTTTGGAACGGTCGTTGCTGGTGGACTCATCTACGCGGATCGGGACGTGGCCGAGCGATTGCAGTTGCTCGATGACATGCGTGCGTGTCGAGCCGTGCAACACACCATTGATTACTTCGCCGGTGGTTGTTGCTGCCTTGTATTGAAAGGTTGCCATGATCAGGGCCTGCTGGAGCCGGCAGCCTGCCCCGGAGTAACACGCAGGACCTCTTCGATCGTGGTTTGGCCGGCAACGGCTTTTTGCAGACCGTCGTCGCGCATCGTGACCATTCCCTGTTCGACCGCAATGCTAACAATATCGCCGACGTCGCAACGTTTCAGGACGAGATCCCTGATCGTGTCGGACATGAGCAGAATCTCGAGTATCGCCAGTCGGCCCGCGTAACCGGTGTCACCACAATGCTCGCAGCCGACCGCGCGATGCAGCGTGATAGGTCCGCCGTCTGCAAACCGGTCCAGGCCGAGCCGCTCGACCACTTCATCGAGCGGCGTGTAGGCTTCGCGGCATGTTGTGCAAAGGGTACGGACGAGTCGCTGTGCCTGAATGGCGATCACGGCGGAGGTGAGCAGGTAGTCCTGCACGCCCATGTCCAGCAGTCGCATGACACTGCCGGCAGCGTCATTGGTATGCAGTGTCGACAGCACGAGGTGGCCGGTAAGCGCAGACTGCACGGCGATCTGCGCAGTCTCGGTGTCACGCATCTCGCCGATCATGATGACATCGGGGTCCTGTCTTACGATCGAACGCAGTGCGTTCGCAAACGTAAGCCCGATTTGTGGCTTGACCTGCATCTGGTTGATGCCGCGAATATTGTATTCGACGGGGTCCTCGACCGTGATGATCATGCGCTCCGGCTGATTGAGGTGTTTGAGCGCGGCATACAAGGTTGTCGACTTACCACTGCCGGTCGGACCTGTGACCAGCAGGATGCCGTGCGGCGTGGCGAGAATGTCGCGCATCGTTGCTTCATGCGTCTCGCCGAAGCCCAGCGGGCCGAAATCCATGGCTGCCGCATCACGCTGCAACAGACGCATGACGACGCTTTCGCCGTACATCGTTGGCACGGTCGATACTCGCAGGTCGTATTCGACGCCGCGAACACGCTGCTTGAAACGCCCGTCTTGCGCCAGCCGCCGTTCGGCGATATTCAGATTTGCCATGATCTTGACGCGCGAAATCACTGCGGCCGCCGACTGCATTGGTGGCGCGTCAACTTCGCGCAGCAGCCCGTCCACCCGATAGCGAACCTTGAGCTGCCCTTCGAAGGGTTCGATATGGATATCCGACGCACCGGATTCGGCGGCTTTATTGATGAGTTGATTGACGAGCTTGATGACAGGCGCTTCGCCGGCGAGTTCTTTCAGTTGCTCGACGTCGTCGAGGTATCGCGCCGAATCCGTGCCAACGTCACCCGTGCCCGCGGCTTGTTGCGCGGCGTCGTATAACTGCTCAAGCGCGAACTCGATTTCGCTGGGAATGCCGAGACACGGAACTATGGTCTTGTCGCTACAAAGCTGTAAGGCATCCAGCACGTACTGGTCGAGCGGATCGGCCATGACCACGGTCAGTTCGACATCGTCTTCGTCAAGGAGCAGCGCCTTGTTCTTCTTCAGGAACCGCGGGGCGATGTCATTGTCGCCGGGCACGGCATCGGGATAATCGTCCTTGTCGACAAGCTTGAGATCGAGCTGGGCGGCCAGGCTCTCGGCGACATCCCGTTCGGACAGGAGGCCGAGCTTGACGAGGATCGACCCTATGCGTTCCCAGTCATCCTGTTCGCGCTGCAAACGCAGGGCTCGCTCGATATCCGGCGATTCGAGTTTGCCAGCGTCGACAAGCAGACCACACAGTGGTGGTCTTTTCGGAGTGCCTACAGCAACGAGTCGTGCAGGCCCGATTTTTACTGCGGCTAAGGACTTCATCGGGCGCAGCTCCACTTTCCGTATTTTGGATAATTCCTGCTGATCGTATCGGATGGCGGGCTTCCCGTGACCCACCATGAGGACTGCATGTGACTGGACTTAATGTAGGAATTTACAGCCAAAAACCTGATCGAAAGTCGGGTGTGTCAATCCTGCCGGCAGGTTAGGCTGGTAAAGACTGAACGTGGCCCTGTTCTATGAGAAGAAGTCTGCAGTGCTTGATCTATCTGGCCGTTGCCCTGGCGCTGGCATCCTGTGCAAGCGCGCCGGCCCCTCAGAGTGGCCCAAGCCCGGAGACCATGCAGGTTCGGGCGGATGAACCCGGTCAGGTCCTGGCCGAGCCGCATACGGCAGGACGGGCGGACAGCGGGTCGTCACCGTCCAGGGAAGACAAGCGCGAGACCGTGGTCCTGGGTTCTGGGGTCTTCGTGCAGGGGGCCTCGAATGGACAGGCGAACGGCTATGCCTCTGCCGATGGTGTAACGCTTAATTTCGAGGCCGCCAGCTTGCCCGAATTTCTTCGCGTTGTCTTCGAAACCATTCTCAAGGAAAACTATCTGATCGACCCATCCGTCAATGGTGCTGTGACTTTGCACACGACACGGCCGGTCAGACAGGACGCCGTGTTGCCGATTGTCGAAGCTGTGCTCGAACAAAACGGCGCCGCGCTGATTCGCGATAAAGGTATCTTCAGGGTCGTGCCGCTTGGGGACGCGGCAAGCGCTTCGGGCGCGCCTGCGGTTGGACGTTATCCGTCAACACGACGGACCGGATACGGCATCCAGGTGGTGCCGCTGCAACATGTTTCGGCCGGCGAAATCCAAAAGATTCTCGGGCCGTTTGTCCCGCAGGGCAGCTCGCTGACCGTGGACAAAGCGCGCAATGTGCTGATCGTATCCGGGCCGAAGTACCGTCTCGACGAATTACTTGCGACGGTGAGGACGTTCGATGTCGACTGGCTCAAGGGGATGTCGTTTGCCATGTTCCGGCTCGAGTATGCTGACGCGGCTTCTGTCGTCGCTGAACTCGAAACCATCATCGACAGCGCAGGTGACTCGCCGCTGGCCGGCATCGTCAGAGTATTGCCGATCGAACGCCTCAATGCGGTGCTGGCGATTACGCACCGGCCGGAGCACATCGCCAATATCCAGAAGCTGATCGAGGAATTCGACTGGGGTCTGGAGGGATCGTCGGGTCGGCGCCTGTTCGTCTACGAACTCGAGAATGGCAAGGCAGAAAACATTGCCGGCGTGCTGCAGCAGATTTTTGGTCAAAAGGAACTCGAAGAGGTATCGGGAACGACGCTGGCGGTGCCGGGCGCCGCCAGCGACGTATTTCGCCGTGCGGCCGCCGTGTCGCGCCCGCCACCGGCACCGGGCCAGTCCAGCGCCGGGAGCTTCGCGCCCACAACAGCGGTGGCGTTACCTGGGACATCTGAGACAGGCGACGGCATCCAGGCCGAAAGCCAGGGAGACGTTACGATCATTGCGGACCAGGACAATAATGCCGTTCTCGTGATGGCCAGCCAACAGGACTATAAGGCTATCGAAGCGGCTATCCGCAGACTGGATGTCGCTCCCAGACAAGTGTTGATTGAAGCGACGATTGCGGAAGTGACGCTGTCGGATACGCTGTCATACGGAGTGCGCTGGTTTGTCGAGAATTCGGATAACCAGTTCGGCTACAACGCCCCGGTGCCGTCGGAGGCTTCCGGTGAGGGCCTTGCGTTTGCGTTCTTCGATCAGGCCAGCGACCTGCGATTCTTTTTCGACGCGCTGGCGACTGAATCGTCGGTGAAGTTTTTATCGACGCCGCAGGTGATGGTACTCGACAATCAGACCGCCAATATTCGCGTCGGCGACCAGATACCCGTGACGACACGCAGTTCGCAGAGCACGAGCAACCCGGACGCACCGATAGTTACCGAGGTCCAGTTTCGGGATACCGGTACGCTGCTGACCGTCACGCCGCGCATCAATGCGGGTGGGCAGATTACACTGGATATCAGTCAGGAGGTCAGCTTACCCGGTACGGAGCCGGCACTCGGTGGTGGTGGCAACGTATCGATCGCACAACGGACGATCAACAGCAGTGTCATCGTGCAGAGCGGCCAGACTGTCGTGCTTGGCGGGCTCATTCTGGAAACAACGAGTGAAGGCAGGTCCGGCATTCCCTTGCTCAAGAACATTCCGTTTCTCGGCAGACTGTTCAGTACGACATCGGAAGACGTCTTCCGCACCGAGCTGATTGTGACTGTCAGCCCGACCCTCATCGAAAACCATCGCGAAATGCGCAAGGTCACCGAGGAGCTGCGAACCCGGATGACCAAAGCGACAGACTATGCGAAATCGGTGGAGGGCGGTCTAAGCAGTCCGTGACATGGGCATGACGATTCGCCACTGGACGCTTTTTTTTCTGTCTCTGATCGCTCTTTGCCTGGCGGTATTGGCCCTCTTGCCCGAACCAGGCGTGGTTGCCGGCCGCTCGATCATCATTGTCGGACTCGCGGCGGTTGCAGGGGCTTGCTTTCTGTATTTGCGTAACCAGTCGCAACTCACAAGTCGCCTGGCCGAGGCCGAGAAATCCGTGCAAACCATCCTGGATGGTATCTCGGATCCCGCGACGATCATTGACGCGGATTTTCGTGTTACGGCGATGAACAGAACAGCGCGTAAACTGCTGTCCGAGAAGGGTGACATCGACGGGCAGATGTATTGCTACCGTGCATTGCATGGCCTGGATCAGCCGTGTGACCCGTCAGAACGTCCCTGCGCGTTGTTGACCGGACAGTCGGCCAAAGAACTGCAGGTGTTGACCGGAGACGACGGACAAGAGCGCCTGGTCGAGACAAGAAGCACACCCCTGCATGACGAGTCCGGAACACTCACCGGCACTGTCGAAGTGGCGCATGATCTCAATGAACAGGAAAAAATCGCGCTCAAGTTGAAGCGGGCGCAGGAGGATGCGGAGACCGCGAATCGGGCACGGTCCGAATTCATCGCCACGATGAGCCACGAGGTCCGCACACCGATGAATGCCGTACTCGGCATGACGGATCTGTTACGCGTATCTAAGCTCAAGCGCAAGCAGAAGAACTATGTGCAGATCATCGAAAGCAGCGGCAACATGTTGCTGAGCCTGGTCGATAATATGCTCGATTTCTCCATGCTCGAGGCCGACGACCTGGTCCTGCACAAGCAAGAAATTTCTTTATCCGATCTGCTGGAAGATGTATTGGCGATCATGGGGTACCACGCATACTCGAAAGGGCTCGAACTGATCGGCGATACTGAGGGCGACGGGCGATACCAGGTCTTCGCCGACGCGCAGCGACTGCGGCAAATCATGATCAATCTGGTAGGCAATGCGATCAAGTTCACCGATATGGGTGAGGTCGTCGTGCATGTCGGGATCGAATCAATCGAAGACGGGCAAAACATGCTAACTGTTAAGGTATCGGACAGCGGTATAGGCATGTCGGCAGAAACCCAGGCCAACTTGTTCCGTCCGTTCGCACGTGCAGGTGAGGGTTCCGCCAAAACTGAACAGGGCACCGGGCTTGGTCTGGCGATAAGCAAGCAACTCGTCGATCTCATGGAGGGCGACATCGGCGTAGAGAGTCGACTGGGACAGGGCACGAAAGTTCGCTTTTCGGTGCCGGTAAACGTTATTCCTCCTGCAGATGCGCGTATGACTCTGCGCGCGCGTGCGCTCAAGGACCGTCGCTTGCTCGTTGCCTACGACAACGAACGGGTATCCGACGTCATCTGCAGCAACTTGCACAGCTGGGGTATATGCTGCGATTCGGTAAGGCGCCCGAACGAGGTGTCCGATCGTCTCGCGGTCGCTACGGCAGATGGCCGGCCTTTTGACGGCGTCATCATCGATTTTGACCTGCCAGTCTCCGATGGTCTTGCGCTGGCTCGGGCAATCAGGGCGGACAGTGCATACACCCACCTGCCGATTGTCCTGCTGACTTCGATCGCGCAGCCGCTCGAGATTGGTGAGATTTCCCCGATCGGGGGTATTCGCTGCGTCAACAAACCGATTCTGCCAAGCGAATTGCGTCACAATCTCTTCAGCGTACTGGAAATCGACGACTGGGAGGGCAGGCGCAATGGAGAAGATGAGGTAAGAGCGTTACGCATCCTGGTCGCCGAGGATAATCCTCTTAACAGGAAGCTACTGTCGCGCATGCTTGGAACCCTCTGCCACAGCGTCGACTGCGTTGACGATGGCCCGGCGGCGCTGAGAGCGTTCGAACAAAAATCATACGACTTGATACTTATGGACTGTCAGATGCCGGGTCTAGACGGCGACGAAGTGACAAGAAAGATACGGAATACAACGGATCAAAATGTACGGCAACCGATCATCGTTGCGGTGACTGCCGACATATCTGCAGAGCACAAGTCGAAATGCCTGCAGGCCGGGATGGACGACTTCCTTACCAAGCCGATACGACTTGAGGTGCTCAAGTCAGGACTACGACGCTGGGCGTCGTTGTCCGGCGAAAGTGATGCAGATGGGGATATATCGGAGGTCCCGCCCGAACGTAATTTCGAGCCGGAGATCTCGCGGCAATTGTGTGACCGGTTGAGCGGCGATGGCGAGGCGTTCATCGGTGAGTATATCGACCTTTTTCTGCGTGACACGTCTTCGCGTCTTGAAGTCATGCGCGCCGCCGTGGAACACGAAGATCGGACAACGTTGAGTCGTGAGTGCCACGCACTCAAAGGATCGTTCCTGGAGATTGGTGTCCCGCAATTGGGGGCTTATTGCGACGCGCTGCAGGATGCGAGCAGAGCTGAAAGGTATGACGAATTTCCTGAAGCGTTGCTACGTTTGCGCGAGGAATTCGACCGCGTCAAGCCGGTTTTCGAAGCGGAAATAAAACGCCACCTCTAATCGTCGGCATTTAGCGTGATCACGCCTTGCCGCGTGGCGATCGATACGGCTTCGGTTCTGTTGGTCGCCCCCATCTTGCTTAATATCGAGTGTACGTGAAATTTGACCGTTGATTCGGAGATGAACAGGGCTGTGCCGATGTTGCTATTCGTCTTTCCCGCGGCCAGCAACTTGAGTACCTGCTTCTCGCGTTTACTGAAGCTGACGGTTGGCTGCCTGGCATTGGCAGACCGCTTGTTCATGTGTTGCATCAACTTTGCGGCGACTGCCGACTCGATCGCTGTGCCGCCCTCGTTAACGCAGCGGACGGCGCTAACGATTTCTTCCTTCGGGCTGCCTTTTAGCAGGTATCCGTTAACGCCGAGTTCGGCAGCCCGGATGATGTATTCCTCTTCATCGTGTGAGGTGTACACAATCACATGCACGTTCGGCGCCACGTCGCGCAGTTGCCGCAGTGCTTCCGCGCCCTGAATATCACCCATTTCGAGGTCGAGCAGTACGACATGGGGATACAGTCTGTCAAGCGTCGTTTCGATACCATCGATGCCATCAAGTTCGCCGACGACTTCGATGTCGGGCTCGGAGTCCAGAATATGTTTGACGCCGTACCGCACTACCGGGTGGTCGTCGACAATCAGAGTACGAATTATGGTTTCAGCTTGCTCCAACTCTTACCTTCCTTGATTATTTTTGTTCTTTTCACTTGGCGCGGGATAACACTCCGATCCTGCCAGATTATTTGGAGACACGAGAACCTGTTGCGGTGTGAAACGTTGTTGAATGTTCGCTTATCGTCGCACCGGGAATTTACCACCACACACCCATTGGATCATGGTTGGATACAATAATTAACAATTACTCGTTAATTGGGAATTCGCTCCCGATTTGTTTTGCCAATGCGAATTCGGGTTCTGCATGAAGCCGAAAACCTGAAGCAGCTGTGCGCCATAACGGTGCGTAAATCAGCCGGTGACAGCGCCATTCTGGTCCTCCGCAATTCCACAGACTTCATGGCACGTGCTGTCACCGGCATACTTCATCAAACGAGAATTTATGCCTTGCGGTTGCGCCAACTGGACATAAGTTGCGGCGTCCCGGGTCAAGATCCGGCGTCCGATAATGCGATTCTTGTTGATATTCCTGTGCTTTTCGTGGGCGCATTGACGGTCAGAATGACCGCAGCATGCCGAGTGTGATCAGGTTGCGTTCGTAGGAAAAGTCGGCGTCTGAGGAGTCGTTCTCTGAATACTGGTATCGCAATGCGAACAGCCAATTGACAGCGACAGTCCGGGTCAGCGCGAGCGTAATCGATACCAGGTCCTCTGTACGCGGAATCAGCAAGTCGTCGTAATCGCTTGTCCGATAGCCGATGCCGGCCTCGACGCCCCATGCGTCTTGCGGTCGATATCGGTAGTCCGCCTGCAGGCGTTTGCGTGAAGGAGAAACGCCGGCGTCGCGGCGGTCGTTGCTCTCGAGGCCATAGCGCAACACGAGGCTTTGCCGGCCCGAGTACCAGCGATAGCGCATGTCGAATCGCTGCCGCGAGCCCGCGATTCCCGAAAATTCGGCGCTGGCATTATCAATGTCGTCATACTGATAGCGCAGGTCGAACGACGCCTGATTGCTCAGGTACCGAACCGCACGGGCGCTCAAGGTATAGTCGCGCTCCAAGCCTGAACCGCCGAGTGTACCGTACACATAATGTGCGCCTCCCTCGAAGCGCCAGTCGTCGAACGTCCACATGTAGAGTCCACCAAACCGAAACTCCGTCTGGTCGAAGTCGTCGGCGTCGGGGTAGGCAATTGCATAGGCGCTGCCGTCCAGCATGAGTCCCTGGAGTCGCGGTAAGGATCCTCGCACGGTCGCAAACAGGTCGGCCATCGGACTTTCTGCAGTGACGCCTGCCGGCAGGCCGAGGCTGTCGCGAAGAGCGACGTTATCGTCGTGCCCGATTCGCAGGCCGATCGAGCCGAACCATGAAGCCGGTTCCTCGGGTTCCAGGCCCTGCAATTTAGCGGCGGACAGAGTTCGCAGTTTCTCATCATCGGGGCTATGTTGATAAGCGTCGATGAAGTGCCGTTGTGCTTCGACCTCATTACCGAGCCGGTGCTCGGACAGACCCATGTTGTACTCGGCCAGTCCGCGCATCCTTGGATACCGTTCGGCAATAAGCCGAAACGTTTCGCGAGCGTCATCGAAGTAGCCGAGTTTGAACTGGCAGACCGCAATATTGTAGTGAACAGCGGGCCCCGATATCCCAGAGTCCCGAGCTGTCTGAAAAAAGAGCAGGGCAGAAGAGAAATCGCCCGCCGCAAATGACTGCTGGCCGGACTGCCAGTCCTCGCTGGCATCGGCGGCGGCTATTGCCACGAAGGTCATGAGCAACAGAGCGGTCAGAGAGGCTTTAAGTCTGCGGAGGACCATACGTAGCAGGTTGACCCGGATTGCGAAAAAAAACCAGTTATATCAATAACAAAAGAGCCCCTCGTGAAGTAGCACAAGGGGCTCGCAGTGTGACCGCGGTCACGAATTACCGCGGAATCTGACGATCAATTCACGACAGAGATCAAGGCTGGCCAGGGTTGTCCGGTGGGCCCGGGTTTTCAGGCGGCCCCGGCGGGTCTTCGGACCGGCCACGATTCCCGCGATTATCGTGCGCGTTGTCGGACATCTCTGCGCCACGCTCGCGAGCCGCGTCAGCCTGCGATAATCCCTTCTCGGGTCGATTCGCGTTTGCTTTATCGAGACCCTTCTTGGCGCGCTCCACGGCGGCGACCTGGTCGTCCTCACTTTCCTTGAGCAGATGTGCGGGAAGCGTGATTTCTTTTGTTACGGCGTACGGCAATTCCGCCTCCGCAGCGTCCATCAGCCTGATGGTGGCCTCCGTGCCATCATCGTCCTGCTGTGCCCAGCCATTGGCGCCGAATAATGTCAATGATATTGACGCCAGAAATAATATTCGAATGTTCATGTTATCGATCCACGTGTATTCGTACCTGGTGCCCAAGTGTTGCGGTTTCGATACCCGTCTTTTCCACTTCCTCTTTAGTTCAAAACGGTCAGACTGTGTTTATGTTCCCGGTATTAAACATAGTCAGCCATCAATCTTCAGCTGAATGACGAATAGCTGTTCACTGTCAGGATGGCTGAGGCGCACAACCATTTGCCCACCATTCTCCCCAACGGCGGTCAACGGTAAGGATAATTTGTTGAGGCCCGCTTCCAGGTCCTCGCTCCAGCTAAGTTCACGACGCTCTCCGAAGCCCTCGAGCTCTACACCGCCGGAGAGTAGTATGCTGATCCTGGCGCCCGGCAGCGGCCGGTCCGCTTCGATCGCGATATCCATTGACCGTGTTTCGTCCGTCGAGACGAAAAACTCGGCGATCCCGGGCTCCTCGATCCCCGGGCTCGCGAGCATGCCGAGTGCGAATGCTACTGCGAGCAATGAGGCAGCAAGCGCACCGCCAAATCCTGCGCCAAGCCAGAATCGCTGTTGCAAAGCTCGCCGCTCGAGCGCTCGTGTTGTCTGTCTCATTACCCTGTCGAAAAGTCCGTCAGGCGCGGCTGCTACGGCCTGCGCCCGGACAGTGTGCATCGCGACCGCGCCCTGCAGGGCATCGGCACAGCCGGCGCAGCCCGCGATGTGAGTCATGCACGCGTTGCGCTGGTCGTCGGGCAACGTCCCGGCAGCCAGTAAAGTGATCCTCTCTGCAACCGATTCACATTTCATTTCTTGCCACCTATGACAGTAAGCACCGGTTTATGTATTGCTGCGTTCGACAATAGTCGTCCGAGTTTGGAACGCGTCCTGTGCAATCGCGACTTGATCGTTCCTGTCGATAATCCGGTCAACTGATGCAGTTCCTCCAGGGAAAAACCCTCTATGTCACGCAATGCCAGCAGGCTAGAGTCCTCGCTGTTCAAAATTCCCATGGCCCTGCCTAAGGTCCGCAGCCGGATCTCGCGCTCAACAAGCTCGTCCGGCTGTAATCCATCCCGGGCGATGCTCTCCGGATCACTCGATTCAGCGCCGGTCTCGGCCATGTCAACGGGCGAGCGCTCGCGTGCCCGCTGGATGTCGATGAACCGGTGGTACAGAACTTTAAGCAGCCATGCCCGCTGGAACTCGACATTCTCGAGTTCATCAATGTGCAGGTGCGCTTTCAGGCACACATCCTGTACCAGGTCCTCGGCGTCCGCAGCGGACAGCGACAGGCGCAATGCCGTCGCATATAGCGCATCGAAATGAGGCCGCATCAAAGCTGTGAAGCGGTTCGTGTCCGACCGGCGCCATTTCATGCCGGCAACTTTGCCCAATGCCAATGTCCGTCTTTCCATTGACGTCTACTATTCATAACGATTGGCCGTCGATCAGGGTTGCCCGATTTTTACATAAGCGACCGACTGGCTTTGTGCGGCAACGCACAGTTCGCTTATCACCGAAGCAGGCGTACACAGCGGGCAGGCCGTTGACCGGCAAATGGACGGAGCGGGCAGAGTGTCGAACGTTGTGATCGCTTTGGCCAGCCATACTGGCTGACAAATTGCCAGGTAATCGCTGTTGGTGTCACATAAAGTACCATAACTAATGCCTGTAAACGTCGGAATTATTTACATTTTCGCTATTGTATCGTCTGTAACTACCTGATATCTAACATCAGGAACAATTATTGCATTTGTTTTGGCAATGGGGTCTTCACCCCAGTTTTAGTGAGCGCGACGAAAGCTTATGGAGCAAGGCAAGCCCTCTATTAGTCTGGCGACTCTGGTCGGCGGCATCCTGCTCGTTGGAGTGCTGTCGCTCGGTATGGTCATCTATTCCCAATGGCTGAACACGCGCAATTTCCAGGAAAATGCGGTCGTCATTCGCATGACGCAGAAGATCCAGCAGGAGATTGCGGCCGCGCATCTCTGGTTCGAAGAAGCGCTCGTCGGAGACCAGACCATTGACTTGCAGAGAGATGTACGCGAGCCGATCGCTGCCGTGCTTGATTTCATTGATGCAGGCCTCGGTCGGGGCGACTCGGCGGCGCAGAAGTTCGACTTTTTGCCTGAGGTGCGAAGGGACCTCTTGGCGCTGCGCAGTGACGTCGAGACCTTCGAGCACCTGGTCAATTCGCGTTGGGAGGGCCGGCATACGACAGGCGTCATAGGCGGTGTGGAGGATCAAAGGTTTGATTTGATTTTCGGTCGCATACAGTCGCGGTCCCGAACCATCGCCGGAAAACTTGACGAACATATTGCGTCGGACCAGTCAAGAATACTCATAATTAACATCGGCATGCTCATCCTGCTGGCGGTCGTGTTCTCGTTAATGGCAGTCCTTATTGTCATCAACCGGCGAGCGTTGGATGTCAGGGCTGAAGCTCTTGGAAATCTGGTGCATGACAGGACAGTGCGCCTGCAGGCTCGAGAAGCCGAGGCGCAGCTACGCAGCCAAGAACTGGCTGCCGCAAGAGATGCGGCGCGCAAGGCCAGCGAGGCGAAGAGCCAGTTTCTCGCGAACATGAGTCATGAGATTCGAACACCCATGAATGGTGTCATCGGCATGGCAAGTCTCCTGATGCGCTCGGATCTTTCGCCAAAGCAAAGAGAATATGTGGAGACTATGCATGGCTCCGGACTGACCTTGCTAACAATCATCAATGACATTCTCGACTTTTCCAAGATCGAGGCCGGTAAGATCTCGCTGGATCGCTCGAACTTTTCTCTCGGCGCATCGGTCGACGACGTCCTGCATCTTTTTTCCGCTGAGGCCAGCCGCAAGAGATTGCAACTAAAATCTGTGATCGAGTCAGATGTTCCCGCATCCGTGCATGGCGACCCGGTTCGCCTGGGTCAGATTTTTGCAAATCTGATCAGCAATGCGATCAAGCACTCCAGGGATGGTGATGTCGTAATCACCTGCCGGCTTGTTGACCATCAGCCGGCCGATCCTGGTGAAGTGGCGTTGCGCTTCGAAGTCAAAGACTGCGGCATTGGCATCGAGAAGAAAGACCAGGAGAATTTGTTCGACCAGTTTTCACAGGTCGATGAGTCGCCAACGCGCAATCACGGGGGCACCGGCCTCGGCCTTTCGATATCGAAGGAACTTGCGATTCTGATGGGAGGTGAAATTGGCGTAGACAGTATCCCGGGCGAAGGCAGCACATTTTGGTTTACGGCAAATTTCGGCAGGCTTGCGGGCGACAAAGTCATCGAACAGACGCTGCAGCAACCGGCCGCTGACCTGTCGCATGCTATGTACGGCGATGCGGGGATCGAGCCGCTATCGAGGCCAACGTCTGATATGAGTGTGCTGGTCGTAGATGACAATGAAGTCAACCTGCTGGTCGCGCAGAGAATGCTCGAACAAATCGGCTTCAAGGTCGATCTCGCGACTAACGGAGAGGAGGCAATCGAGGCGAATGCCAGAAATGAATATGCCGCGATCCTGATGGACTGTCAGATGCCCGGGATGGATGGCAACAGCGCGACGAGCATTATTCGGCGTGTCGAAGGCGACTCGAGACACACGCCCATCATCGCGCTCACCGCCAATGCCATGGCGCCGGAAAGAGCGAAGGCCTATGCAGCTGGCGTCGATGATTACCTGAGTAAGCCTGTATTTCTCGAAGACCTGGAGGCAGCGCTTGGCCGGGTCACGTCGCGGCAGCAGGAGAGCGAAGTGCGCGTCGTTTCTGCTTCGTTGTCCCGATCATGCGAGCAAGGCAGTCTGGTATTCGATCAGCGAATCGTCGCGGAACTTCGCGGCATCGGCGGCGACGGCGAGCAAGACCTGTTTAGCGAGCTTGCGGTCCAGTTTATCCAACAGATGCCGGACTGGTTGACCGAACTCAGGACTTTGGTGGAGCAGGGCGATACCGAACTGGCGAAAAGGCAGGCTCACAAACTGCTTGGCGTGTGCAAGCAGATCGGCGCCCAACGGATGGCACAGGTCTGCAGCACTCTGGAATCAGCTGTGCCGGACGATGGACAGGATGGCTTGTCCCGTGGAGTGGAGCTTCTTTACGATGAATTCGATACAGTACGAGAGGAATTGCACGACAAACACCACTGCCAGTAATCGCGCTCCTGAAGCTCTGGTCATTGTAGTCGCGTATCTGATGATGGCCGCGTGCTGACGGGCGTGTAGTTGTTCTGATAGACGATTTGCGCAATTACTTGCGCGGCGTTATTCGCCCCGTTCAGGTCGAAATTCATGCTGCGCGGCTCGAATTTCGTCAACTGATGAATTTCGTTGACCAGCGATGCAGTGTTCAAATGACGCGCCATTAGCAGTCTGCCCGCGCCCCAATAGACGAGCCGCTTCGCTCGCTCAATTTGCTCGCGCCGGTTGGCCGCGGCATGCGGAACAAATAGTGATGGCGTTCGTGTGCGCATTGCATCGACCGCAGTGTTATACCCGCAATCGCTGACGGACCAGCGCGCGGCAGCCATCTCGGCGGACACACTGGTCGACCCGCGCCGCAGGGATAATGCCGGCAGTCCGTTGGCCTGCAATCGCAGCGCCTGCCAATCATTCTCGGGCAGGTGCCCGCCTGCGACAATTTTCATCGGCATCGGCAGCGTTTGCTGCAGCAGCCTGTGCGCTTCGATAGCCGACTTGTACAGCGCCATGCCGCGCCGGCCGTTGCCAGCTGATACCACAATGCCGTCCTTTTTCCTGCGTGTCTCGGACTGATGTTCGCGTTGCTCCCGCACGACGAAGCCGGTGTGGTACAGCGGTATATGCACGGTATTCCCCGGCTGAAAGAACTCCTCGACCCGGGCAAAGACCGGATCGCTGCGCACAATCGCGATGTCAAAATATTTGTCGAGGATGTCGGCCGCCCTGTCCGCACGCACATCGTTGTTTGGCTTATCGTTGGCGAGGATACCGTCTGTCACACAAGCCACGAGCGACTCGCCATAACGGCCATCTCGTGCTCTCTCAATCAGCGGTAGGAATTCCCTCCGCAAGCGATACTGCTTGAACGGAAAACCGTCTATTGCGACGACGCGTGGCCGCAGTTCATCGTACAACCGCAGCATCGCATCGCATCGCCCCCGGATCCGTTGTTGTCGTTCTCCGGTGACGGCGAGACTCGTCACACTCGAGTCGGGGTCTGCGACAAGCGCTTGAAGGAACACGAGTTTGACGTTTTCCGGCGCCGTCATGGTCTCTGGCGCCGGGTCGCTGATTAGCATCGTGACAGCAAACTGTTCGCTGAGTTTGTCGGCCAACGCAAGCGCGCGCTGAATGCGCCCCGCGCCCGGACGACTTTGGCAGCAATACATCAGCGCGGCTTTCGACATTATTAGATTCGCTCTTTGTGGTTGGGAGGTATCGAGCCTGTCCCGGCTCGATACCTCCCTTGAGCCCTGTCAGGGTATGTTGCCTATTCCAATTCCAGCTCCACCTCTTCCGCCAGGAGAATCTGCGTGTCGGTCTCGGTACCCTTGACGTCGATCAGGCTGCCTTCGCCTACCGCCGCCCAGAAGTCATCCTCAGTCGCAAACTCGACTTCAGTGTCACCCCTGCTGTCTGTGAAGACGGTTACGCCACTGACGGTTTGAACCGTTACGCCGAGCACCGTCAAATCCGGTCGATTTTCACCGCCGGCTTCGACAAAGCCGCGTAGCTCAGTCTCGGGCCGTGCGTCGTCGCGCTCGACCAGAAATGCCGTGATCTCACCTGCCGGGAGTTCCTGGCCGCGCACCTCGATGTAGTAACCGGTGGTGATATTGCCAACACCGAATGGGACATCAGGTATGTCACTCTTGTCCTCGAAGCGCGTCTTCAGGACTGCGGTGTTGACGGTAATACCGAGAATCATGAAGGCATCGCCAGAACTTGGGGCATCCACAAGCCCGGTGACTCTGATCGCCGTTGACGTCTTGATTTCAATTTTCGTCGCGTTCAACACGCCGTCCAAATCGAATTCACCTTCAACCTCGACTTTCAGATGGAGGCCGAGATCCATGGCAGTACCGCCTTCATAGACGGTCGTCCCGGTAATCTCTGTTACCGTGACGGGGATGTCGCCGATATCGAAGTCCGTTGCCGATACGAAGCGCGTAATGAATCCTTCAATCTCGAGGTGATCACCTTCGTCAGCTTGAAGCCGATTGCCCTTGAACTCGACCTTGTCAGCCGTCAGTACGGGCGGCACAACGCTGTCATCGAACTGCGTGCCTGTAACCTCGACAGGATCGTCGTCGTTGATCACGCCACCCGGAAAATCCTGAATGAGGCCAGCCGTTGCGTAATTGACCTCCAGGTCGTTGACCATGAACGTCTTGTCAACGGAATTGTGACCACTGACGACGCCGTTGATCTCGAATTCGACGAGGATCCCCTTACACTCGAATCGGGTCGCCGCGATCACGGTGTCGCCTGCGGCGTTTACCGTGTACGGCCCTGATACCTCGACCCCGGCAACCGGTGGATTATTCATCAGGCCGTCGAGCGTTGCAGGACAGTTGTCATCGACCGATGTTTCCGGCCCGACCTGGACGATTTGGCCCAGCACGACGAAATTGCCGGCTGCCGCGTTTACGCTGGTAACGGGCCCTTCGACCGTGTCCTCCACCTCGACCGATGTGGCAGAAGCGGTTGTGTTGTCATCCTCGATGCTGCCTTTTACGAGCACCATGTCGCCGACCTTTAGTTCCGTTTCCTGGATATCCTGATCGTCGTCGATGAAAGACGTCGTGGCATCGGTCTCGTACTCAACGCCGTTAACGATGATGCTGCCGAATCCGCTGATCGGACCGACGGCAGCGGCGACGCCAGTTCGTGTGATACCGCCAGTTGGAGGAGGGGGCGGCGGGTTGTTTCCGTTGTTACCACCGCCACCACCGCTGCCACCACAGCCGGCGAGTAACAATGCCGCCAGGGTGATGAGCGCGCCAAAATTCTTTGTGTAAGTGTTCATTGCATTAGTCCTTGTTCACTTTCGTCATGGATCAGGTAAACGCCAACACCCAAGCGAACGGTGCGCGCATCAGCGTCCTTCGTTTCGTCAATTTCGTTTTTGGAAAGCCAGGCATCGACTTCCTCGAGAAATGAAAATCCTCGCGCCTGGACGAGGTCTTGAAATGTTCTGAGTGCTTTCGGGGAAATGCGGACGTTGTCTGCCATACCTTCGAAACGAGGCGCTGCGGCGTTTCCTTCGTCGAGGTTGTGTTCGAGGGTCGCAGCATGGTCATGCAGAGCGAGGCCCATCTGGCGAACGATTTCCGGGTCGAGATTCGAGTAAACATAATCCCGTTTCAGCGCCCTCAAGTGATCGTTTTCGAGTTCCTCGATCAATCCGCGCTGCTGCATTTCCTTGCGGATTGCTCCATGCGGCAGGTCCCCAGCATAGCGCTTCAGCAGTCTGGAGAAACTCCCCGTAAGGCCAGTCGCAGGCAGATCTTTCGGCTGGCCGTGATCGTCGCTGAACTCACTATCGGTATGCCAACCACTCAAAACCCGCGATATACGATTGCCCTGCAAAGACCCGGCACCACTTTCACCGTCCAGCAGGCGGTCGCGAACGCGAGCTACCTCGCGGCGGCTCAAGCCCGTGAGCATGGCCACCCTGGAATTGTTCGTCGGCCGTCCCTGAATTCCATGGTCCTGCCGGGCGACAGCAACATAGGCGTCCTTGGACATTTCGCCGAATTCGCTCCAGGTCACCCCGTGCTTCAGCAGGAACCGAATGACGGGCAGCAACAGGTAGCGACAGCTATGGATTACGTGTTCTTTCAGCACCAAAATACTCGTTAGTAATTTTGTATGTGTGCTGTTTTAGCACATATACAAAAAATTGCAACTGATTTATCTTTAATCGCTCCAGCGAGGTTCACAGCACACCGTGAGCCGTGCGCTAACTGCTTGAATTACAAGGAGTTCGTTTGGACGGCCTCGATGAGCCAGTGTTTCGGGCGATTTGGAGAAAAGTCGCGCAGGATGCGCGCGACGGCTTTTTACGGGCGGGATGATCCCGTTTTTATCTGTAGGAAGCGGCTCGGGTGTTGATCAAGCACATTGTCATGAAATCCCTGCACGGAAGGGTTGACCAGGTGTTTGCTGACGTAGAAATACAGCGGCGCGACTGGATAGTCGTCCAGCATGACGGCCTCGGCTGAGGCGAACAACTGAGCGCGCTCGACCGGGTCGTTTGTGGTGACGGCCTCATCGAGCAATGCATCGTATCGAGGACTGTCGTAGCCGGGCAGGTTTTGCGGGCTTGCAGAGTGCAGGATGCCGGTAAACGTGCTCGGATGATCGTAGTCGCCGCTCCAGGCAAAGCGCATGATCTGCCACTCTTCGCGATTATCTCGCGTGGCAAGAAAGTACTTCCACTCGCGTTTGTCGAGTTCGACATCGATGCCCAGAACATCACGCCACATCGAGCTCACTGCCAGCGCGATTTTTTCGTGAATGTCGCCAGCATCGTAGGTCAGCTTGAGGTGTAACGGCCCGGCCCGCGAGTACGCGCTGCCGGCGTAAATTCGTTGTGCTTCGGCTTGCCGCTGCGCGTCGGCGAGTTTGCTCCAGCCGAAACGTGCGGGCTCATATCCGGTTACGCCGCCGGGGACGAGCCCGTAGGCAGGTTGCTCGCCGCGGCCGATAATCTCGACAAGTGAGTCGCGGTCGATTGCCATCGTCAGGGCCTGGCGCAATGCTACGTCGTCCAGAGGAGGCTCGCTGAGATCAAATGCCAGGTAGTAGATGCCGAGGCTTGGGGCAATGTGCAATTCGGATTCGCGGGTACTCCTCAGGTTTTTGACGTTCGCCCCGGGTACCGTCGCCGTGATATCAAGTTCTCCAGCCCGATACATGTTGAGTTCGGTCAGCAGATCCTTAATCGGGTAATACTCGACCACCTCAATGCGGACCGACTGTGCGTCACGATACCGGGGGTTCTTTCGCAGGCGTATACGACTGCCCGGTTGCCACTCCTCGAGTAAAAACGGGCCATTGCCGATGAAATTCTGCGGATCTGAAAATTGATCCACATCGGCCAACGCGCCGGGCCTCAAAGGGAACGCGACTGGCATGGCAAGAACCGATAGCAGGTGTGGTGCCGGAGCCTGTAGTTCAATTGTCAGCGTTCGCGGATCCGGAGCAGCTATACCGAGGGCAGACAATGGCAGCTCGCCTCGGGCAACTTCCGCCGCGTTACGGATCGGATGCAACAGGAAGCCATAGGGGGATCCGGTTGCCGGCGTCAGGGTGCGTTCGAAACCCGCGAGGAAGTGTTCGGCCCTGACCGTCGCACCGTCGGACCAGCGAGCGCTTGCGTTCAGGTGGAAGGTGTAGGATCGCCCGTCGTCGCTCACCTCCCAGGATTCGGCAACACCTGGAATAACTCTGCCTTTTGCATCAAGGGCGACAAGCCCCTCATACAGGTCTCCCAGTACATTGAAAGCGTGAACGTCTTCAGCTTTCGATGGGTCCAGCGATTGCGGGTCTCCGCCATTGCCGCGGCGCAACACGGCGGCTGGCTCACGTGAGACGTCATTCGCGCCCGTAACGCCGTCGCGCTGGCAGGCAGGCATTACAGTTGTCACGGCGGCGAGCAGCAGAAGATATGTTGGCATGCGATGTGGCATGCCGTGTATCTTTTCACATGGGTGTATGTCTGACCACACGAATTCAGATTTCCGGGGCATCAGATCCATGAGCATCGAGACATTGAGCGAGACGAATTGTTTTGGCGGGCGAATCGGTTTTTACCGGCACGCGTCGGCCGTAAACAACTGCGACATGCAGTTCGCTGTTTTCGTGCCGCCGCAAGCAGGACACGGCAAGGTTCCGGTCGTTACGTTCCTTTCGGGTCTGACCTGCACCGAAGAGAACTTCATGGTCAAGAGCGGCGCACAGCGCTACGCGGCCGAACTCGGCATCATGCTTGTCTCCCCGGACACGAGCCCACGCGGTGCGGACGTACCTGATGACCCCGATGGCGATTATGATTTTGGTCTGGCCGCCGGTTTCTACCTCAATGCGACTGAGGAGCCATGGTCAAAACACTTTCACATGTACGACTATGTGATGCAGGAATTGCAGCCTGCCGTATTCGATAACTTTCCCGGCGATGCCGGCCGGCACGGACTGACTGGCCATTCGATGGGAGGGCACGGTGCGTTGACGATCGGGCTCAAACACCCCGGCGTGTTCAGGTCATTGTCGGCATTTGCACCAATTTGCACGACGCTACACAGCCCCTGGGGACAAAAAGCGCTCGGCTACTATCTTGGTAGCGATACCTCAACCTGGCACGAATACGACTCATGCGAAGTCGCGCGCAGTGTTAGCGACGCCTCATCGCGCAGCAAAATCCTCATCGACCAGGGTGGGGCGGACCCTTATCTTGCGGAGCAGCTAAAGCCCGAGCTCTTCGAAGCTGCCTGTGCAGAGAGCGGCTTGTCACTCGAGTTGCGCATGCACGACGGCTACGACCACGGCTATTACTTCATCTCGACATTCATTGAAGATCATCTAAAGCACCACGTGGAATTACTTCGTGCCTGATTGGGCGCGGCTGCAACGCCGCCTCACAGACGAGCGTACTAGCAACCGTAAGTAGTTCTCCGAATTGCCCTTTTTGGGGCAGTCTGAGGAAATGAGAGTCATAATCTACTACGCTTGTTAGTAGGGCGCTGCAAGGAGGTCACCGCCATGCGTGATCTGATCCGATTTGTTTCGATGGCCGCGATACTGGTTCTGCCTTTCGCAGGTCAGGGCGCCGATGTCGATAAAGGGCTGGAAGCCTACAACGTTGGTGACTATGAAACGTCAATCGCGGAATGTCAGCCGTTAGCCGACGAAGGGGTTGCCGCGGCGCAGTTTTGTATCGGTCGCCTGTACGCGAACGGCTTTGGCGTGCCGATGGACGACGCACAGGCACTCCACTGGTATGGACTGGCAGCGGATCAAGGCTACGCCGAGGCGCAGTATAATCTGGGTGTGATGCACGCAAACGGCTGGGGCGTCGAGATGAATGATGACGCGGCCGCAGTTTTCTATCGCAGCGCTGCCGAGCAAGGCTTCGTTCCTGCCGTACTGAGTCTCGCGGAAATTTGTCATTTTGGCATGGGTGTCAAAGAAGACATCGTTGATGCTTACGCCTGGTACGTGGTCGCCGCAGAGTTGGGCGACATGAACGCGGAGTTCAAGCGAGACGCAGCCGCAGAAAAGTTATCACCCGAAGAGGTGGCAAGCGCGCAACAAGTGGCCAAGGAGCGGCTCGCTGCTATCGATGTTGAGAGCATGCGTGTGGACCTGCTTGAATAGCGGCAATGCGATCGTCAGAGCGCCAAGTACAACGATAAGCAAACCCAGTCCCACCCGCGTGCCGCGGCGACGCATGAGTTGCGACATTTGTGCTGCGCCGAGGCCGGTCATGACCATTGCCGGCATCGTGCCGATCCCAAACGCGATCATTATCGCGGCGCCATCGACAGGTGCTGCGCTTGTTGCTGCGATTAACAACACGCTGTAAACGAGCCCGCACGGCAACCAGCCCCAGACCAATCCAAGGCCCAGTGCGCGTGGCATACTTGTAACGGGCACCAGGCGCTGCGCCGCCGGCGCGATGCGTGACCACAGCGTGCTGCCCATGCGTTCGATGGGGTTCAACAGCCGCAGATCGAACGCAACCTTGAGACCGACCAGGATGATGATGACGCCGCTAAGAATTCTGACAGACGCCGCGATCGCCGGAGAGGCCTTTATGACGACGCTGCCGAAACTGCCGACAATAATGCCCAGTACGGCGTAGCTCATAACTCGACCCAGGTTATAAGTAAGCGCGAACGGTAGCTCGTTGCGCAACGTTGCGACACCGGAATTGACTGCAAATAACCCAGAGATACCCGCACACATGCCCAGACAATGTGCGCTGCCGAGCAATCCGGCGAGCAACGCAGCCGACAGAGACGGCAGGAGTTCGGTCACGGTTCCGGATCGTCAGGTGGCTTCTTGTCGTCATCCATGACAATGCGGACGGCCGGTGTGTCGAGGTCGTCGAACTGGCCCGCGCCGACCGCCCAGAAAAACGCCCACACGGCTCCCGCGAGCAGCAACAGGGCCAGCGGAATCAGGAGGTACAGAATGCTCATGGTGCTCCGTAGCGGCTTAAGCGCAACGCGTTGAGTACGACAATGAGCGAACTCGCGCTCATGCCAATCGCCGCAGCCCACGGCGGCACGAAGCCCATCGCGGCCAGTGGCAACGCTGCTGCATTGTAAACGATCGCCCAAGCGAGGTTTTGCTTTACGATCTGCATCGTTTTCCGTGCGGTACGCACTCCGCTCACAATTGGTTGGAGCGTCTCCCCCAACATGATCACATCTGCACTGGTTTGCGCGAGCAAAGCACCATGGACCGGAGCAACCGAAGCATCAGCGCCTGCGAGAACCGGTGCGTCATTAATGCCGTCACCGACCATGACCACAATCTCACCCGATTGCTGTGCAGAGCGAATGATCTCGAGCTTGTCCTCCGGAGTGCATCCCGAATGATAGTCCGGAATACCAAGAGTCTCGGCGACGCGCCTTACCGCTTCTTTGTTGTCGCCGCTGACGAGCTCCAGGGTTAGCCCGAGTTTTCGGAGATTATCCAGCGTGGTTGCAGCGCCGGGTCGAATTGCGTCATCGAGATCGAATTTCGCGACGATACGGCCATTGGTGCCGAGGTATACGCTCGTTGCTTGCTCGTCCTGCGTCGTGTCGGAAGAATCATGCGCAGCGAAATCGTATCGCCCCAAACGCCAGCGCTGTGCATCGATTGTGCCGGCGACGCCTTTACCTGGCACGACGCGCTGGTCTGTTGCGACGCACGCATTGCTCAATTGGGTAAAGGCCTTGGCGAGCGGATGCGTCGATACGGTCTCCAGCGCCGCTGCGAGATTCAGGCACTGTGCTTCATCGAACGAGTCATCAAGAATCTGTGTCGATACGATGACAGGCATGCCACGCGTCAGTGTTCCGGTCTTATCGAATAGTATCCGGGTTGCCCTGGACAGTGCCTCGATCGCGTTGCCGTTGGTAATCAGCAAGTGCAGTTCGGACAGGCGCGTAGCGGCGGCCGCGAACGCGGCCGGCGTCGCCAACGCAAGTGCGCAGGGGCAAGTTACGACCAGCACGGACAAAGTAATGACGAAAGCGCGGTCCGGTGCGGTGACATACCAGAAAGCAGCAACGACCGCCGCGATAACAAGTATCGCGATGACGATATAGCTCGCAATTCGGTCAGCCAGCTGCACAAAGGAGGGCCGTGCGTAGCGCGCCCGTTCGCTCAGCCGGCTGATCGTGCCAAGCGTCGTGTCGCTGCCGGTCCTTTCCACGCACATTTGGATGACACCGTCGAGATTGATGCTGCCCGCAACAAGATTGTCGTCGATCGACTTCGGTCTCGGTTCGGCCTCACCCGTCAGCAGGGCTTCGTCGACCGTGGTCTCGCCGATTACCAGGACGCCGTCAGCCGGTATCGATTCGCCCGGACGCACAAGCACATAGTCGCCCTCCACAAGCTGGCTGGCTGGTACGACATTACGCTCACCGCCATCACATCGAGTTACCGTGTTTGGCAACAGCGTGGACAACGCGGTGCTGCGATCGATGGACCGGTGCCGCGCGCGCATTTCCAGGAAACGACCCAGGGTCAGGAAGAACACGAACATTACGACCGAGTCGAACCAAATCGCAGGCCCCCTGGTCATCATGGAATAGATTGATCCAACGTACGCGGCAGCGATAGCAATCGAGACCGGCAGGTCCATACCGGGCATGCGCGACACAATGCCGCGCCAGGCGCCGGTGAAGAAAGGTCGGGCGGCGTAGAAAACAACCGGTGTCGTAACGATAAAACTGACCAGGCGCAGAAAGTACTGCATATCAGCAGCCATGCCCTGAAAGTCACCTGCGTACAGCCCGACTGCGAACATCATGACCTGCATCATGCCCAGCGATGCGACAAGCAGGCGTTTGAGTGCGGCACGCTGCTCGGCGACCTCGGGTCGTGCTGCGGATTCCGGCGCCAGTGGTTGCGGGTCGTATCCAAGTTCGGCCAGTGTGGCGAGAATTCGGCCAAGGCCAAGTTTGCCAACGTACCAGTGGACGCGCACTCGATGTGTAACCGGATTGACGTCGGCACTGGAGATACCGGCTACCTTCGCCAACGTCGTTTCGATCAACCAGCTGCAGGCTGCGCAGTACATGCCGCCGACGTAGATCGTTGCCTCTGCCTGATCATCCGAGGTCTCGGCAAACGCGCCAAGCATGTCAACGCGGTCATACACCTGCCATTCGGCGGCATCGTCGGCCGGTCGGCCGACGCCGGGTTGCGGCGCGTCGCGCATCGTGTAGTAGTTAGACATGCCGGTGTCGCGGATCAGTTCCGCGACAGCTTTGCAGCCAGGGCAACAGACGGACTTCAGTTCACCGTCGATCTCGACTTGAAATTCATCGTCTCGGTCAACGGGTAGCGCGCAATGAAAGCAGGCGCTATAGCTCATCGTTAGTCGTATGACTCTTCCAGGACGGGTTCCGCCGTGCTCATGGCCAGGTACACGGTGTACAGGCTTGCTGATACCGAGAAACCCAATAGAACAATAATGAACCAGGGCCAGAAGTGACGGTACCAGGGCCCGGTGTCACGCTCAGCCATCAGGGTGTCGGACCAAGGAAACGACTGTCTTCGATCATGACAACGCTCTCATCATCAACGGCTGTTACAGCAAATGTGATGTTCATAATGCCATAAGCGTTGTCGCGTTGGGTGCGCGCCCTGACCGGGAGAGACAAGACGCCGCCGCCATCAACCGCGATTTCGTCCGCGACACCGTCAAGTGACAAGCCGGGCACGCCCTCGACAGACAGCCGGAAGTTGCGCGCTTCGTTGCGCTGATTGATTACCTTAAGTGTGTAGCTGTTCTCGATGAGGTCGCCCGGCAGTTCTCGGTATAGCGTATTGCGATCGCGAATGACGTCGAGAATGACCGGCGTGCGAGTGACCATCGACGTCACGAGGGCGCCGCCGAGTACGAGCAGCACCGCCGCATACACAAACATCCGCGGTCGCAATAACTGCGTCGTCTTGCCCTTCAGTGCGTGCTCGGTCGTATAGCGAACCAGTCCGCGCGGGTAGTCCATCTTGTCCATGATCGAGTCGCAGGCATCGATGCACGCGGCGCAGGCGATGCAGTCGTATTGCAGGCCGTCGCGAATGTCGATGCCCGTCGGGCAAACCTGTACACACAGTTTGCAGTCGATGCAGTCGCCAAGCCCTTCCTTCTCCCGATCAACAGAGCGCTTGCGGCCGCCGCGAGGTTCGCCACGTTCTTCATCGTAGGAAATGATCAGCGTGTCCTTGTCGAACATCGCACTTTGGAAGCGCGCGTACGGGCACATGTACTTGCACACCTGCTCGCGCATGTAACCGGCGTTGCCGTAGGTCGCGAAACCGTAGAACACGCCCCAAAAAAGTGTCCAGCCGCCGACGTTGAGGGCGACGATGTCCAGGCCCAGCTGGCGGATCGGCATGAAGTAGCCGACGAAGGTGAAGCCCGTCCAGAGCGAAAACATGATCCAGAGGATTTGTTTGGAGCCCTTGCGGCGCAGCTTATTCCAGCTCCACGGCGCCTCGTCCAGTTTCATGCGTTGCGAGCGCGTGCCCTCGGTTATTTGCTCCATCCAGATGAAGGCTTCAGTCCAGACGGTCTGTGGGCAGGCAAAGCCGCACCAGAGTCGTCCCGCAAGTGCCGTGAAAAAGAACAGCGACAAGGCTGCGATCATCAACAGCAGTGCGAGGTAGGGAAAGTCCTGCGGCCACAGCGTCAGGCCGAGCAAGTGGAATTTGCGTGCCGGCAGATCAAAAAGAAACGCTTGCCGGTTGTCCCACATCAGCCACGGTATGAAGTAGAACAAGCCAAGCAGAACATTCGTAGCGAGCTTTGAAAGCGACGCGAAGCGGCCTTTGATCTCGCGCGGGTAGATTTTCTTCGCGCTTTCGTAGAGCGCCGCGGCTCTTGGCCGGTCGGTGTTTTCGGAAGTGCTCATCAGCTTGTTGGGCTACCGCTTGTGCGCGTCGCGTTTTGGGGCAGTCCGTACAAGCCAGGCCGTGACAGCAGAACAACCGGCCGCAATGATCCAGAAAAAGAAAAATCCGGCTGCATAACCAGCCTGACGTCCGACCTCGAGTTCGGGGTCGAACGCAGCGAGCAGTTCTACGGGGTCGAACACTGCAAAGAACAGCATTGTAGCGACCGCAGCTGTCAGGAACGAAATCCAGATGACAGTCGCAACAGCCTGCTTGTTACGACTCCATTTTCTTGCGCCCCGATATTCTTCGCTGACCACTTCGCGTTGTCATTCGCTATTAGAAAGACTGGAAACGTAGGCCGCGAGAATCTTCGTGCGCTTGTCACCGAGCAACACACCATGCGGCGGCATGACGCCGTTGCGGCCGTTAACGATCGTCGCACGAACCACCTCTGGCGACGAGCCATACAACCAGACATCGTCGGTCAGGTTAGGTCCGCCCAGCAATGGATTGCCGCTGCCGTTGGCCATATGGCATGTGCTGCAAAGCGCCACGAACATCGGTTGGGAGCTCATGGCTGCCGCGTCAGCCTCAACCGCACCACTTAGGCTCCGCACGTAGTTAACCATGTTGTCGATGCCAGTGTCGCCGCCGAGTGCGGGCGACAGATTCGGCATGACGTTGTTGCGACCCTGCCGGATCGTGGTGGTGATCGCTAACTCGTCGTCGCCCCAGATCCAGTCGTCGTCGGTCAGGTTCGGATAACCGGCTGCGCCACGTGCGTCCGAGCCATGGCAGGTCGTGCAGTAGTTGGCGAACAGGCTTCCGCCAAGTCTCTGCGCTTCGGGATCTTGCGACAGCGTCTCGAAATCCATCGCGGCGAAACGTTCGTAAATCGGTTCGTAGCGAGCTTCCGCGGCCTTCATTTCTTCCTCATACTGGCCCTGCTGCGACCAATTCAATAGCCCCTCGGTTATTCCGAGTCCGGGGTAGCTGATCAGATAGACGGCTCCCCAGGCGATCGTCATGAAGTACAGGTACAGCCACCACTTCGGCGCCGGATTATTCAATTCCTCGAGGTCGCCATCCCACTTGTGGCCGACGAGATCCTCGTCCTTTATGTTTTGCGGTGCTTGTTTGGATGCCCAGCGGATTAGCCAGACGCACCAGATTACAAACCCGATCGTGCCAGCTGCAACGAACCAGGCCCAGAATGCAGCCATCAGATGTTCTCCTGTTCGTTGTTGGTCATGTATTGATCCTCTTCCAAAGGCAGCGCCGCGCTGGCGTCAAAATCGGCTTTGCGACGGCTGCTCCAGGCCCATATACAAAGCCCGATGAATGCCAAAAGTATGATTGCAGTGAGTAGTCCGCGGAGATCGTTGATATCCATCAGTCCCTACCTGCGCGCCGTGCGATTCGTGCCGAGTTCCTGCAGATAGGCGATGAGTGCGTCCATTTCGGTCTTGCCTTCGACCTCGCTGGCTGCTGATGCGATCTGCGCATCCGTGTACGGGTCGCCAAGCATCCTCAGGGTGCGCAATTTCGTCGTTATCAATTCCGTGTCAACAGTGCTTTCCTCAAGCCACGGATAACCCGGCATATTCGACTCGGGCACCAGCGCGCGCGGATCGATCAGGTGCAATCGTTGCCAGTCATTCGAGTAACGTCCGCCAACACGTGCGAGGTCCGGGCCCGTGCGCTTCGAGCCGAACTGGAACGGCCGGTCATAAACGGTTTCGCCTGCTGTCGTGTACGGTCCATAGCGTTCGGTCTCGCTGCGGAACGGCCGAATCATCTGTGAATGACAGTTGTAACAGCCCTCGCGCACATAGACGTCACGGCCGGCGAGGCGCAATGCCGAATAGGGCACGATGCCCTCGTCCGGTTCTGTCGCATCGGCGCTGAACATCAACGGAACCAGTTCGACCAGACCACCGATACTGATCGCGACTACGATCAGTACCATCATCAGGTTTACGCTTTTTTCTATAGTTTCATGACGCATCGGTCCGCTCCTCTACGCCGGGTCCATAACGGCGACAGGCACCGGTTTCTTATTCGAAATCGTCTTCCAGACGTTGTAGGCCATGATGATCATGCCGGCGAAGAAGATCAGCCCACCGACCAGGCGCATGCCGTAGTACGGATACTTCGAGGCCAGAATCTCGATGAATGCGTAGGTCAGCGTACCGTCATCATTGACCGCGCGTGACATCAGGCCTTCTCCGATGCCTGCGACCCACAGCGCTACGGCATACAGGACTACACCAATTGTCGAGGTCCAGAAATGTGTGTCGATGAGCTTGGTGCTGTGCATGCCGTCGCGGTCGTACAGTCGCGGCAACAATGAGTAGATTGAACCGATCGTCATCATCGCAACCCAGCCAAGTGCACCGGAATGCACGTGACCGATCGTCCATTCGGTGTAATGCGACAGGGCATTCACGGTCTTGATCGACATCATCGGACCTTCGAACGTCGACATGCCGTAAAAAGACAGCGCAACGATCATGAACTTGAGAATGGGATCTGAGCGCAACTTATGCCAGGCTCCCGACAGCGTCATTATGCCGTTGATCATGCCGCCCCACGACGGCGCGAGCAGAATAATCGAAAACACCATGCCGAGCGTCTGTGCCCAGTCGGGCAGCGACGTGTAGTGCAGGTGATGCGGACCGGCCCACATGTACACAGCGATCAGCGACCAGAAATGCACGACGGACAGGCGGTAGGAATAAACTGGTCTGCCTGCCTGCTTCGGTACGAAGTAGTACATCATGCCAAGGAAGCCCGCAGTCAGGAAGAAACCCACGGCGTTATGGCCGTACCACCACTGCATCATTGCATCGACGACACCCGTATAAATCACGTACGACTTGGTCAGCGACACGGGAACCGCGAGATTATTGAAGATGTGTAGTACGGCGACCGTGATGATAAAGGCGCCATAGAACCAGTTCGCCACGTAAATGTGTTTGATACGGCGCTGCCCGATCGTCCTGAAAAATACGATCGCGTACGCAACCCAGACGACAGCGATCAGGAGATCGATCGGCCATTCGAGTTCCGCGTACTCCTTTGACTGTGTAATACCGAGCGGCAATGTTACCGCGGCGAGCACGATAACCGCTTGCCAGCCCCAGAACGTGAACGCTGCCAGCTTGCTGAACGCGAGCCGGACGTGGCAGGTGCGCTGCACGACATAGTACGAGGTTGCGAACAGAGCCGAGCCGCCGAAGGCGAAGATCACGGCGTTGGTGTGCAACGGTCGCAAACGGCTATAGGTCAGGAATGGCAGATCGAAATTGAGCTGCGGCCACATCAACTGAGCCGCGATGATTACGCCGACGAGCATGCCGACGATGCCCCAGACCACGGTCATGATCGTGAACTGACGTACCACCTTGTCATTGTACGAAGCTGTTGTGTCCAATGGACAGACCCCTGTTGTTTTTGGACGTATGCGGTCGGCGAAAAGGCTACCAGCCGGCCCAAATCGTACCCATACGTGACGATACGTATGGCGTTGTTAGTTATTGATTATCAAGTATAACGGCTTGCTGCCACGTTATACTTGTAAATTCCAGTGACATCCATGACGGGATTAATGGGTTCAAAGAAACTGCATGTCGGGGAATCGGAAGTCTATTTCCGAAATCTACTCGAATCGGCGCCTGACGCAATGATCATTGTCGATGAGGTGGGCGAGATGGCGATCGTCAATGCCCAGGCGGAGCACATGTTCGGCTATGATCGCGAGGAGCTGCTCGGTAACAAGATTGAAATGTTGTTACCTGACCGGGTTCGCGAATCGCATATCGGACATCGCGAGAAATACGCCAGTAAACCCAATCTTCGGCCTATGGGTCTCGGCATGGATCTGGTCGGGCAGCGCAAGGACGGCAGCGAGTTTCCTGTCGAAATCAGTCTGAGCCCGGTATCGACGCCGAAAGCGTCGTTTGTCTCAAGCGTTATTCGCGATGTGACCAGGCGCAAGAAAATGGAGCAGCAGATCATCGCAGCGCAAGAGGCCGCCGAGCGTGCCACCAAGGCGAACAGCGCGTTTTTGGCCGCAGCGAGCCATGACCTGCGACAACCCGTGCAGGCACTGAGCCTCCTGAACGGGGCGCTGCGACGTACCGTCAAGGATGAGCGCGCGCTCGAGATGATCGAGAATCAGGAACACTCGCTGATCGCGATGACCAACTTGCTGAATTCGCTGCTCGACATCAGCCGCCTTGATGCCGGCGTCGTAACGCCCGAGATTGAAGAGTTTCCGATGCAGCGCCTGATCGACCGACTGTCAGCGGAGTTTGCACGCCAGGCACAGCACAAAGGCCTCGATTTCTCGTCGCAACCCTGTACCGCGACGGTTCGTTCGGATCCGAACCTGTTAGGCGAGATAATTCAGAATCTCGTGGGTAACGCGATCCGCTATACGGACAAGGGCAAAGTAGAGCTGAAATGCGTCGAACGTGATGGCAACTGCTGTGTCGAGGTTGAAGACACGGGCATCGGCATCAGCAAGGACCAACAAGAGGCGATCTTTCAGGAATTCCACCAGGTCAGGTTACCGGGCGGCAACAAGGAGGGTTTCGGTCTCGGCCTCGCGATCGTAAAGCGGCTCACTGACCTGCTCGAACACAAGATCGATGTTGACTCCGACCCGGGCAAGGGTTCGTGTTTCACCGTCAGTATGCCTGCTGTTGGTCCGGTGGATAAGCACGCCGACGACCCGGACGATGGCCAAGCAATGGCCGCCGAGTCAGCCAGTGGCCTCGTTGTGCTGATCGAAGACAACGTTAACGTGGCCAACGCCTGGGGGTTGTTGCTCGAGGCTGAGGGCTATCGGGTCGCGATGGCAGCATCGGCAACTGAAGCCCGCGTGCTGATAGAGCGTCTCGACGAAGCGCCCGCGTTAATCGTGTCGGATTTTCACTTGCTCGATGGCTCGACCGGTGTCGAGGCTGTCATCGATATCCGCGAGCATTACGGCGCGAATATCCCGGCGTTTATCGTCAGTGGCGATACGTCGAAGGTCGTAAAGGACGCCCGCCCGGTCGATAACAGTACGCTAATGAGCAAGCCTGTGAACACTGCGCGCCTGCTCGCCGCAGCCAGAATTGCAACGCAAACCGGCGAGGTACCGCCGGACTAGCCTTTGTAAAGCCCGCAGCCGGCACAAACATCTCCCTCATGGCTCACTGCGCTGCGCTTTACTTCGGTCGATAAACATCCCGGCTGCGGGCTTTGCGAAGGTCAGTACGCAATCCAGCTCATGGGGCTCTTTGTTAGGGCCACGCCGACGATGTAGGCAAATGCGGCGACGGCGCCGACGAACGCGATCACTCTGATCTGCGGCGTGCGACCAAAACGCATCGCGACCATTCCCAGCCCTATGTAGCCGATTAGTCCGGCGAACTTTGCCAGCAGCCATGCGTGCTGCATTGGCGCCAAATTTAGTGCAACGATCAGCCATATTCCGCTGATAAGAAATAATGTATCGATCACGTGCGGTGCGATTCTTGCTGCGCGTTTTTGCAGCAATGCTGAGCCCGTCATCATCCAGTAACCGCGCACTAGAAACCCACTGATTGTCAGGGCTGCAAAGATCGTATGAAAAGCTTTCAAAATCATATACATAATTTTTTGTTTCCGTGGCTACGCAGATCCTGAGCGGCGGTACGGGAACCTACCTATAGTTTTATACGCAGCTTTTGGCAAGGTGCCACCTAGTCAATATGCCACTTCGTGGTGCGGGGAAGTATGCCCAAAAAGACCGGATTTATGTCCACGCCTGTCGCGCTGGTCACTGCATGCGTTTTCGCGTGGCCTGTGGGAGCAGCCGCGAACGCGGACGAGGGCCGGTCAGCCCCAAACGAAGCGCCTGCCGATCAAATTGTCGTCGTCGCGCACAAGGATGCACGATCGCAGCGCGAAATCGCGGCCAACGTCACAGTCTTGTCACGGGCAGACCTCAACGATGAACTCGCGACCTCAATTAACGACGTGTTTCGCTATGTGCCGGGTGTGGATTACGAGGCGGCCGGCAATCGCTTTGGCACAGAAGGCATTAATATTCGCGGCATCGGCGGCAACCGCGTCGCAATCGTTGTTGACGGTGTGCCGCTGTCCGACCATTTCAACGTTGGCAGTTTCTCGAACGCAACGCGTGACTTCATCGATGCGGGCCTGATTCAGAGTATCGAAGTCTTGCACGGCCCGGCATCAGCCTTGTATGGCAGTTCAGCGATTGGTGGTGTTGTCGCGGTCAGAACGCCGGACCCGGCCGATCTGATCGGAACGAGTCGTAACGGTGGCGATCTGCTGGCCACATGGCGTGGCGCGGACGAGAGCTTTCAGAGCCAGGCACTGCTTGGCCTGGGTGATCGCTCATTGGGCCTGACAGCAGGCGTCAGTTGGCGAAGTGGCCACGAAGTTGACTCCGCGGCAGCACCCGACAGTCTCGATACTCGTGAATCGGATCGTCGCACGGCGCTTTTGAAGTTAGTCGCGGATGATCGCCGCGGTAACACCTGGCGCGCCGGCTTTATTCATCAGGACGCGCACACGTTGTCCGATCTGAACTCGATGCTTGGATCGGGTCGTTTCCGCTCAACAACGGCTCTTGAAGGCAACGATCGCTATCAAATGGACCTCTTGAATGTCGCCTACGAGTTCGGTTCGCCGGAGGGCTGGATTGATAGCGGTATCGTGCGTGGTTACTACGAAGTCGCTGACATTGAGCAGAAGACGCTGGACGAGCGCGGCAATGCCGGCACTCCAGCGTCGATAGATCGCTTTTTCGCGTTCGACCAGGAGATTTATGGCCTCGAACTGAATACCTGGAAGGACTTTGGCAGCGACCGCGTCGCGCATCGGCTCGGCTTCGGCTTCGAGTACCGCGAGCGACGTACTGAGGAATATCGCGATGGTCTCTCGACCGATATGCAGACTGGCGAGCAGACAAACGTCTTGCTCGGCGAAGTCTTCCCACTCCGGGACTTCCCGATTTCGACGACGACAGAAATCGGCGCCTATCTCGAAGACACAATGACGTTCGGCGACTGGACAGTCATCGCGGCATTGCGGGCTGACCGCTTCGAACTCTCTCCCAGTCAGGACCCGATGTATCGTGAGGACTATCCATTCGCCGAAGTCGTATCACTGACGGAGTCTGATGTGTCGCCGAAACTCGGTGTCATTTACAACCTGACGCCCGGCACCGATGTCTATTTGCAGTATTCGCACGGTTTTCGGGCACCGCCGTACGCGGATGCAAACATCAGTCTCGAAGTTCCGCTCTTCAACTTTCGCGCAATTCCGAATCCGGATCTGAAGTCCGAATCATCGGATGGTTTCGATCTTGGATTGCGCTGGCAGGGCGCCAATTCCTCGGTGCGACTGTCCGTCTTTCATACCCGCTATGAGGACTTCATCGAGTCGAAGGTACGCCTCGGAATCGACCCTGATAGTGGCCGTCTCTTGTTCCAGTCGCAAAACCTCGATGAAACACGTATCGAAGGTATTGAGGCTGGCTGGTCCGTGCGCTGGGATGCCTTTGTGTTCGATGGCTCGGCGTATTACGCCCGCGGCGTAAACAAGGAGAACAACGAAGCTTTGAATTCGGTGGGTCCAGGCCAAATCGTACTCGGTGTCACCTGGGATTCTAAGGATGAACGTAGGAGAGTAAGGCTCAAATCGACCCTGACTGATGACTGGTCCGACCGCGATGAAACGGCGGGCGAGGTCTTCAAGCCATCCGGACACGCTGTATTCGATGTGTTTCTTACCCAAAAACTTGGCGCGCGCACGACGATGCGTGCCGGACTGCAAAACCTGACCGACCGCACGTACTGGAATTGGTCCGACGTGCGCAGTTTGTCACCGAACGATCCGATTCTTCCATATCTCGCTCAGGCCGGCCGCAGTGCATCCGTCAGCCTGAACGTGAACTGGTAAACAACCGCAATGACAGGAGAAAAAGTCATGCTACGAACGAAACTGAGCCTGCTACTGATGGTCCCGCTGGTTGGGCTGTCGATTGGGGCTTGCTCAAAACAAGCTGACGATACAGCCAGTTCGGCTGCGGCGGGCGATACCGCTGTGCACACAGCTGAAGTCTCGGCAGCGACCGCCGACGAGTTGATGGTGAAAGGCGAAACCGTCTATCTTGCGAACTGTGCTGCCTGCCATCAGCCAACCGGTGTGGGACTGCCAGGGGCATTTCCGCCGCTCGCGGAGTCCGATTACCTGGCCGGCGATCGCAAACAAGTCATGGCCGCCGCGTTGTTCGGTCTCTCGGGTCCGATTACGGTTAACGGTGTCGAATACAACGGCGTTATGCCGAGTCTCGGCCACTTGCCGGATGAAGATCTCGCCGCGGCATTGACCTATGTGTTCGGCTCATGGGGTAACGACGGCGCCGCCGTCAGTGTCGAAGAAGTCGCTGCGCTGCGCGCTGAGTTGGGTCAGGAAGACCGTGCGGCCGGCGAGCGGCATCCCGGGGCAACTGAAGGTGAACTCAAGTACGGTGGCGCACCGTCGGCCATAGCGGCCGACGCGGCCCGTCAGCTCATGGCTGCCGGTGGTCCGGTGCTGTCTGAGGCTGAATTCGGAACCGCAACGCAGCTCTATTTCGAGCGTTGCGCCGGCTGCCACGGTGTACTGCGCAAGGGTGCGACCGGCAAGCCGCTGACGCCGGACATCACGACAGAGAAGGGCACTGATTATCTCAAGGCCCTGATCACCTACGGCTCACCCGCTGGCATGCCCAACTGGGGAACGTCAGGCGAGATGACCGACGCACAAATCGACATCATGGCGCGCTTCCTGCAGCAGGAACCGCCGGCACCGCCGGAGTTCGGCATGCCCGAGATGAAGGCCAGTTGGGAGGTTCTTGTTGCGCCGGAAGATCGCCCGACCAAACCACAGCACGATCGCAATATCGAAAACTTCTTCTCGGTCACGCTGCGTGACGCGGGCCAGGTGGCGATCGTCGACGGTGACACGAAGGAAGTAGTCAGCATCGTGCCAACCGGCTATGCCGTACACATCTCACGCCCGTCAGCATCGGGCCGCTACATGTTTACGATTGGCCGTGATGCCAAGATCGACATGATCGATATGTGGATGGATCCACCGGCAATTGTTGCCGAAATCAAAATCGGGCTCGAGGCGCGCTCGGTCGAGACCTCGAAGTACAAAGGCTATGAGGACAAGTACGCGATCGCCGGAGCTTACTGGCCGCCGCAGTACGTCATCATGGACGGCGATACGCTCGAGCCCCTGAAAATCGTCTCGACGCGTGGCATGACCGTGGATACCCAGGAGTATCATCCGGAGCCTCGTGTGGCAGCCATCGTGGCTTCGCATGAGCATCCCGACTTCATCGTCAATGTCAAAGAAACGGGCCACATTCTGCTCGTGGACTACAGCAACATCGATGATCTGGCGGTTACCGACATCGGTGCGGCCAGGTTCCTGCATGACGGTGGCTGGGACCGCAGCAAGCGTTACTTCCTGACGGCAGCGAACCAGTCTGACAAGATTGCCGTGGTTGACTCCAGGGAGCGCAAGCTGGTTGCCCTGGCGGATGTAACGAAGACTCCGCACCCGGGTCGCGGCGCCAATATCGACGATCCCGAGTATGGACCTGTCTGGATTACGAGTGCACTGGGCAATGCCAACGTCACGTTCCTCGGCACAGACCCGGTAGGGCATCCGGACAACGCCTGGAAGACAGTTCGCATTCTCGACGGTATGGGCGGTGGTTCATTGTTCGTCAAATCGCACCCGAACTCGTCGAATCTCTGGGCCGATGCGCCGTTGAATCCGGATGAATCGATCAGTCAGAGTGTCGCCGTTTTCGACATCAACGACCTCGACGCCGGTTTCAAGAAACTACCAATCGCTGAGTGGGCCGATCTTGGCGAAGGACCCAAGCGCATCGTACAGCCGGAATACAACATGGCGGGCGATGAAGTCTGGTTCTCTGTCTGGAGTGGCAAGGATCAGGAATCGGCGATCGTAGTTGTCGACGACAAGACGCGCGAGCTTAAGGCCGTCATTAAGGGGCCGGAAATAGTTACCCCGACGGGCAAGTTCAACGTCTACAACACATTAAACGACATCTACTAATTGCTGTTTGAAAAGAGTGACAAGGAAAGGACCATGAATCGCAATCACAATATCCTCCTCGGTACATTGCTTGGCTTGATATTGCCGTTCTCCATCACGGCAGCCGAGGAGGAGGGCGCTACAGACCTGGCATCGGCGATTACATCGGGCAAGGCAACGGTAGCGCTGCGGTATCGGTACGAGCAGGTCGATCAGGACAGTGCCACTCTCGATGATGAGACCGCCAATGCGTCGACGTTGCGATTGCGGCTCAACTACGGGACCAGCCAATGGAATGGCTGGTCCGCGTTCGCCGAATACGATCATGTGTTCCATGTGTTGCTTGACGACTTCGATTCCGGCGCGGGCACGAGCCCTTCCCACGAGGGCGAGTATCCGGTCGTTGCCGATCCGAGTGGCTCCGACCTGAATCAACTGTACTTTGACTACAGTCCAAACGCCGATTGGAAGCTACGCGTTGGCCGGCAACGTATCTTGCTCGATAACCAGCGTTTTGTCGGTGGTGTCGGCTGGCGGCAGAACGAGCAGACATATGATGCGTTTACGCTGAACACCAAAGCAATTGCGAAAACGGCGTTGTCGTACTCTTATCTCAATCAGGTGCGCCGCATCTTCGGTCAAACGACGCCAGCCGGAAAAGCAGCGTTGGACGGCCATCTGTTGAACGCGAAGATCAGCGTTAGCGATGGCTTTACGGTCACTCCGTATTATTACTTGCTCGATTACAAGGATGCTGCAAACTTCGTCAACTCCACTGGCACATTTGGTATCCGGCTCGCCGGCAGCATCAAGGCTGGTGAAGGCAAGGTGACGCTTCTGGGTGAGTTCGCGTCACAGTCTGATGCCGGCGACAATCCGAACAGTTATGACGCGGATTACGCACATGTCAGTGCCCTTTGGGCGCTCGAAAACGGGCTTTCCATTGGACTCGCTTTCGAGTCATTGGGTGCCGACTCGAGTGCTGCAACCGCGTTCCGTACTCCGCTTGCAACCGGACATGCGTTCAACGGCTGGGCTGACAAGTTTCTGGGTACGCCCGCGGCTGGCCTGGAAGACGCTTATGTCACGGTCAAATACAAAGCCGGCAAGTGGAACCTGACGGGCGTGTATCACGACTTCTCGTCAGAGTTCGGCAGCAGCGATTACGGTAAGGAGTTCGATATTGCTGCAGGACGTAAGCTCGGCGAGCGCTATGGAGTGTTGTTCAAAGGTGCGTTCTTCAGCGCTGATTCGTCGTCTCCGATTCCGGCAACTGACACGGACAAGTTCTGGATCATGCTGACGGCGAGCTACTGATCATCGAGTTCTGCCGTTGCTTCCGGTAATCTAAGGGCAGTGACGGCAGACACTTCAGAACTACTCGATCGCAGAAAACAGCTGATGGGTTCGGCCTATCGGCTGTTTTACGATACGCCCATACATCTTGTTCGGGGTGAAGGCGTGTGGGTGTACGATGCCGGCGGCCGCAAGTACCTCGACATGTATAACAACGTGCCGCATGTTGGGCACTGCCATCCGCATGTTGTCGAGGCGATCTGCCAGCAGGCCGGGACGTTGAACACGCACACCCGGTACTTGCACGACAATGTCGTAAACCTGGCGGAACGGCTCACTGCGAAACTCCCTGATGAACTCGACACGGCGATGTTCTGTTGCACGGGTAGCGAGGCCAATGAACTCGCACTGCGCATCGCGCGAACCGTGACGGGCGGCACTGGCATCATCGTCACGAGTTTTGCGTATCACGGCAACACGCAAGCTAGCTACGAGATCTCGACCCACAGTATCCCTGCTGGCGAATTACCGGATTACGTCGTCGCGGTTCCCGCGCCCGACCGGTATCGCGGGCTTTATCGTGACGACGACGCGGTGGAGAAATACGCGGCACACGTTCGCGACGCAATAGATTTGCTCAGGAGTCGTGGTGTCAAACCGGCGGCGTTCGTCATCGATACGATCATCTCCAGCAGCGGTGTCGTGGCGCCGCCGCCAGGTTACCTGAGCAAGGCGGCCAGGATCATTCGTGAAGCAGGTGGGCTGTTCGTCGCCGACGAAGTGCAGCCCGGCTTTGGGCGTACGGGCAAAAATTTCTGGGGATTCGAGGCAGACGACTTCGTGCCCGACATTGTCACGATGGGTAAGCCGATGGGCAACGGTCACCCGATTTCCAGTGTGGTAACACGGCGCGATCTCGTCGACGCATTCGGCAAGCACGGCCGGTATTTTAATACGTTCGGCGGCAATCCTGTGTCCTGCGCCGCGGGATTGGCTGTGCTGGACGTAATCGAAAACGAGAACCTGCAACCCAACGCACGGGTGGTCGGTCAGCACCTCGTCGATGGACTTTGGAAGCTTGCCGATCAGCACACTTGCATTGGCGATGTGCGCGGCACCGGGTTATTCATTGCACTCGAGCTCGTGACGAATCGGGAAAAACGCACGCCGGCTACCGAACTGGCTGCCAGGGTAGTCAACGATTTGCGTGATCGTGGTGTATTGACTGCGTCGATTGGCCCGGATGAAAACATATTGAAGTTGCGGCCACCGCTCGTCCTGTCGATAGACGACGCTGACTACGCACTCAACATCCTCGACGACACACTTTAGAAGCACAGATATACATGCGCCACGGGCGGCGCATTATTCATCTTCATGGCTCGCTGCGCTGCGCTTTACTTCCGATGAACAACGCCCCGCCCGCGGCGCCTAGGTATGCATCCTATGCAGCTTCGTGCGTCGTTTCCTCGACCGGTGTCTGGAACCAGTCAGGCTTGACGATCAACAGGTCACAAGGCAGATGTTCCAGCGTGCGTTCCGCGGTCGCGCCAATGAAGAGGCGCTTCCAGCGATTTCGCGCAACAGCGCCCATAACGACGACGTCGGCCTTTAGACTCTCTGCGATCAGCGGTAACTCCTCGTGCGTCAGGCCAGCGACAAGGTGCGCATGGTCATCTTCAACATCGTGAAATGACGTAATTTCTTTGAAGCGCTTCTGATGGTCCTCGTGCATCTGCTGCTCGATCTCATCAAATGGCAAGGAGACCGGGATATACGCGTTTGCAGTGGCGGTGGCGACTGCGATGCGCGGGTCGTAGGAGTGAAATGCGTGGACGTTGCCATCGACGTTCTTTGCCAACAGCTTGCTGATCTGCAGAATCTCATCGTCGAGCGCGGCCGGTTTGTCATGCTGGTTCATCGGATCGATCGCAGCGACGATGATCGGCGTGTCGGCGAGGCCATGCGGTTTGACCAGCCACAGTGGCGCCGCGCAGGTGCGAATCAGGTTCCAGTCGGTGTTGGTCAATAGCGCACGTTCGACCGCTGAGTGATGATGCGTATCCTTGAAAATAATGTCTGCGCCGCTCGCAACGCAGTGGCGCACGATACCCTCGTACAGCGGGTGGTCCCACACAGCAGTCGTCGTGACGACCACGCCACTTTGCCGAATAGGTTCGGCCAGCTGTTCGAGATGCTTTTCCTGATTGGCCATGACTTCGTGGCGCGCTTTTTCGAGCGACGGGGAATCGAACAATCGATCCCCGCTCAGGTATTCGTTGTAATAGCAAACCAGCAAATTGAGTTCGGCGCCTGCCTTCTTTGCAAGCCAGGCGGCACGCAGCATTGCCGGTTGGTCCTGCGCCGTCGGATCAACGACGGAAAGGACTTTGGAAATAGTCTGCATTTCGCACCTGGTTATTGTGTCCTGCGCTGTCGCCAACGAAATGAGAATAGGCCGCGGTCAGCCCAGTTTCCATACGGCGTGATGCCTAGCGAATAGTGGAATTTACGTACGGTAGCGTAGGTGGATGTACGGATTTCTGAGCTGCTCGACTACGCTTAAATTGGCACGTAGGTATCGGAAGGGAATCGGCCATGCCAAAGGACTCCTACGACGACTTGCGTCGACAACTCGAGCAGCAGAAAGAGGAGCTGAGCGGCCGGCTGGAGCGTATTACGGCGAACCTTCGCCGCGGCTATCATCCGGATTCGAAAGAACGCGCCAAAGAGCTCGAGGATAGTGAGGTTGTTGATGCCCTGGGCAATGAGGCCAGGGAGGAAATCGCCAAAATATCGGCAGCGTTACGACGCATGGATGCGGATGAATACGGCATCTGCAACGAGTGCGGCTCCGAGATCGATCGCGGTCGCCTTGAGGCACATCCGTATGCGAGGAAGTGTATCGATTGCGCGCGCTTCGACGAGCATCGCAAAGCACACATGTAGGATCCCGCCCCGGCGGGCGATTTTCGATTGAGTTTGTCAGAGTCGCCCGCTACAGCGAGACGCAACAGCTAGGCTGTCATGTGCATTTTGACGAGGTCAGCCAATGACCTTGCCTGCATCTTCTCCATGACACGCGCGCGGTGGATTTCCACGGTCCGCTGACTCACACCCAGCTCATACGCGATGACCTTGTTTGGCTTGCCTGTCACGACGAGATCGAATACTTCGCGCTCACGATTTGTCAGTCGAGCAAGTCGCTCCGCGACTTCGGCATGTTTTTGCTGTTCCTCACGCCGCTCGTGGTCGGTCTTGAGCGCCTCACGGACACGATCGAGCAGGTCCTGGTCGCGAAAAGGTTTCTGAATGAAATCGACCGCGCCTTTCTGCATGGCGTCGACTGCCATCGGTACATCGCCGTGACCGGTAATGAAGATTATCGGCAGGGGGCTGCCGCGTTCGATCAGTTCTTCCTGTAGCTCGAGGCCACCAAGGCCCGGCATGCGAATATCGAGGACGAGGCAGCCAGCGCGCTGATCCGCAACTTTTTCGAGGAACTCGTCGCCCGACGCAAAAATCTCATGCGCGATATTGACCGAATCCATCAAAGCCTGCATGGCAAAGCGAATCGCCGGATCATCATCAACGATAAAAACGGTCGGCTGTTTATCCTTATTTGGCGTCATAATGTCCGCGTTAGGCCACTGTGGTGATGATTGGACCAGAATGGCTACGAATTTGCGAGTCCGTCACGCAAATATTTGTCCGACATGAATTCTCCGGAGTACTTTGCGATTGTCCGGGTAGAAGCTAATCCAGACGTTTCGAGAATCTCAAAGCTGCTGCTGTCGTGGCGACGATCGCGAATACGCCGAGATAGATCAGCTCACCCGGCAGATCACCCAAAGTTGCCTCGCGCAGCATGATGCCGCGCGTGAGGCGAATGAAATGTGTCGTCGGCAGCACTTCGCCCAGGTACTGGGCGACGACCGGCATGCCGTCGAACGGGAACACGAATCCGGACAGCAGTATCGAGGGCAGCATCAGGAAGAAGGTCAGCTGCATCGCCTGGAACTGGGTTTTTACGGCCGTTGAAAAGAACAAACCCAGGGCAAGGTTAGCTGCGATGAACAATCCGGCAGCCAGGTACAGGTCGATGATGCTGCCGCGGACCGGGACGTCGAAGAGAAGACCACCCGCCAGTAGAATCAGGGCGAGCTGCACGAGCCCTATCGCAATATAAGGCACGACTTTGCCGATCATTAGCTCGGCCGAAGTCACCGGCGTGTTGATAAGCAGTTCCAGATTGCCGCGCTCGCGTTCCCGGACGATGGCGACAGCCGTGAACAACATCATCGTCATCATCAGGATGACGGCGATCAGGCCGGGAATGACATTCATCGGGGTGCGGCGCTCAGGATTATAGTAAGGGCGTACTTCGATCAATCCCTGTTTGCGCGGTGCGGCGCTGGTATCAAAAGCGATCGGCATATTGCGCAGCTTGTCGGCGATGCCGGCAATCGTGGGATCACTGCCGTCGACAAGCAGGTGCACCGCGGCGCGCGTATCGTCGGCAACGCGCCGGTCGAAGTCATGCGGAATCGCGACGCCAATCGAAATCTCTCCGGCCTGCATCATGCGCTCGAGTTCGGCGGCCGTGCTCACCCGGTACTCGATGTTGGTGACCTGCGAAGCGGCGAGCCCCGCGACGAATTCGCGTGACAGGTGCGTGTTTGCTTCGTCGGCGATCGCTGTCGACAGGTTCCGGACGTCCATGTTTATCGCATAACCGAACAGCAACAGCTGCATCAACGGAATGCCAACGATCATTGCGAATGTCAGCCGGTCGCGCCGCATCTGCCGCACTTCCTTGCGCATGACCGCCATCAGTCGCGACAAAGATTTCATGCTGCTCGCCGCTCCGGGTTCATCGTAACGGCGACGAAGACATCCTCTAGCGATGCAGCGACAATACGACTTTGTGCCGGCACCTTGTGTTTTTGCAGGTTCTGATTGACGAGCGCAAGGGGGTCGTCGACCGAATCGGGTATCAGCACCCGCAACCGAACGCCGAGCTGAGTGACGCTCGCGACCATGGCAATATTGATCAGCGCCGTCTGCGCGTGGTACGGGTTATCGGCCAGGACCTCGACGACGTGCATGCCGGTGCTGCTCTGTAATTGTCGCGGCGAGCCGTCGGCAACCTTGACGCCGTGGTCGAGAATCGCAAGCCGGTGACAGCGCTCGGCTTCGTCCATGTAGTGGGTGGACACGAGGATCGTCGTACCGCCTTCGGCCAGCCGAAACAGGTTGGCCCAGAAATCACGACGGCTTTGGGGGTCGACAGCACTGGTCGGCTCGTCAAGCAATAACAGCTCCGGATGGTGCAGAACCGCGCACGCAAGTGCGAGGCGCTGTCGCTGACCGCCGCTCATCGTGCCGGCAAATTGTTTGCGCTGCTCGGTGAGGTCGTACTTTTCGAGCAATTCGTCGACTCGAGAGGCCCGATGTGCCGCCGGGAAAGAGTAGATCTCCGCGATGAACTCAAGGTTCTCGGCGACCGTCATGTCGCCGAACAGGGAAAACCTTTGTGTCATGTAGCCGATCTTCGGCTTCAGCTCCTTTGAGTGTTCCGGCACCTCGAATCCCAGCACGTCGGCCCGGCCGTCGGTCGGCGTCAGCAGCCCGCACAGCATGCGGATCGTTGTCGACTTGCCCGATCCGTTCGGGCCGAGGAAGCCGTAGATCGATGCCTTTGGCACATCGAGATCGAGTTTGTCGACGGCCCGCAAGCTGCCGAAGTGCTTGCTGAGCCCGCGTGCGCGAATGGCCAACTCGCGGGTCACTCGGAGTCACCGATCATGAGTTCGACGTCAACCGGGACGCCGTCGGGCAGCCGATCCCGCTGTTCCAGGATATCCACTTTCGCGAGGTACGTGAGGTGACTGCGGTCTCTCTCGGTCAGCGCGTAGTAGGGCGTAAATGCCGCCTCCGAAGCAACCCAGCGCACGCGACCGTCCAGGACATGATCAAGTCCGTCGACATGGATTTTCGCAGCCAGCCCTGGTGTGACCTTTACACGCAAATGCTCGGGCACATAGACGCGCGCATAAACCTGTTCACCCGACAGCATGACCACTAATGCCTGGCCCGGGTTCGGCCGCTCACCGAGTTCGAACAAGCGACTGTCCACGATGCCGTCAACCGGCGCTTTGATGTCATGCCGGGCCAGATCGACTGCGAGCAGATCGCGGCGCGCAGCAGCTTGTTTCACAGCATTCTCGGCCTGCGCGAGTTCTTCGACGGTCGTGCCACTCAGCAGTTCCTGAAGCTGCGCGCGCCGCAATTTGTCGTTGGCTTCGGCTGCGTCGAGAGCGGCTTCCGCTCTGTCGAGCAGTTCGGGTGATGCGAGTTTTTGCGCATGGATTTTCTGTACGCGCTCATAGTCAGAGCGGCGAAACGCGAGTTCGTCTTTAGCACCTTCCACATTCGCTCGTGCCGCGGCGATTTGTTCGCTGCGCGGTCCGCGCACCAACTCATCGAGACGTGCCTGCGCCTGGCCAAGCGCGGCTTTCGCTTCAGCGAGTCGCGCTTCTGCCCGGGCGGCATCCTGGCGCATCAATACCTGGCCTGCCGTTACGCTTGCGCCTTCGGCGACGAGGATTTCAGTAACAGGCTCGGCAATTTCGGCAGTCAGTTCAATGCGATCCGAGGTGAGTTCCCCGACTATTCGATTGGAGTCCGTCGATGAATCACACGCACTCATCACCATCGCGCACGCGATCAATGTCCATGGCGAACGAGCGTTCATGATGCAGCTCCTTTCATGTGCGCGATGAGCAATTCGAGTTGCGTCTCGATCAATTTGTCGGTGTCGAGTGTTTGCTCTTCAAACAGCAATTTGAAAACGACCGAAAACACAACCGGCATGATTACAAGGTGCGGCATGTCGTTGACAGCTGACCGGCGGAACTCGCCGTTTGCTACGCCGCGCTCGAGGAGTTCCGTGATCGTCGCAAGGCCGCGAGACACCACGTTGTCCCAGTAAAACTGCACGAGGTCGGGGTGCTTCGGACCCTCGGCAATCAGCAGCCGGATGACGACGCTGACTGGCGAGCCCGGTAGCTTCTTGACGAAGTCGAGGAACGGACCGCGCAGGAATTCCTCGGCCGACAGTTCCGTTGTGTCGATTGACGCCGTCAGCGCATCGACTCTCGGCATTACGAGGCTACGAACAACGGCCTTGAATAACTCTTCCTTGGTTTTGAAATAGAGATATAGGAGGCCCTTGCTCACCCCGGCACGTTTGGCGACTTCGTCCACTCGCGTGGCCGCATAGCCCTTCTCGGCGAAGGCCGCGAAGGCGGCTGCGGTGATTTCCTGCGGGCGGTCTTCCTTGCGGCGCTGGAAGCGGGGTTTTGGCATAACTCCGACTCGTTACTAACTCTCTGGTCAGTAACTATACGTAATGACCAGCGGGTCAGCAAGTGAATTCGGTCACAAAATGCGGTTTCGTTCATAATGCGGCCCCATGTTTACCTACATCGATCCCACGGTCCGCGAACGACTCGTTGCAGCGGGCCATTTGTTCCGTATCAACAGCGACGGGGAAGTAATTCCAGCGGATCATTCGAGTGGAGGCGGTGGGTCGATCAGCATCCTCGGGCCGATCCCGCTGCCACTGCAATTCGGCGACAAGCATTACGATGCGCAGTGGTACGCCTGCGTGCGCAACACCGAGTTGTCGAAAATAGAGGACATCGCCGAGAAACTCCGCGCGCAAAAGGCGCAGGAGTCATTTGCGACGCTGGCATCGTCGATGGCGGTGAACAGCGTATTGATCGTCGGCGATCCCGAGACGTGGACCAATCCGCTTGTGCGCGTGCATTCGAGTTGTCTGACCGGTGACGTGTTCGGTTCGGAGCGCTGCGAGTGTGGGCCGCAATTGCAGTCGGCAATCGACTTGATTAACAACGATGAGCAGGGCGGCATACTTATCTACATGTCAGGCCATGAAGGGCGAGGCATCGGTTTGTGGGCGAAAGCCGCGACCTACCTGTTGCAAGACGATGGTGAAGACACCTACCAGGCGAATCGCTCGCTGGGCTTACCCGATGATTCACGGGACTTCAGCGATGCCGCATCGTTGCTCAAGTACTTCCGCAAGGATGGGCCGTTCCGGTTACTGACGAACAATCCGAAGAAGATCGAAGACCTCGCGACGGCGGGGCTCAACGACATCACGCCCGTCAAGCACGTCTTCGGCGTGACTGATAGCAATCGCCGCTATCTCGCGGCCAAGAAGGACTGGGGCCACGATCTAAGCGCTGAAGATATCGCAGACAAATAGTACCGTCAGGAAGCGCTTATGCTGGCGACTGTGCGGCACTGTGCCGTTCCGACAAGTCGTGCTCCATTTTCCTGATCATTTTCGAATCGATGCGGTAGAAGAAAATGGCGATCACTCCCATGACCGCAAAGACCGCAGGGAAAACGCTGAACATGAAACGGATGCCGAGCATTGATGTGGCTGTTTGCGTTTCATTTGCAACGAAGCCAAACCACGCCAGCACGATGCCGGCAAGCCCGGCACCGACAGCCAGCCCCATTTTGTGGGAAAACTGCACGGTGGAAAATACCAGCGCCGTTGTGCGCCGACCGGTCTTCCATTCGCCGTAGTCTGCACAATCGGCATACATGGACCAGACCAGTGCCGGGGTTGGGCCGGCAGCCAACATCCCCGCGCAATTAATGGCCACCATCAGCCAATACTGGTCGGGAGGAGTGAAATAGAAGACCGCCATCGATGCTGCATTGAGCAGAGACAGAATGATCATCAGCCTGCGCTTTTCGAAGCGTGAGCTCAGCATTTTCGTCAGTGAAACGCCGACCATCATCGCCAGCAGCCCAAGTGACAGGAACACCGCGGTCTTGTCAAAAATGAGGAAGATCCGCGTACCATCGTCACCTACGAAATACTTGAAGTAATACAGTAAGGTGCCATTGCGCACGGCGATGTTGATCAGAGTGAAGATTCCCGCCAGGAACAGCGCTCGCCATGGGCCGTTGCCAAGCAGCGCTTGAAAGTCCAGTTTCATATTGGACTTGGTCGGCACCGGAGCGACCCGCTCCCTGGTTGTTGCAAACGTGATCCAGAACAAGGCGACAGAAGCGACGGCGAAAATGAGCATTGTGAGTTTGAACCCGAGGGCCTCGTTTCCCTGTCCCAGAATATTCTTGAGCGGCGTCACGAATGTGCCGACCAACCATCCTGCGGCGAAGGCGCAAAAAAAGCGATAACTGGCGACCTTGGTCCGTTCCAACGATGAGGCCGATATCACGCCCATCAAAGCCGAGTAGGGCACATTGATTGCCGTGTAAGCGAGCATCATGAGCGAGTACGTTACGTACGCATAGATCAGTTTGCCTGTGTAGGAGAAGTCGGGATTGGCGAACATGGCATAGCCGCAAAGTCCGTATGGAACGGCCGCCCACAGCAAGTAGGGTCGGAATTTCCCCCAGCGTGAATTAGTACGATCCGCAATCAAACCCATGACCGGGTCACTTACAGCATCGAGGATCTTGGTGAGGAGAAACATCGTGCCCACAGCAGCAGCTGACAGCCCGAAAATATCGGTGTAGTAGTACAGAAGAAAAACGTTGAACGTGGCAAAAAAGAAATTGGACGCGGTATCGCCGAGTCCGTAACCCAGTTTTTCCCTGAATCTCAGTGCTTCCAGATCATGTGCCACGGCGAGCTTCTAACTGCTGCCGAACTTCGTGGGCCTTTTCCTCGGTGATCGAATACGTCGCAATCGCCCAGATTGCAATGCCCGATGCAATACAGGGCACGAACGCGTCGAACAAACGCATGTAGGTAATTGTCTGTGCCCCCTGATTTCCCTCGAGCGCCACGTCGAACCCCGTTGCATTAAGCAGGAACCCACCGCCGGCGATTGCCACTGCCTGGCCGAGCTTCACGACCCACCAGAAGATCGAGCCGTACATGCCTTCGCGCCGCTCGTGAGTATTTAATTCGTCCGCATCCACGACATCGCAGATCATTGATGGCATCAACGTGAACAGGCCACCGAGGCCAAAGGCCATTAGCGGAGCGGGAATAAGCAGCAGCCAGGGGTTATCGGGCGTGTAGCAGAACCACTTGAGCGCAAACCCGACCATGGAGATGCCGGTCGAAACATAAAACGCCCGCCGCTTGCCGATTTTCGTCGCCATCCAGGTGACGAGTACGATCACACCCAACGCCGAAACTGCCTGCAATAATCCAGAGTGGCCGACGAAGTCCGCCCCTATTTCGGCGTCTCCGCCAAAGATGTAATAGATAATGACGTACGACTGGAACGACGCGATCAGGATGAAGCCATTGAAGACCAGGAATGTCGCAGCGCAGAGTTTGAGAAACGGCTTGAACCTGAGCGTCAGTGCGAAGCCGCGCAGAAAGTCCATAATGCTGTTCAGGACGGCGCTGCCGGAACCCTCCGTTTCCTTCTTGTGTTCATCGACTTCCGCGGCGGCGACATCCTTGAATCGTTCACGCAGGAATACTGCGGGAAGAATTCCGATTACGGCAACAGCCACGCCGATCATGATCGCCAGACTGGCGGCGCCCTCCACAACATCAACGAACAATCGTTTGCTGTACATGATCGCCAGGAAGTAGGGAGAGATCATATAAGCAATATTGCCGATGAAGTTCTGTACGCCCATCAGGCGCGTACGTTCGTGGTAATCGGGCGTGAGTTCGTAACCGAGCGCCACCCACGGCGTCGCGAATACGGTATACGCGAGGTAGAAGACCAGCGAGCCGGCAAGGAAATACCAGAAATAGAATGCCTCGCTTTTCTCAGCGGGTAACTGCCACAGCAGCGCAAATACGAGGCCGACGGCAATCGCGCCGACAAGCATATAGGGTCGTCGACGGCCCCAGCGGGATTTGGTGTTGTCCGAGATGTAACCCATCAATGGGTCGGTTATCGCGTCGGTGAGGCGGGGCAGTGCACCGAGAAGCCCGACGAGTGCCGGATTCATGCCGAGACCGAGATTCAGAACGATGATCATGCCGCCGATCGCGGCCGCGAGAATGTTGTTGACGAAAGCGCCGAGGCCGTATATCAATTTCTGATAAAACGGGATGCGATCTTCGGGCGCCGTCTCGTAATGCGTAGCCTGGCTCATGCCGACCATCCCCCGCCCGAATCAGGGCCTTATTATTATCGTATGCATCGTCCGTCAAATTGACAGCGCTGTCAAATATTGCTACAACCCAACTGCACAGGACGATCCGAATAATAATCGCAATCGCAACGCTATTGGGGGGGTCACGATTGGCTCGCGCCACCGCGAAAACTCTTCCAAGGATCTTTATGATGGTCGCGTTCTGCGGCCTGCTGTTGATGACAAATATGAGCGCCTCCATTGCAAATCCACTGAATGACCCAGAGACGATCGAGCGACGCGTAACGGAGTTGCTCGGGCAGATGACGCTGGCCGAGAAAATTGGCCAGATGAGCCAGCACAATGCGAGTGAAGGATATGCTCCGGACTATCTTGCTGACGGCTTGCGCGCCGGCCGTGTTGGCTCGGTAATCAACGTCGTTGATGTTGATGCGGTCAACGAATTGCAACGCATTGCCGTTGAGGAAAGCCGCCTTGGGATTCCGCTCATGGTCGGCCGCGACGTCATTCATGGCTTCGAGACAATCATGCCGATCCCGTTGGGGCAGGCAGCGACATGGAACCGTGAGTTAGTGAAGGAAGGCGCGCGCGTCGCGGCACTCGAGGCTGTGACGGCCGGAATTAACTGGACGTTTGCACCCATGATCGACATATCGCGTGACGCGCGCTGGGGTCGCATCGCCGAAAGCCTCGGTGAAAGCGTATTCCTGACGAACGAACTTGCCGTCGCGATGGTTGCGGGTTTCCAGGGTGACGATCTGGCCAAGCCCGGCTCGATTGCTGCCTGTGCCAAGCATTTTGCCGGCTATGGCGCCGTCGAGAGTGGCCGTGATTATGCGACCACGAACATTCCTGAAATCAAGCTGCGTAATGTCCACTTGCGGCCGTTCAAAGCCGCTGTCGACGCAGGTGTAGCAACACTGATGACGTCGTTTTCCGATGTCAACGGCGTGCCGGCCACTGGCAATGAGTTCCTGCTGCGGCAAGTGCTGCGAGACGAATGGAATTTTGACGGCTTGGTTGTCAGCGACTGGGACTCGATTCGTCAGCTGCAAGTTCATGGCCTGACAGAGAATGACAAGGAGTCTGCGTTCGAGGCAGCCACGGCGGGCGTCGACATGGAAATGCACGGTGACGCCTACAGCAACCATCTCGCCGAACTGGTCGAAGAGGGTCGAATCAGCATCAGTTCTATCGATACCGCTGTTGCGAACATTCTGCGCGCGAAGTTTCGGCTGGGCCTTTTCGAAAATCCGTTCACGAACCCGGAAAAATTGCCGTCGATCGCGAACGGGCGGGCATTGGAAACGGCGCAGCAGGCTGCGCTGCAAAGCGTCGTCATGCTCAAGAATGACCACGGCACGCTGCCGTTGTCGGCCGAGCAGCTGAGCTCGGTTGCCGTTATCGGGCCCCTGGCCGATGCGCCGTACCAACAGCTCGGCACGTGGATTTTCGATGGTGACGTGGAACTCAGTATCACGCCAATGCACGCGATTCACAGCCTGGTCGGCCGCGATGTCGACGTTCGCTACGTGCGCGCGATGGAAAATTCGCGGAGCAGGGTCAGCGAGGCATTCGACGAGGCTGTTGAGATCGCGGGCGACTCGGACGCGACAATCCTGTTCCTCGGCGAAGAGTCAATCCTGTCCGGGGAAGCGCATTCGCGCGCCGACATCAATCTGCCGGGCGACCAGGCAGAACTCGTGCGGCGCATAAGGGAAACCGGCAAGCCGGTCATCGCCGTAATTCTGGCGGGCAGGCCGCTGACACTGACGAACATCGTTGATCAGGTAGACGCAATGTTGTTTGCCTGGCATCCGGGGACGATGGGCGGACCAGCGATCGCGGATCTTCTGTTTGGCATTGAGTCACCGTCCGGCAAGCTGCCGGCGACATTTCCACGAATGGTCGGCCAGATCCCGATCTACTACAGCCAAAAGAACACGGGCAAGCCGCCATCGCCGGACAAAATCGCGCATATCGATGAAATCGATACGCGTGCGCCACAGACATCGCTTGGCATGACGGCCTTTCACCTTGACGCTGGTTACACACCTTTGTTCGCCTTTGGACACGGCTTGTCCTACACAACCTTCGACTACGAGCACATTCGCCCGAGCGCGTATGAAATCGGACCTGGTGATACGGTGACCATCAGCGCAGAGTTGACTAACAGCGGCGACGTTGCCGCCGATGAAGTCGTGCAGCTCTACGCTCGTGACCTTGTGGCGACGGTCACGAGGCCCGTTAGAGAACTGAAGGGCTTCAAACGTGTGCGTCTCGAGCCGGGTCAGACGGTTACCGTCGCTTTCGACCTGCATACGAACGATCTTGCGTTCTACGGACGTGACATGCGGTTAAGGACCGAGCCCGGCGAATTCCACGTCTGGATCGGTGGCAGTTCGGAAACAGAGTTACGCACGGAATTCCGAATCGTCGATAACGACTGATTCGCGGGATAACAACAATGAAACAAAGCACGCGATTCACGATGACGGTTGCGCTTATTGTCGCGCTTGGCGGATTCCTGATGGGGTTCGATGCGTCGGTGATTTCCGGCGTGGTCGGCTTTATCGAGACCGACTTCAATCTTACGAAGATCGAGCTCGGCTGGTCGGTCTCGTCACTGGCGCTGACTGCCACACTGGCAATGATGCTGGCCGGCCCGATCAGTGATCGCATTGGTCGGCGGCCGGTGCTGAAAATCGCCGCTGTGCTGTTCGCCTTGTCCGCGATTGCCTCTGCGATCGCACCGAGTTTCATACTGCTTGTGATCGCACGCATGGTCGGCGGACTGGGTGTTGGCGCTGCGCTGATTATCGCGCCGATGTATATCGCCGAGATCGCGCCCCCCGAAATCAGAGGCCGCATGGTCTCGTTCAATCAGCTCAACATTGTGATTGGCATCTCTGCGGCATTCTTCAGCAACTACCTGATACTGACCCTCGGGCAGTCGGACATGGCCTGGGCGGAATCGTTACGCTTCGGCGAATGGAACTGGCGCTGGATGCTGGGCATCGAGACGCTGCCCGCCATTCTGTATTTCTTCGCGTTGTTCATCGTGCCGGAAAGCCCACGCTGGCTGGCGTTGCGAGGCCGGGAGGACGAAGCTCGCGAGGTGCTCGAGCGAGTTAGCGGAGCGGAGCAGGCGGCAATCGATCTGCAGGCCGTGCACGACAGCATCGAGGCAGAAGCCGAGGTGGGCGGCGTGTCCCTTAAGGCGCTGTTCCATCCGTCGATGAAGCTCGTGCTGACGATCGGTATATCCGTCGGCATCCTGCAGCAGATTACCGGTATCAATTCGGTGTTCTTTTACTCGCCGATGATATTCGAACAGTCCGGAATCGGCACCAATGCAGCGTTTATGCAGGCGGTGCTGGTCGGACTCGTGAACCTCGGTTTTACGATTGCCGCGATGGCTTTGATCGATAAACTCGGTCGGCGGCCACTGCTGGGATTCGGCATGACAGGCATTGCAGTTTGCATGCTGACGCTGGCGTACGGATTTGGGGCGGCAACGTACACGCTGGATCAGGGCGCGATCGATAACTTGCCGGCAGATATCGATCGGGCACAACTCGTAGCGTTGACGGATGTGACGTACGACAGCGATATCGATTTCCGTAAAGCTGTATCCGCAGCCATCGGAGAGGATGCGTACAAGCTGCACGAATCACCGTTGGTAAGCACTGCAATCAACATGAATCCAACGCTTATCCTGTTCGCCATACTCGGCTTCGTCGCCAGCTTTGCGATCTCGATCGGGCCGATCATGTGGGTGCTGTTCTCGGAGCTGTTTCCCAATAACGTGCGCGGCATGGCGATCTCGTTCGTCGGGCTCATCAATTCGGCAATCGCGTTTCTCGTGACCTTCATTTTTCCGTGGGAACTGCAGAACATCGGCAATGCCGGCACATTCCTGATTTATGGCCTTTTCGCGGTGTTCGGCCTGTTTTTCGTGATGCGTATTTTGCCGGAGACCAAGGGTCGATCACTCGAAGAGCTTGAACAGATACTCGTGAGAAACTGAGATGAAATCTCTTAACAGGTAAGCAGGGAGAGAAGTATGAGAACAACAAGCACGTTCATCGCCGTCATCACGGCTACCATACTCATAGTTCCAGGCGCGACCTTCGCAGAAAATGAAAAACGACCACCGCTGTATGTTTCAGTCGACTGCATGAAATCGACGGCCGCAGACTATTCGAGTGTAGAAACAGAAATCTGGCAACCGATGCATCAGGAACTGGTCAATCAGGGTAAGAGGAATAGCTGGGCTTTGTACTATGTGATGTATGGGGATCGTTCGAAATGTGACTATTACACCGTGACGACGTATCTCGGACAAGAGCAACTGAATGCCGGCCTGCCAATCCGCGAGGCGTTCGAGAGCGTTCATAAGGACAAGAAATTCGCAAAGGCGATGGCCAGAACATGGGCTTCACGTGAGCATGTTGCGACCGAACTGTGGGTGTTGGTTGATAGCACGGATATCGCTGAGCATAACTTCGCCGTCGTCAACACGATGTATGCAGAAGATCCCGACGCGTATGAACGCATGGAGACCCGGATTTTCAAGCCAGGACACCAGGCCCTGGTTGACGGCGGGCATCGTGCCGGGTGGGGAATGTACGAATTGGTCTCTCCTGTAGGAACGTCGATTCCTTACAACTACAGTACGGTAGATTTCGTCAGTGACCTCAACCCGGTACCGATGGCTGAGGCCATGCTGGCGGCGCATCCGGACCGTGACCTCGAAGCGATGCAAGAGATGCTGGAACTCCGTGACAATATTAGCTCCGAAACCTGGGCGCTTGTCGCTGCCACCGTCAGCCCGCCTGCACAATGAGACGGTAATGATCAACCAAAAAAACCTGTTTCTGGCGCTGCTTGTAGTTGTCGCTGGCTGCACCAAATCCACCGAGCTTGCAGGTATCAACCAGGCGCCGGGCGATCTGTTGGCCGGAGAAGTCATGGCAGTCGCCTATTCGGGTTTCCGGGAAGGGCAGCATCCGGACCGCGGGGATGGTGCCGCGAATCCGAGCGCTGACGAGATTCTCGAGGACCTCGAGATTCTGGTCGCTCATGACTTCAATCTGATCCGTCTCTACGATTCGGGCGAGAACTCATCGGCCACGCTCGAGCTGATCCAACAACACGATCTTCCGATCAAGGTTTTGCTGGGAATGTGGCTGGAAGCCGAGTTCAGCAATCATGAGGGATGTGCCTGGCTGGATGAGCCGATACCCGACGAGGAACTGGCGGCGAATACCTTGAGAAATATCGCGGAGCTTAAGCGCGGCATCGACCTTGCAAAACGATTCGACGACATCGTGGTCGCTGTCAATGTCGGCAACGAGGCGCTGGTTTCATGGAATGATCATATGGTGCCACTGGAAAAGGTCATCGCCTACGTTCAGCAGGTAAAAGCGGCCATCGATCAACCTGTCACGGTCGCCGATAATTATGAGTGGTGGATCCGCGATGGCGCACCGCTGGCAGCCGAAGTCGATTTTCTCGGCGTACATACTTATCCGGCCTGGGAGGAGAAGACGATTGACGAGGCCATGGCGTATACGATCGAGAACATGGAACGCGTGCAAGCCGCATTGCCCGACAAGCCCATGGCGATCCTCGAAGCCGGCTGGGCGACAGTTGCCATCGAATTCGGCGACCGTGCCAATGAGGCTGATCAGGCACGTTACTATCGTGAGCTGCATGGGTGGGCAAGTGCGACAAATATAACGGTGTTTTTCTTCGAGGCTTTCGACGAGCCATGGAAGGGTGATCCGAACGTCCCACTGGGGGCCGAAAAGCACTGGGGTCTGTTCAATGTTGATCGCACGCCGAAACAGCTGCTCAAGGAATTCCCCGCGGCGGGTGATCGGTAGGCGGCGGTGAGCAGCACACCTAAAACCTCTCTGCGCGGACTGCGCACGTTTTGTGTTGCTGCACGATACGAAAGCTTTCGCACGGCAGGCGAGAAGCTATTCATTACAGCATCTGCTGTCAGCCACCAGATAAAGAGCCTCGAGGAGGAGCTGGGCGAGCAGTTGTTTGACCGCACGACCCGCGAATTGAGTCTTACGGAAACCGGTAAATCACTCTACGAGGACGTCAGCCCGCTTATTGATCAACTGAATACTGTGGTTGCAAAATACAAGACCGGCGCGATCAGCAGTTCCATTCGAATATCGGTGCAACCATTCTTCGCCAGCGAGTACTTCGTCCCACGACTGCGCGAGTTCATGTCTGAACACCCGGAGATCGATATCCAGGTCGGCACGAGTGATGAGACCATGGAGAAACACCCGTCGGATGCAGATTTGTCAATTCGGCTGTTTCGATCACCGCCGCCAGACATGCCGTCGAACCTGCTTTTCCCGCTGCGGTTGGTGCCGGCCGGTTCGCCGGAATTCAAAAAGGAGATGACGGTCAAAAACAAAAAGATCGTCAGCGAGTTCCCGATCATCGTGCACGAACCACGCCCAAAGGCCTGGGCGCAATGGGCAAGCGCGGCGGGAATAGCTCTGCCGGAGAACAATAAGGTTATCCGCCTCGATTCGACGATTGCCGTGCTTCGAGCGGCCCAACGTGGTATCGGTGCGGCACTGGTGCCGGTGCCGATGGGTAATCTGTGGTTGAAAGAAGGGAGTCTCGTGCGGCTATTCAAGAAGGAGCTTGTTGCCGACGTCAGTTATTACCTGGTCTGCACAGAGGACAGGGCTGAGGATGAGAGTGTTGCGCTGCTGCGAGACTGGATCATTCAGAATTTCGCCGACTCCAGCTGAGTTTTTCTCAACTCAGGACTGAAATCTTTTCGTTTGTGGCTTTCGTCCAGAGGCCCTAAATTGCGACTGTCGGACGCATGGGGCGGACCGGCAACGCAATACATCAACATCCTCTGGAGCAAGACCATGTTTGAGAAAGCCAAACCTGCACGAGATGCTTTCACGATTAGCCTGGGTGGCATGACGACGATCGCCTCGTTTACCGCCGCGCCAGCCATCGCTAACGACCGACTCAACAAAGCTTGGGATGAGCGACTGAGCCAGGTACAGAAAGATCAGCCAAATACGCTTCGGGAGATCGAAGACATACTGGGGCGTTACTTTGCACCTGGACGTTGTCAGGCTGCGTAAGGCCGGGACAGTCAACAAGAACATTACCGGGACGCGGTCAGTGCGCCACGTCCCGAAACTAACGGATCCGGGGCCATTCTGTTACCAATGCAAAAAGCCACCATGTTTGATGTAGCCAACCTCGCCGGTGTCTCGATAAAGACCGTATCGCGCGTGGTCAATCAGGAGCCGCATGTACGCCCGTCGACAAAAGACCGTGTCGATCAGGCAATTGCGGAGCTCAATTATCGACCTGACCAATCCGCTCGAAACCTGGCGAGTCATCGCTCCCGGAAGGGCCTTTAGGGCGCATCGATTGTCGAAGCCCCCGCCTGAGTTTTTCTCAACTCAGGGCTGACTTTTTCCCGTTTGTGGGCATTGCCCACCCCACCTAATGTGCACCTGTCGGACCCGAGCAACGGGCCGGCCAAATCGATTATCTACTTCGCTAGGGAGATAAGACCATGTCTGAAAAAACCAAACCTGCACGTGATCCTTTCACGTTTAGCCTGGGCGGCATTTCGACGATATCCTCATTCGTCGCCACACCAGCTATTGCACACGATCAACTGAACAAAGCTCTGGATAAACGATTGAGCCAAATTCAGGAAGATCAGCCGGACACTGCCCGCGAGATTGGGAAGTCCTGGGGGCGCTTCTGGTTACTGCGGCGTCGTCGGGCCGCATAAGGCTACGACGTTTGACATAAACACCACAGAGCCGGGCTTTTGCCCGGCTCTTTCCGTTTTGCTCCACTTTCATGCCGAGACATTTTGATCCATCGCCAGCAAAATTGACAACGCTGTCATTTCTGCGTATATATACGTAGTGACAGCGTTGTCAATTTTTGTTATTTCTGGCGCCGCGCATAAGAACAAGAACTGATTTTCCGTGTTGTGTCGGTCTTCTCCGGGGAGCTTATTCATGAGATTTCGTTCGCGAAAATCGCTGCGTTACGTACTGCCGCTGGTCGCAGTATTTGTTGTATCTGCCTGTGACAGCGGCAACCGTCCGGTGCCATTGTCGGAGGTCGATATCGCTCCTCCGCTCGTTGTTCCCCCGCAGAACAATGTCAACATCGAAAACCCGACACTGACCGTCATGAACAATTTCGACGTGTCGCCAGGCGACGCGTTGACACTGGTCTGGAGCGACGAGTTCGACGGCGCGCAACTGGACCCTGAAGTCTGGTTCTACGAGACCGGCGACGGCAGCCAGTATGGAATTCCCGGCTGGGGCAACGGCGAGTTGCAGTATTACCTGCCGGACAGTGCACAAGTCAGCAATGGGATGCTGACGATCACAGCGCGCCAAGAGCGGGTCGGAGATGATCAAGTCGGAGCTTTCAACTACAGCTCGGCGCGAATAAACACGCGCGATCGTTTCGCGTTCAAGTATGGGCGTATCGAGGCAAGTATGCGCTTGCCGGCTGGTCAGGGACTCTGGCCCGCATTCTGGATGCTGCCCCAGGACAGCCCCTACGGTGGCTGGGCCGCCTCGGGTGAAATCGACATTATGGAAGCGGTAAACCTCGGCGGGACAGGTGGCAATACCGTCTTTGGCACGATCCATCACGGCGGCGAGTTCCCCGCTAACGTCTTTACGGGCGAAACGTATCTTGTGCCGACTGACGCCACCACGGATTTTCACACTTATGCTGTGGAATGGGATGCCACCGAAATCCGCTGGTACGTCGACGATATTCTGTATGCCGTACAAAACGATTGGCAGTCGACCGCGGCTCCTTTTCCGGCGCCATTCGACCAGCCGTTCTACGTCCTCTTCAACGTCGCGGTAGGCGGCAATTTTCCGGGCGCGCCAGATGGCACTGCGGTATTCCCGGTGACCATGGATGTCGATTGGGTCCGGGTTTACTCGGGCGAAGACCCGGCGGCCGGTGGTGGTGACGAGCCAAGTGTCGCGGCGCCGATGCCGACGGCCGACCCCGGGAATGTCATCTCGCTGTTCAGCGATGCGTATACCGATGTAGCAGGGATCGATTACAACCCCAACTGGGGCCAGGCGACGGTCGTCACGCAAGAGGATATTGCCGGCAACAACATGCTGAAATACGCCGGCCTGGATTACCAGGGCACGGATTTCTCTGGCAATGCCCAGGATGTTTCAGGCATGACCAGCCTGCACCTGGACTTCTGGACGGCCGATTCCACGGCGCTGAATGTCTACCTGATCAGTTCGGATTCTGCTGAGACGGCTTATGCGTTGACCGTCACGCCCAACACCTGGGTGAGTGTGGACATCCCGCTGACGGCATTTGCGGGGGTTGATCTCGCTAGCGTCATCCAGCTGAAGTTCGATGGCAATGGCACCATTTTCCTCGACAACCTGTACTTCGAAGCTGACGCTGCTCCGGCAACGGAGCCAGCGGTAGCGGCACCGACACCGACGGCCGATTCCGGTAATGTGATCTCGCTGTTCAGTGATGCGTATACCGATATAACGCCGATTGATTACAACCCCAACTGGGGCCAGGCGACGGTCGTCACGCAGGTACCCATTGCCGGCAACAACACGCTGAAGTACGAGGGTCTGAATTACCAGGGCACGGATTTCTCTACCATTCCCCAGGACGTGTCGGCGATGACCAGTTTCCATCTGGACTTCTGGACGGCGGACTCCACGGCGCTGAATGTCTACCTGATCAGTACGGATGCTGCTGAGACGGCTTATGCGTTGACCATCACGCCAGGCACCTGGGCGAGTGTGGACATACCGCTGACGGCGTTTGCGGGGGTTGATCTCGCTAGCGTCATGCAGCTGAAGTTCGATGGCAACGGCACCATTTTCCTCGACAACCTGTACTTCGAGGCCGCCGGCGCTCCGGCGACCGAGCCAAGTGTGGCGGCGCCGACGCCGACGGCAAATCCCGGCAACGTGATCTCGCTGTTCAGCGATGCCTACACCGACATTGCCGGCATCGATTACAACCCCAACTGGGGCCAGGCGACGGTTGTGACGCAGGTGGACATCGCCGGCAACAACACGCTGAAGTACGAAGGCCTGAACTACCAGGGCACGGACTTCGCCGGCAATCCGCAGGACGTGTCCGGCCTGGAGACTTTCCACCTGGACTTCTGGACGGCCGACTCCACGGCGCTGAACGTGTACCTGATCAGTACGGATACTGTCGAGGTAGCTTATGCGTTGACCATCACGCCCAACACCTGGGTGAGTGTGGACATCCCGCTGACGGCGTTTGCGGGGGTTGATCTCGCCAACGTCATGCAGTTGAAGTTCGACGGTAACGGCACCATCTTCCTCGACAACCTGTACTTCGAAGCGGCTGGCGCACCGGCGACCGAGCCGGCGGCAGCGGCACCGACGCCGACGGCCGATCCGGGTGACGTGATCTCGCTGTTCAGTGACGCGTATACCGATATCGCGGGCATCGATTACAACCCCAATTGGGGCCAGGCGACAGTCGTCACGCAGGTGGACATCGCCGGCAACAACACGCTGAAGTACGAGGGCCTGGACTACCAGGGCACGGACTTCGCCGGCAATCCGCAGGACGTGTCCGGCCTGGAGACTTTCCACCTGGACTTCTGGACGGCCGACTCCACGGCGCTGAGCGTGTTCCTGATCAGTACGGATACTGTTGAAGTAGAGCATGTGTTGACTGTCACGCCCGGTACCTGGGTGAGTGTGGACATACCGCTGACAGCGTTTGCGGGGGTTGATCTCGCCAGCGTCATGCAGTTGAAGTTCGTTGGCAACGGCACCATTTGGCTCGACAACCTGTACTTCACGACCGGCGGTGGCGGTGGCGGTGGTGAACTGGTCACCGATGGTGGCTTTGAAGCCGCCGGGTCTTCGGGTTTGGGTTTACAACCGCCATGGTTTGCTTTTGACAGTGGTGGGACCGTAAGTGTCTCGAACGCAAATAATA